>JADMIO010817147.1_pt1 | contig 49009 bp, 47 predicted proteins | sample 8958161 | NCBI WGS metagenome assembly JADMIO01 (sample SAMN16585339, study PRJNA669376) | soil metagenome | isolation source: Crop rotation soil | place: USA: Cullars Rotation, Alabama | collected 2011
CTTTCCCGTTCGAGCCGTACCTGCTCGACGCGACGCCGGTGGGCAGCGCTCTCGATGCTCTGGGCTCCCCGCGCCGGCCGCCCCGCGCGCGGCGGCGAAGCCAATAGAGCGTTACGGAGACGCCCGCGACGCCCGAGGCTGCCACCGTCACGATCAGCGACACCGTTTGGGTGAAGGTCATTCGTCCTTCTTCTCCAACAGCGAAAACCATAACGGCCACAGCACGAGTTCGGCACGTTGCAACACCTCGAACAACTCCGCTGCGTGCCGCGCCCAGTTCTTCCCCGCCAGGTCGTAATGCTTGGAGAGGGCGCTGGTTTCACCCGCAACCACCGCGGCGTTCATCGCACGCAGGTTCTGATTGACGTCCTTCAAAAACGCCCATAATGACCGGATTAGCGGCGGCTCAACCCCGTCGCGCCGGATGAGCAGGTCAACGACGCCGGGATCGCGCTCTGTGTTCGCCCGCGCCTGCCCGCCCCTGGCGCCGTCGAACGTCAGTAGCACGGTCGCGGCGCGGCTCAGGTCCTGCTCGTCGAGTCGGTCGTCCGCCGTCCGGGGAAAGACTATGCAGTCGAGCTGGCCGGCCAACAAGCCGCGTAACAGTGTTGCCGTGTCATATTCGGTGGTGTCCGCCGTCCCCATGTCCGACGCTTCGAAGACCGGCCGCAAGTCCGGCGCCCGCCGACTTGCCATCTGTAGCTCGCCGCCGGTCTGACCGGAGGCCGGCAGCACGAACGGGACCGACTCCGCCGCCGGGGACATTCCGATCCGTAAGGTGGCGCGACGCTTTTCCGCGGGCACCGCTCGTGAAAAATCCGTGCCGAGAACCTGCGACAAGTCCATTTTTAAGTGCTGGGCGAGGCTCTTGAGCGTGTCCTTGCTCGGTGTGGATTTGTCGGTCTCGATCCGAAAGATCGTGCTCGCGTCGACGTTCGCCATGCTGGCCAATTGCCAGCGGCTCAGTTTGAGTTTATCTCGTTGCTGGCGGATGACCATGCCCAAGGTTTGCGTCACGCTGAATGCCTCGTGGATTCGCCGGCCAACCGCGCATCGTCGCGTGCCGAACTGATCTGCGCTTACATGTTTGTTCGTCTGCCCGCTGTTCCGCCCATGCCCCGATCATCCGCCGCGCGACCGTACGGTGAGCGTGTGATCCCCGTCTGACCAGCCGAACCCCAGTCCGCGGAGTCCTGCCGAACGGCGCAGCGCCCGCTGCAAGTCGGCCGGTCGGCCCGCGTACTTGACCCCGCAGATTCGCTTAGTGGCGTCGACCGCGATCTGCTGACAGTCCGGTGCATTGGCGACGACCTGAAGCACGGCCTGCATCTCCTCGACCGTCAGGAGATGGAGGTCGAGCAGGATCATTGGCGTCCCGGGGGGAAAGCCGAACAGTGCCGGTCGCTCCTCGATCGCATCGAGCTTCCTCTTGGACTCGGCCGCCACTTTCGCCGCCAGCTGCGTCTGCGCCACTCGCGCGGCCATCGCTTGCTCGCGGGCTTCGTGTTGTCGCTGGTCATTGTAACGTTCGATGCGCGGGGCGGCTGCATTGTAGTCGAGCGTTCGCCAGAGGCGCACGGCGAACTCCACCACGTCCTGATGTCGATCGATGCTCAGGCCCGACCGCTTCATCTCGGCCGCAATCACGTTGCGGTCCTCGCTGCCGAGCAGCGGCGACGACATATTCATGCTCCGCCCGGAGACAAACAGCAGACGTTTGAGGGTGGCCTGAGCCGCCGCGAGGCTCGACTGGGCCAGCGAGCCGCGGAAATTTCGCTCGATCCGCTTGCCGGCCTCGGGAATCGAGGGGTCGATGCGGTGTACCGGGATGAGCAGCGCGTCCCCGAGGATTTGGGTTAGCGCGGTCGCCGTCAAGTCATAGAGGGCGTCGGCGGTGTCGTTGCTCGTCTGGACGTTGCTCGACGCCCCGCCGCCGCTGCCGGCGAAAAATGCCGAGCCGTTCACCGATCGCTCGACTTTCGTGATGATCGACTCGTACGTCGCGGTTGGCCCGGGCAGGCTGGCGCCGTCCGGCGCAACCAGCATCAGGCCGAGGCGAACGCTCGTGAGCGTGACGCGCTCATCGCCTCCGATCTCCAAATCGAGCGTATCGCTGCCGATCTTTGCCAACCCCAGCGCCCGCGCCTCCCTGGCGGTAATGACGCGTTCCCCGCAACGGAGGTAGTTGCCGCGGAGCTTGAGCCTGGGCGTGGGGTTGGCCGGCCTCGGGGCGAAGGCCAGCCCGTTTGCCGCCGGTCGGTCGAGCGTCGCAACCGACCCGTACGTGCGAGACGTTCGAAACGGATGACCGATGTCGCCGAACACCTGGCACGCGTAGTAGCCGGCGTCCGAGGGCTGTTCTTTGCTGATGCCGGTGTCGTTCGCGATGAGCTCGACCTCGATGATGAAGTCTTGGGTCGGGTCTTCCTGGTAGGCGCGCACCATGCGCCCGAGTTCCCGCATCCGCTGCCGCGCCGGGCGATCGATGGCGCGCGGCGGCGCGATGACCTGCGTTTCCGGGAATATCGCCTGGGCGGATTTCGTGTGTTCGCACGCCGCCGCTCCGGCGATCACGAACACGGCGACGCACGCGAAGGCGAACCGCCGCACGGGGCTGATGCCGCAACCGGTGTCGTGGGAGATGGCGTTCGTCATCGTCGTCGTGCCGACGTTGCGGGTGCGGTTGTTGTCGTCGGTGATCGTGTTGACGTTGTCGGTCTTCATGTTTGGCTCCCGCGCCATGACGGCGTGCTATCTCCCGATGATCTTCAATCCTGATGCGTCCACGTTCGCGTTGACCACGAGGTTGCGGACGTGCTGGTCGACGTTGACCGTTCCAATGCGAACAGTGCTGCCTCGCGGCACGACGAGCGTGATGCGCGCGTTCACCTCCACGTGAATCTCGATACGCCGCGTGCCGTCATTGGCGGCGACGCGCGGCGGAGACAGCCGTTTGACCATTTCGGACGTGGACTTCGCGGCGCGCAGATCGTTGCTCGTCACCGAAAAATATCGCGTGCCCGCGCCGCTCTTCTTGCCGCCCAACGTCCGGGCACGGTTGCGGATGGCGGTCATCGCGATCGGAGAAGGTCGGCCCGATGCGGTGACGGGGCGCGGCGTCGCGAGCGGCGACGAACGGGTCCTGATCGGCGAATCCTCGGGCGTCTCGAACTCCCGTGCGATTCCCGAACGCGCAAACAGAAACATCGCCGCGACGATGGTCGTTGCGGCGATCTGCCCGGCAGTGAAAGACAAGCTGTTCATTTTGAATCCCCCCGCGACAGAGGGGTGGCCGGACTGAACCGGCCACCCCCGAGAATCCGGCACGGTCACCTGAGGCCCCCGTCGATGACAACCGACGCGATGATCGCGCGACTGTTGTTGGTCGCCACGGCCAGCGCGTTTTTGACGTTCGCGGTGGACGTGATCGTGCCGTTGACGCGGGCGTTGATGATCGTCACCCCGCCGATCGTCGCCAACGAGTTGTTCGTAGCCACGGCCAGCGCGTTGGAGATCGTGTCCTTCGTGGTGATGCGACCTTGCACGCTCGAATTGCCGATGACAGAAACACCGGCGATCTGTGCGTGGGAATTGTTGGTCGCGACCGCAAGGGCATTCTGGACCGTCGCTTCACTGGTGATCGTGCCGTTGACAACCGCCTCGCCTCGCGACGCGGCGTTGAAGCTGCAGATCGTGAGCAACGCGACTAAGAAAACACCGATGAGATTGTTCTTGCTCTTCTGAATCACTGAAATCCTTTCTCCTTTGCAGGTTAATGGGAGTGCGCCGGGAAACCTCGTCTTACATGAAGCTGAGCATGGGCACGACATCGCGCACGAGTCGTCCTTGTGATAAGTCGAAGGCGGCTCGCGGCCACGCCGCGTGTAGCATCGCCGTTGAAGCGACCGGGTCATCATCATCATCATCTTTCCTTCGGACGTGTTCGCGTCGTTGTCCAGGACCGATCGGCGACGAGTTGCGCCGGGCTCAATTCTGCTTTCGCGCCGCCTGGATTTTTTCAAGCTGCGCCTTCATTGTGTCGGCGCTGTTGATGCCGAGATCAATGTTTGAGAGCGACTGCTCAACCTGGTGGGCGTAATCGGCAGTCTCCGCGAGCTGCTGGCACACGGCGTTGACATTCGAATTCGCCTCGTTCGTCTCTCTGCAAAGGCGTTCGACGGTCGTAATCAGCGATAGGACCGCCCCTGAGAGGTGAGAACCCTCGGCGTGGAGCGACGGGGGAAAGGAGGGGGCCGCGGATGCGACGACCGGCGCGAGTGCGGGCGTCAGCGCTGGCGCAGGGGTAGGCGCGGGTGGGGCCACAAGGTCTGCCGGGACTACGGACCCGGCGGGGGATTGACCCGACGATCTGACTGAGCGGGAGGCAACGACCGGCACGGCGGGCGTCGTGCGGAAATCATCGGCGCGCCGATCGGCCACGCCGTTCCCTTCGCCGGGCGGGAACGCTGCCGAGATCACCCGAGGCTCTCGGCCTTGATAAATGAAAAGCGCCAGCGCACACACCGCGACGGCGAGCGAGACCACGGCGAGGATCAGGAGATGCCAATCCGATTCTGACGGCGCGGGCGCATTCTGTGGATTCCGATCGAGATCGGAGAGGGGCGAGGAAAATCGGGTTTCGCGGCTCATACCAAGAGATTAGGCGAGTGCACGCATAGGCGTCAACATGAAAAATAAATTTTGTATTACGCGTTTATGGTGATGAAATCGCCATTGCATAGTGTGCAAAGCGAGGCGTTGGACGCAATGACCAAATTATTTCGAGAATAGCTCCCGGCCCGAACCCACCCCCTGCGGCCCAAGCCCAACCCGAGCAGACCGAACAGATTCAACGCCGAGGGCTAGGGCAGCGACGGCTTGGTGGGGTCGGAGCTCGTGTTAAAAAGTGATAGATCCTGGAGGTCAACTAGCCACGTCGTAGTTGAAATCGGCTTTGAACCAGTAGCGGCCGCTGCTGACGCCGTTGTCGTAGTTGGTGTTGATGACGCTGAGGTCCTGGAAGTCGAACAGGCATGTGAACTTGATGAGCACTGCCGTTGTTGTCCACGCTCTGGCCGTAGAAGTTGGCGAAAGGCGTGGGCAAGTCGGCGCTCTCGGCGTAGGCAAGGGCGAAGACGCTGGGGTCCGTATTGAGTGCGCCGCTGCTCATGATGCCGGGTCCGTCCCAGCCGCAGCCGTTGAAGCCCGAGGTGATGACGTCGTGAACGGTGTCCAGGGCGATGCGCCGTGTAGTCGATGGCGAGGTCGCTGTTGCCGAGGTCGAGTTGGCCGGTGCCGGTGATCGTGAGCGAGGAGATTCTGCTTGTGGTGTCGTTGTTGCCGCTTGGGTATTGGCAGCCGGGGACGTAGCCGGCGGGGCGAGGCTTCGAACACGACGGCCTTCGCGCGATTGACGACGATCAGCGCCGCGCCGTTTTTGAAGCCTTGGCTACAGACCAGCGTGCCTGCGTCGACGCGGGTGGCGCCCGTGTAGGTGTTTGCTGAATTCAACGTGAGGGTGCCGACGCCGAATTTCGTGAGCCCACCGTCGGCGGTGGCGCCGAGCGCAGGATCGTGCACGAGCGGCTGCGCGATGCTGACATCGTGCGCCTGGGTATCAATCCACGTGCTGCCGGACTTCACGTATGTGTTGCTCAGGCCCTGCATAAAGGTTCCGCTGCTCGCGGCCGCCTTGAGCGTGCCGCCGTTGAAGTCGAAAGTGGCGGTGCCGGTGCCGGCGCGGCCCGATGCCGGTCGGTTCGACGGTGCCGCCATTGAGGTTGAACGTGCCGCTGCCGGCGGCTCGCTGCGAGAGGACGATGTCGCGCAGGGTTGCCGCCGCTGATGGTGTAGGTGCCGGCGGCGCCTGCGTCTTCGCCGAGGAGGGTGTTGCCGCCTTGCACGGAGACGGCGCCGCCCGTCTGCGTGAACGTCCCGACGCCGCCGAGCGATCCGATGATGACGTTTCCGCCGCCGAGCTTGGTGAGGCTGGCGTTTCCGCTGAGCGTGTATGGCGAGGTCTGGGTCGGACAGGGCGCCGGCAGCCGCGGCATCTATACGCATTCGGGCGGATCGCTCACGCTGAGCAACTGGCTCGCGATCGGGGAGGCGGGTGAAGCCGGAAGCTAAGCGCAGGATGCTGTTTGAGTCGGATGTCGTGCCGACACGAACGTGTCGTCGGGCGTGCTCAGGCTGTTGGTGAAGGAGATGTCCGCGGAGCCGATCACGAATGTGCCCCCGAAATGGGCGACGACACCCCTAACGGCGATCCGCAGGGTCATGAACACTACGCATCGACACTGTTCAACCAAGGTCAGGCCTACGCCGGCAGTTGCACGGCGAAGTCCACCGTCTACACCGCGTCGATCGCGGCGGGGCAGATGCTCGCGCAGTTCACAAAGTGCCTGCGCGGCTTGCCGCTCGACCGAGATCTGACGCTCAACCTGTTGTCGGCGGAGCTGTCCGCCCTCTAATCCCCCGCGCCGCAATCCTCACTTCCGCGGCGCCACACGTTTCCACTTTCAAAACGAAAGGAAGCTTTCTCATGGGTCGCGTGATCCTGACCGTCGTCATTTACCTGGTGGTCGTCCTGCTGATCATCATACTGGTCGGCTGCCTTGACATGTACCTGCGCGCGGCGTCTGGGCGGATGCGTCCGCCCACGACCCCGCTCGTGCATGAGGAACCCGATGTTCAATGTGTGCGCCGGCGCAGTGGCTGCGGCGTGCTGAAGCTGTTCAGTTCTCCACCGCCTGATCGAGCCGCGGCATCATCCGTGCCCACGGCGCGCTATCCGGTGCACCGTCCGACACAGCCGTCCATGTTGGAAATCCCGTGCACCGCCGGTGGGCTCATCAACGTCACGACGCTCGTCCGCCTGAGCCGCCAGACGCAGACGACGGTCAGCCATCACCTCGGCAAGCTGAAGGCCCTGCGTCTGGTCAACAGCCAGAAAAAGGGCAAAGAGGTCGGGTACGAGATCAACCCGAGCCTCGTCCGCCTCCAGTGCGTCGACGGCGAAACGTTCCTCAGGGTAAACGCCCGCGGCAGGGAGATGGCCGTCAGGATCGCCATTCCGGGGATGCGGGAGGGGGCGGGGCAGCCGGACCCTGATTAGCGCCGCCACCGTCACCGTATCTGCGTCACGTCGGACGCACCCACTGGGCTCGCGGGATCGGGTGAATTGAAAACAGGGCAATGCCCGTACGCCCCAAACCTACCGAAGCTACATTCCATTGCCCGGACGTAGTACCGGTGTTGATAAAGACGCGGCCTGAACTTGGATGGCCCTCGTTGCGCGTCTCGACGAGTCGTCTCAAATCTGCGTCCAATCCCGCGACCGGTCCGCGCCGCACGACTCCAAAGCCCCACTCGACATCGTCTGTGTTCGCAAGGAACACATTAAGATTGCGCAGCTCGTGAAAACGCCGGGCAGTGGCAACCACAGACGTTTCGAATTTCTTGGCAACATCGAGTACACCTTGGGCGGATACTTCGCCTTGCGTCTCGGCGAGAAAGAGTTCTCGTGGCAGAAGTAGCTCAGACGCGATCGCGTCGCACAACCTTTCCAATTCCGGACTATCTTTCACGTTTCGCGCCCCGCATCGTTCTAGCAGGACGTGTCCAAACTCGTGCGCGATCGTAAAACGGCGGCGGGTTGGCGGAAGCTCCGAAGAGAATGCAACGACGTAATTCTTACCATCACGCCGCAGTTCGCCAGAAGCGGGCAGGGCCTCGGAAACGATCGCGGTGACGCCAATTTTTTGGCCGATCGCGTTGAGGTCCGTCGGAGGACACGTCACGCCAGCGATCAGCTCAGACACGTGTTTTGAAATTGCCTCCTCAACGCTGCCGGCTTCGCCCGCTGCTTTTTGCAGGCGTCGCGACGCCGTACTCTTCCACACGGCGTTCCGGGCTACAGCAGGCTTCCGCACCACTCCGCCTCCTCAACCGCGACCGCCTCGCGCGCCTCGTTCTTCAACTGCTCCAAGTACGCGGTTGGAAGGTCCGAGCGTCGAGCGACAAATGTCCCGCGCCTACTGTCCAATTTCTTCTGATGGATTTGCACGGCCTTCACCCGCACCGCGAACCTTTCGCGTTCGAGCGCTTTCATCATCCGCGGTTCTACCGTGTCCGTCGCCCACAATTCTGCCCACTCGGCTTTGTTCGCAAGCGGATCGTGCAGCCCCTTCCAGATCGATCGGGCAAGTTTAAAATCTGCAACCGCCTTCGCAATCTCGCCAAGCTTCTTGCGTGCAATTCCACGCCGGAAGTGCGCCCGTGCGCGCAATTCGGAGTATGTGGCGTCGTCCCGGTCCTCGCGGTCAATCACCGCATCGTAGTAAGCTAGTGCGGCACGCTTGTCCGTGTTCGCTGCAATGTCGCCGACCAGAATCTGAAAATCAGCCCATTCTTTAGTGCTCTCGTCCGTCAAGAGTTTCACGGCGCGCTGGCAGGAAGACTGCGCCGCAGCAATATCGCCTGCTTCAAATTGCGTTCGCGCGAGCAACGAAAAACAATCGCCGACTTCAGGATGATCTGGGCCGAATGACGGAAGGCCTTCAAAGCAATCGATCGCATGACGCAGGAGATCATCGCTCTCTTTCAGCAGTGCGCGCCTATGACCATCTTCGGAGGTCTCTTCCGCTTCTAACCGACGAACCCGCGCTAAGCACTTCTTGCAGAATGCGAGAATCTCCGGGCTCCCGATGTCGCGCGCGAGCCGGGCCGCTTCTTCGATAGCGATGCCAGCCTCTTTGAGCCGACCAATGCGCTGGTAAACCCAAGCCCGCCCGCAAACGAGCGACCTGGCCTCGGCTTGAGCCTCGGCGTCGGTGCGCAAAGGAGCACGTCGCGCCCCTGCGATTGACAGCTCCGCTGCACGAAGTACGAGGCGTTTGTCGCCCTTGCGCTTGATCAGCTTGTCCACGATGACGAATAAGGGCGCGACCGACTTCGGTCGACTGTTCCAGCATGTCTCCGCTAATTGGACTGCATTCCAAACCTGTGCCTCAGCCTGCGCATCTCCACGATGCCGCTTGAGATAAGCGAGAAGTGCGTCCAATGCCCGTCCCTTCAAATTGGCAGCGTCGTCCGGCTCTGGAAGTGCGCTGAGTGCGTCCAAGAGCCAATTTCCGTCATGTCCCTCGCGCACTCCACCTCGATTAGTCGTGAAAATGGCGTGCAGTGCATCACGCTCCACGTCGACGGCGTCTGCGAGGACTTCTACAGGCAATCCGTCGCGACACACCTGAAGAAGAAACCTCGCGGATTCGACTTTAAGATCGGAGACGGTACGGGGTGCCGCGCTCGCGTGAAGCCAATCAAACAACCCGGAGTCCCCCGAGACGTGGACGTCGCGTGTTCGCCTTGCAGCGACTGAAGTATTTGATCGCACCCGGTTCAGGAGTTTCTCGTATCCGGCAGCAGTATTTACGTTGTATCGAGTCTGACCGGCGAGGATGTGGGGAATAAACCCAACGTCTGACTCGCTCAGGATCACGGGGATAAATCGCTCGTTTCGTCCCTCTAAGTCGTAGAGCTCTTGCGTTATGATCGCGCCCTCCCACTTCACGCCCTTGCCTACGCCAGGTTCTTCGTTGCCCTCGAACCGGCGCCGATAAAGTTTGCTGCTTAGGACCAGAACGAAGCGGGCACCGGCGACCTGCTTATTCATCCATTGCGGCCAACCCTCCGGAGGTGCCTCTACGTCTTGGTCAATGGTGCAAGTCACACCCTCCAGGCGAAGCCTTTCGGCGAGCGCTCGAACGCTCTCTTTGTGCGCATCCGATTCGTGGGCGTAACTAATGAAGACACTCGATGATGTGGTCCAAGAGGTGTCGAGCACCAAGTTATTGTACACGGAGGCATTCCATCGGTAAAAGGAATTGGCGGCTCGGCGGTAAATAAATGAGACGACCTTATTGCGCAATCGAGGTCGTCCAGATTCTCTGTCTGTGCGCGCAATCACTCCGGGACTCGTTCGATTCGCTAACTTCGCACCTCGATACCGCGACCGACGGTCCTGATGGCGCGGGAAGCGTTCCGGCCGGGGCGGGAAGGCGCGCGAATACGACGACGCGCGGTAAGCATTCGGCGGGAGCGCACCCCGCGTCACGCTCCTACGCGGTTCATCCGACTACGCCTGTCGTTGAACGTATTAGAACAGACCCATATTTGTTCCTAAACCGGGCGCGGGGGACCGTCGAAGTCAGGGGCGGAAGCAACGGAGCTTTCGACGAACGAAGAGTCGAACGAACGAATGGGCAAAAAGATTCGCCGAGATTGGAGAGTGGGTCATGAGTGATTCAGGAATCCCTTCGCAAGATGGGCCCGCGCGGACTACATGCGGAACCTGGCGGCTGTCATCGCGGCTGACCCGGGCGCGCCCTTCCTGTCGGTCGCCAACGCGGCGGCGCTGAGCGCTGTCACGCAGTCGTACTCAGACGCGTACGACCTCGCCGTCGATCCGCCGACCCGGAAGGAGCTTTCGATCATCGAAAAGGACGAAACGCGTAACGCGGCCGAGGCGATGGCGAGATTGGCTAATGGGACGTTGTGCGGCGGATTGCTGCTCCCCCACTTGCCCCAGACCGGTCATCTCGACGCACTTGCCGACATCGGCGTCTCAGCCGCGTCAGAGATAGTTAATCCAGATGTGGGCGGGCGACTAGTTGTGGACACAACTAATCGCTCGTTAACCGACCCACATACCCCTGCTCACATCGGAAAACGGGAATTCTCGGCGTTGCGCGTCGTGACGACTTCCAGGCGGGAACGCCAGATCGCAGGTTACGCAATTCTGTACCGCTGAGTCGTCATCGCCGTTACACGTCGGGGCCGTGCGCACGCGGCTCGTCACCAAGTCACAGCCAGCCTCCGACAGGGACGGCTGCCCGCGGTTGACCCAATGATAGGTCCGGAACTTACGTCGCAAGATGCGACCGCTGTGCGACCGCGCCATGTCAAGCTGCCCTCGTACGTCGCGGGATCGGCTGCGTCAGCCGCGCCCGGCCGGACAAAGTGTCTTGGGAAAGGAGTCCCGATGAAGCGCCCTCATATGCGTTGCTTGATTTACTGTCGACTGTCTGGCACCGCCGCGACCATTGACGACCAATTCCGATGCTGCCACCAGCTGATTCAAGATCGAGTCAGCATAGAGTCCACCCGCGCGCAAACGGCGGAATTAGCGCGAGCGGTTTGCATGCCACGCGCTATGCCGCCCTATGTCGCTGGCGGTGGTCATCGTTCGTCTTCAAGAAACTGGACACGACGGTCGGTGTATTAGTCCGTCACTGCTCGAACCCCAGGACGGTAGCGCGTGGCTGCAAAATCAAGACCCGCGGTTGCGAAAGTCGGCAGGCTCCCATTCGCAAGCAAAGTTCATCGAAACTACTGCCACCGCATCCCGTAGCCTTCTCCATCAGGGGTCAAATGATCCGAACGATGGCGTCGCGAGTAAACGCATAGAGCCGATAAGTTGCGGGGTCGCGCAAGCCCGGACGTTGCGCTCGCGGGGGAGCTTCAACTGCTAAATTCAGGGCAATATCGCGGCATAAAAGATGTGAGAGACCCTTATGGGATAGCCCGCTCTTGTTTTGTCATTCGGCGATGGCTGGTGAGTTGTGTGACCTTTGAGCGCACAGTTGTTCAGCCGCTCATTGCTAAGCGGTTTAAATCGCTGATCCAGACACACCGACGTGGTTCCCGAACGCCCCGCGTACGCATTCCTTTTACTCGCCGATGACCCAACCACCTTTTTCGGTCGCGTGTTGGTGCTCTATGACCCGCTTCCCCGGCGACATATTGGCGGTTGCAGTCTCGGTCGCTAGCGGATCGTCGACGTCACATTACGCGCGCTCCCCGGCCGTGATCGGCAACTGCCCGTCGCATCGCTGATCACGCTCCTTCCACGCCCAAGATTGAACGATCGCAGGATGCGACCGCCGTGCGATGGCAAGTTGTGATTCTCGCTCCCGCGAGACCGTCACTGCCGTTCATCCGCGGGGGATCGCCATGTTCGCGGACGGCGCGACAAGGCCTCGTGAAAGGAGCACGATGCACTCGAATCGGCTGCGCGCGGCGTACCGCTGGTCCGCATCGACCATCGCCCGCCGGCGCTGCCGCGCCTTTTCCAAGCAAGGTTCTTGCAATGGCCTTCGTTCCGTCCGGGGCCTGTGCGCTGACGCGCATGCAAGCGTGGTCAGGATGACGGTTAATCAGATTAAGGACAATCATGAATAATGAAGACAAAAACAATAACGAAAGACCTAACGGCTCCCGCGACTACCATGAAAATCGGCCCGCGAGGGCCTTTGATCTTCCTGAGAAGGGTGCGGCCAATCCGGCGCTGATGGAGAAGGCCCACCGCTGGTGGCTCGAAGCCGCTCGTGCCGCCGGCGTTTGCCTCGACGGCTTTGTCGAAAGTGCAAGTGTCGCCGAGCGCATCGCCTGGGCGGCGCAGACCGGACTGCTCATCGCCGCGCTGTATGTCCGCTATTCCACGAAGCGGCAAAACTCCACCGAAGATCAGGTCCGCGCCTGCGTGGTGTTCGCCGCCCGCAACGGAATGTACGTGCCGCCGGAATTATTGTGCGTCGACGAAGGAATGAAGGGGCGCAAGAACGACCGCGACGGGATCAACCGCCTTCGGCTCCTATTCAAGCGCCGGCTCGCCACCGTGTTGCTGTTGTTCAAGCTATCGCGCTTGTATCGCCAGGTTCACCGGGCGATCCAGTTCGTCAAGGAAGACATCGTGGACGAGGGCCTCCGGGCCGTCGCCGTCACGCAGGCGATCGACACCGCCAACGCCAAGGCGTGGCGGCTGCAGGTGGCGCTGCACGGCACGATGGACGAGGAACTGCTGGACGCGATCGCTGACCACGTACGCGAGGGTCTGGTCGGCCTGTTCCTCAAGGGCTACACGACTGGCGCGCTCCCGATCGGCTACTACGCCAAGGAGGTCCCCGGGGGCCGGCCGACGCGCCGGGGCCTGCCGCGCACGATGCCCGCCGTGGAAGACCGGGCGGCAGAGATGATCCGACAGCACTACCAGTTCATCGCCGAGGGTGGGGACATCACCGAGGGCTGGATGAAGTGGAGGGCGGACAACGGTCCGGTCGATCCACGGTGCGACACGGGTGAGATGGGGTACTACGCGTACCGCCGCTTGTTATCGCGTGCCGCTTACATCGGCGTGTGGGAGTTCTGCCGCAAGAAGAATCACTGGCTGAGCAAGCATGACACGATTGAACAAAGGCCCCAGCCGCGTCAAGAGATCAAGGTCCTGCGCTGCGAGGAACTGCGAATCGTGGACGATGAGTTGTATTGGCGCGTGCAGAAGCGGCTCGATGCCTTGAAGACCGGCCCGCGGCAGCGGCGGGACCCCGAGGCGCGGGTGTACCACTTGTGGGACTTGGCGATCAGGCTGTTCCGCTGCCCGCACTGCGATGGACGCCGTTTTCACATGACCGGTCCCGGAGGGCAGCACATGCACTGCCCGCACCCCGACTGCCCCGCGCCGGCGATGGTGAACCGGCGCGACGCGGTAGAGGCGGTGTGCAAGGAGCTCTCGACCGCGCTGTCCGGCGACGCGGGCCTCATCGACCTCGTCATGGCGTCCTTTGCCAAGCAGGAGGATCACGACGGCGAGGACCTGGAGCGCCGAATCGAGGCCGCAGAGCGCAAGGTCCACGCGCTCAACCGCAAGATGGCCGGGCTGGAGAAACTGCTGGGCGATGGGTCGGACGACGACTGCCTGCGGCGCGAGGGTGAAATCCGCGCGGCGCAGAGCGAGCGGGACCAGGAGCAACTCAAGCTTGCCCGTCTGCGGCGGTGGCGGGGCGGTGGCCGCGACGAACCGGTCACGCGGGGGCAGGTTGAGCAGGCTGTCGCGGATCTTTGCGGGCTGTTAGATGCCGCAGCCCGGGGCGAACTAGGCCGCGACGTCATCGGCAAGGCGGTCGACGTGTTCGCCGCCCTGGTCGGGGGCGAGGTGCGAGTGCACGCGCACCTGCGGCCGGGCCGCAAGCGGTGGCTGGCCTGCGGCCACTTTACGCCGAACCTGCTCGGCGCGCTGCGCGCCGCGTTGGGTGCGGACGAATCGGCGGCGCCGTCTGACGTTGAAGAATTGAAGGTCTGGCTTCGTAAGCCGCCCAGGGTCGACCGTCTGGCCGACGAAGTGCGGCACCTTTACGAGGTCGAGCAGCTCAGCTTCAGCGCGATCAATGACCTGTTGGAAAAGAAGTACGGTGAAAAGATCGGCTCAGGCAACTGCTGCGCGGCGTGGCGGCGCTGGTACGAGATCCGGCAGCTGCCCCTGCCGGCCCCGCGGGGCAACATGGGGCGGCCGCGAAAGCGAGCCAGCTAGAGTTCCCGAGTGATTACAAGTCCCGTTGAGTGTGAAGGAAGGCCCCGTTCATTGCGGGGCCTTTCTCATGCGCTGCTTCTCCTCGCCTCGTGAACTTGCATGTCCGCGTAACACGTTTCTCGCATCGGCTCCATTCGGAACCCTGAGCGTTCGGCACCCGGTGATCAAGACGCGCGCGGCGTTGATGGCCGTACGCGGGGCGTCAGCGGAGCAGTCTTCGGGCCGCAGGTTAATCAACGTGTTCGCGGACACGCCGTTCCGCGCGCACACATTCTCAAAACGGCTAGAGACCCAGTTATGAACAACACAAACTCGGCAGAAGGTCGTCGGCGCGAGCTCGCCCGTGACTTGGCCATCCTGATCCGACGCAAGCTGCGTCGGGAGTCGGCCGCGACGGCAGAAGATCACGCAGGTCCCGTTGACACGCATGTCGAGAAAGAGCGATGCGAAGCATTGAGCAGTCGCAGGCGGTCCGCGACTGACGGCTTGACATCCGACATGACTCGACCAGCCAAACGTAGCTGAAACGATCCGACTGATGAATCTCGACAACAATCGCCCTAAGGGGCAAAGGAGGTTTGATCCTTCACACCCATGCTAGCTGAAGTCTTCCGTAACCAAAGCCGCCGGCGAATCGCCGGCGCCAAACTCTTCTCTCGTCCCACCCAACGTTCCACGGAGCTCACATGCAGATCCTATTCATCAACAACCAGGGCGGCGGTTTCGCCGATCACATCGACGTTCCCGAAGGCACTACCGTCGCGCAGCTGTTCGACAAGCAGATGTCCGAGGCCGCGCCGTCGGACTACCTGATCCGCGTCGACCGCTTGCCGGCATCTGCCGACCAAGTGTTACAGCCGGGTTCCCGCGTCAGCTTCACGCCCATCAAAATCGAAGGCGCGGCGTCGACCCCGCGCTGAAAGCGTCTGCGTTTACGGTTCATCCTCCCCGGCCCGCCGGACTGCGATCGAAGTACTGGTCGCAGCGCCGGCGGGTTTTTCTCTTTCAACGGGAGTACGCACCGCGATGAAAAACAAAGATCCAGTGTTCTGGGCAGCCAGCCGCCTACACCGATTGCTGTCTCAGCTCTGCGAGACCTGCGACGATCTCGCCTCACGCACTACCGCTGTAATCGCGAATCTTGCGGCGATGGAGCGCCTACGACTGATGCTGGCCATGGCACAGTCCAGGGGCTGGCCCGCTGCCGCGAACAGTCTCCGCGCGCGGCTGCTCGCTCAGGCGGAGCGGGTGCAGAGCGACTGCAGCGAGCTGCGACGGGAGCGTCGCCGCCATCCATTGCCTCCAAGCCTTGCCGACCTGATGGCGGATCTTCGCCAGCTGCACGATGAGTTCGAGCAGGTGGAGGTGCAGCCGCGGGAAGGCCGCATCTGTGCGGCGACGGACGCGATTACGCTGGAAGGCGTTCCGCTCGGCATGTTCTCGATCCAGCTGTGCCTCGCTCGCTTCGCCACCCACCTTGACGCCTCCGCGTTTGAGATCATCGCGGAGGACCCCAATCCCGCCTCCGGTTCCAGCGACACGTCCCACCCACATGTGAGCGGCGCCTCACTGTGCGCGGGTGACGCGACGGTGCCGATCGCCGCGGCGCTGGCGGAGGGCCGGATCGCGGATGCGTTTTGTCTCGTGAGCGCCGTCCTGCACACCTACAACCCCGCCTCCGCCTACGTCCAGCTCTCGGACTGGGAAGGCGTCACCTGCAGCGACTGCGGCCGTAGCTCTCACGCCGACGAGGTGTACTACTGTGACGGTTGCGGCAGCGAATACTGCGAGTCGTGCATCAGCAGCTGCGAGCGGTGCGACCGTTCGCTGTGTCTCTCATGTCTCGAAGAAGATGACGACGGCGATCGTATCTGCCGCCACTGTCAGCGCATCTGTCGGCAGTGCGATCGGACCGGTGATGCCGCGCGCTTGCGCCGGCAGCACGGGTTGTGCGACGACTGCCTTGCGAAAGAGGAAAGCGACGCAAGCGACGGCGGTCACCATGATAACGGGATCGTTCCCGTCAGCGCCGTCCCCACCAATGACCCCGATCAACCTACAACGGAGCATTGTCATGAACCCATACCCGAAGAACGAGCCGAAGCAGAGCCGGGGCGACATCCCGCCTGCCCTGACGGAATTGCACCTTCTGGCGGCGAAGCAGACGGCACCCCCAGCGGCGCAGTCGGCTACGGCCCGCAATCGCACCTCACCGCCGTTGCGCTCGAGAGCGCAGCAGTGGTGGCGGCGCGAGTCTGAGCCGGAGCAACCGCCGGCGCTGGTCGTCTCGCCACTGGTCTGGCTGAAGCTGATGCTGTTTCTGCACGGCGGCGAGACGGAGATCGGCGGGTTCGGCGTCTCACGATCCGACGACGATCTGCTGTACCTGGAGGACTTCGTAACAGTCGCCCAGCAAGTGAGCGTCACGACCGTCGCGTTCGACGACGCGGCGGTCGCGGACTACTTCGACGAGCGCGTCGACGCCGGCCTCGCGCCCGCCCGCTTCGCCCGTGTGTGGGTGCACACCCATCCGGGCGACAGTCCCGATCCCAGCCTGACGGATGAGCAGACCTTCGCCCGCGTCTTCGGCCCATGTGACTGGGCAATCATGCTGATCGTCAGTCGCACGGGCCGAACCTACTGCCGGCTGTCTTTCAGCGCCGGCCCCGGTGGGTCGGTCCTCCTGCCCGTGCGGGTGGACTGGGCGGCCTGGCCGGACCTCCTGCTTGAGCATGCCGAGGAATTCGGCTCGGTCTTTGAGAGCTGGATGGATGAGTACGGCAGCAACATCGCGCCGGCTATGCAGATGAGCCTCACGCCGCCGGTCCGGTCGGCGGACCCATCTCCGTGGTCGGCCGACTACTGGAGGGAAGACGATCTGTATGGCGCGCTGGAGCAGCAGGCGGATGAGATGGATGAAGGGCAGAACCATAAGGGCCGTCGCGACCGCCTGGTCGAGTTGTTCGAGATGGCAGGGGAGGTGGGATCATGACACAGACCCTTCATCCGCTGGCAAACCGGGATGTGCGTCAGCGGGAAGTCGTCCCGCCACAGCGCCTCGCCGCATGCCACGTACTGGTCGTCGGCATCGGGGCGGCGGGACGGCAGGTGGCGATTCAGTTGGCGGCGATGGGCGTTACGGCGATGGACCTCGTCGACCACGACGTCGTCGCCGTCGAAAACCTCGCGACTCAGGGCTACCGGCCGGCGGACCTGGGGAAGGCGAAGGTGCGGGCCACCGGGGAGCTGTGTCTTTCCATCAACCCGGACCTGCAACTCACCTGTCATGCCGAGCCGTTTCGCCGCTCGTCAACCCGCACGCTGCCGTGCTTGCGGGGGGCAGACCGAGGAAACGTAGCGCTGTTCTGCTGCGTCGACTCCATTGCCACCCGGCGGCTGATCTGGGAATCGGCCCTCGGCCATCTCGCCTTCTTCGTTGACGGCCGAATGTCGGCCGAGGTGATCCGCGTGCTCGCCGTTGGTCATCCATCGGTGGATGAACACTACGGCACCACCCTGTTTGCGCCACAGCAGGCGTATGTCGGCTCGTGCACCGCCAAGAGCACGATCTACACGGCGTCCATCGCTGCGGGCCTCATGATCGCCCAGTTCGCGCGCTGGCTCCGCGAACTTCCGCTCGAACGTGATCTCACGCTCAACCTGCTCGCGGCGGAACTCAGCGTCGCCTGACGTTGCGACGCTCACCTGAGTCCCGCAATCCTCGACCCACTCTCCCGAAAGGAGACGCACCCGCACTCGCACCCGCACCCACCGGCGCGGCGGCGATGAATCTGCGCCGCCCAGCGCCCTGCCCCCCGCGCCGGCGGTGTTGCCGCCAACACCCACTTCGGACAACTCACAACCCGAAAGGAGAATCGCGTGTCCCACGTCGTGACCATCAAGACCCGGGTCAAAGACCCGGGGGCACTGGCCGAGGCGTGCCGCCGCCTCGGTTTGCCCGAACCGGTCAGCGGCACCGCCCAGCTCTACTCCGGCACAGCCGCCGGCTTGGTCGTGCACCTTCCCGGGTGGAGCTACCCCGTCATGTTCGACGCCGCCAGCGGCGAGGCACGCTACGACAACTACGGGGGCAGCTGGGGCGAGCAGAAGGAGCTGGACAAGCTGCTCCAGGCTTACGCGATCGAAAAGGTTCGCATCGAGGCCCGCCGCAGCGGGCATGGCGTCACCGAGCAGCCCTTACCCGATGGCTCGGTCAAGCTGCTCGTCCAAACCGGTGGCTGAGCTTATCCACCAGGAGTCCACTGATGAAGACGATCGAGATCGTCATCGACCCCGCGGGCGAGGCGCGGCTGCAGACCAGGGGCTACAGCGGCCCCAGTTGCCGCGACGCCTCACGGCTGCTGGAACAGGCGCTGGGCATTGTCCAATCCGACACGCCCACCACTGAGATGTACCAGTCGCAGACGCAGACACAGCCCGTGCGACAGTAGCTGCAGCAGGTTCTCGCCCGATCCCCTGCACGTTCATCCATCCCCCCAAACACAGAAGGAGGTCCTCATGTCGCTCAAGCAGCGGCTGGCGGAACTCATCCGCGCCGCGTTCACCGGGATTTACATCCAAAGCCACGAGCACGATGACGCACTCGCAGAGATCGCCGCGCTCTGCAGGGAGCAGGGCTGGGCGCTGGCCACCTGGGACGTCGACCGCGGGCTTACGAGCGGCCAGACTGCCCCCGGAACCAGTGATCCGGTCGCCGCCATCAAGTCGATCAACGCCCTGGCCAAACCCGAAAGCTCCGCACTCCTCGTGCTGCCCAACTTCCACCGCCTGCTCAATGGCACGGAGGTGGTGCAGGCGCTCGCGCACCAGGTCCAGCGCGGGAAAGACAACCGCACGTTCGTTCTCATCCTGTCATCCATCCTGCAGCTGCCCCCGGAGCTGGAACGGCAGTTCGTGCTCCTGGGGCATGATCTGCCCGGTCGCGAGCAACTGCTGTCGATTGCGAGAGGCATCGCCACGGAAGACGGCGAGATGCCCGCGGGGGAAGACCTGGAGCGTCTGCTCGACGCGTCCTCGGGACTCACCCGCCACGAGGCGGAAGGGGCCTTCAGCCTCTCGCTCGTACGCGAGGGCCAGCTGCTGCCAACGACGGTCTGGGATCTGAAGGCTCAGACCTTGACCAAGAGCGGCCTGCTCACGCTCCACCGCGGCGGCGAGCGCTTCGCCGACCTCGGCGGCTTGGAAGCCCTTAAGCAGTTCTGTTCCAAGGCGCTGTCTTCCCGCAGCGCCCGCGCCAAGGCCCGAGGCATCCTGCTCTTGGGAGTACCCGGCACCGGCAAGAGCGCCTTCGCCAAGGCGCTGGGCAACGAAGTGGGGCGTCCCACCCTGGTGCTCGACGTTGGCGCGCTGATGGGCAGCCTCGTCGGCGAGACCGAAGGCCGCACGAGGCAGGCGCTGCGGATGGTCGATGCGATGAGCCCGTGCGTGGCGTTCATCGACGAGATCGACAAGGCACTGGCGGGGGTGCAATCGGGCGGCGGGGGCGCGGGGGACTCGGGCGTATCAGCCCGTCTGTTCGGCAGCTTCCTAAGCTGGCTGTCGGATCATCGCTCCGATGCGTTCGTGGTCGCGACCTGCAATGACATCAGCCGGCTGCCGCCGGAGTTCGCGCGGGCGGAGCGCTTCGACGCCGTGTTCTTCCTGGATCTGCCCGGCACGGCGGAGAAGCAGAAGATCTGGGACCTATACCTGCGCCAGTATGAACTGTCCGAGCAGCGTCTACCGTCCACCCCGGATTGGACGGGCGCTGAGATCCGCAGCTGCTGCCGGCTGGCGGCACTTTTGGACGCGCCGCTGCTGAAAGCGGCCGAGCAAGTGGTTCCGGTGGCGGCGACGGCGGCCGAGGGCGTGCAGAAGCTGCGGTCCTGGGCGGCCGGTCGGTGCCTCGACGCCGCGGGGGGCGGGCTCTACGCGCCCGATACTACTAATAATAGAGGTGATTCGCCCACCGTCCGCCGCGTCGATCGCGGGACCGGCCGCAACTAGCCCAGCCAATCGTCCGGACGCTACTTCTCACAACACAACATAACCAAAGGAGATTCACACGATGAGTGTTGCAACTTCACGTGCTCCCCGTGCGCCCGCACCGGCTCCACCACCGCCACCGCCTGCCGAGCGGCTGCGCCTGGAGACGGCGGCAGTGCGGGTAAGCTTCACCTGGCTGGGCGTACGCAAGACGTTGAGCCAGGAGCAGAAGGCCGAAGCCGCCGAGTCATTCGGCGCCGAGGGTCAGTACCTGTCCGCGGCGAAGAAGCTGCTGGACACGCGCCACCCTGCCTACCGCGCCGTCACCGCCGTGCGCGGCCGCATCGTCAGCTACTGGCGCGGTGTCACCCTGCCATACCCCGAGCCCGGCATCCGCCTGCTCCGCCAGGACCGGGTGGAGGCGTTCGACAGGCAGATGGCCGAGCTGCGCAGCGAGCTCGGTGAAGCCGTCGCGGATCTGGACGAACGTTACGACCAGCTCCGCAACAGTGCGCGCGAGCGTCTCGGCCGGCTCTACGACCCACATGATTACCCGGACAGCCTGAAGGAGCTGTTCGACGTGAGCTGGGACTTTCCGGCGACCGAGCCGCCGGAGTACCTGCTGCGCCTCAAACCCGAGCTGTTCGAGCAGGAGCGGGCTCGCGTAGCCGCGCGCTTCGAGGAGGCAGTGACACTGGCCGAACAGGCGTTTGCGGCGGAGTTGTCGGGGCTCGTGTCACACCTGGGCGAGCGGCTCAGCGGAAGCGCTGATGGCAAGCCCAAGGTGTTCCGGGACTCGGCGGTGGCCAACCTGCAGGAGTTCTTCGACCGCTTTGCCGAGCTGAACGTCCGCTCCAATCCGCAGCTCGATGACCTGGTAAAGCAGGCGAGACGAATTGTCTCCGGCGTCGATCCCCAGCAGCTGCGCGACGACGTCCCGCTGCGCCGGCAGGTCCATGACGGACTGTCCGCCGTTCGGGAGCATCTGGATGGCCTGCTGGTCGACAAGCCCCGACGGCGAATCCTGCGAAGCCCGGCCGGATCGCACTCGATGGCGGGTGAAACGGCAGGCACATGACGGAACTGATGCAGATCATCGCCGCCCCGGGCGGAGACGTGCGCTGCATTTACAACGAAGACCTCAACCTGACGAATGTTGGCGATGTTCACGTCCGCCGCGTCAGCCACGTCGATCCAGATGAGCAGGGACAATGGTGGGCCGACCTGGCGCTGGTGAACGGCCCCAAGCTCGGCCCATTCCCGCGGCGCAGCCTAGCCCTTGAGGCGGAGCGGTCGTGGCTCGAGGTCCATTCATTGCGTTTAACCCAGAAAGAAGGTGTTCATGCTCGACGGTAGAGCGCTGCTCTTCCTGATCGTGATCCTGTTGATTCTGTTGTTCCTGGGATGGCTCGACCGCCACCGCGCTACTTCTGGCGCGATGACGCATCGACCAGCGGGCGCGTCTCTGCACTGCAAACAAATGCAGCGACCTCAGCGGGATCGTCCCTGAAGGAGGCTCATGCTCAAGAAGTTCTTGTTGTTGTGCGCGGCGTTGGGCCTTGCGCTATGCGGGCTGCTGGTGGATCGGCTGCTCTGGTCGCGGCCGCCACAGTCGAACGGTTCGGAAAGTCCCACAGTCTCACACCTTCATGCCGGCCCGACGATCGAGCAGGTCCGCAGCCTGGCGTCGCTGACGGTACTGAAGGTGGACGTGGCGGACGTGCAGGTCTCGGGCCTCCATGGCTACACAGGCGGTGCGCAGGCCGCGCTGGTAGTGAAGGGAGACCTGACGCTGTCGACGGATCTGTCGGCGGCCCGATTCACGATGCTCGACGCCCGGCATCGTACGGCGGTGCTCGTCCTGCCGCCGCCGCGTGCCAGCAGCCCGCGCGTGGACCACGACCGCACGCGACTCGTGTGGCTGTGGCAATACGGGCTATGGCGGCTGGTGCCGGGAGAGGTCGGCTACGCCGCCGCCATCAACCGCGCTTACGCCGAAGCGCAGCGCATCGTCGCGGCAGCAGGCAACGACCAACTGCTGGACGAGCGGGCGCGGGCACAAGCGGAAACGGTCCTGCGGAGCTTCTTCGCCGCGCTGGACTGGAAGGTCAGCGTCGACTGGTCGGATCGAGCCCGGCTCAGCACGGCGCTGCAGAGCGCCGATCCAAACCTGAGGAAAATCAATGGCGAGTGACAAGATCGTTAGTGCCAGGCACGTCCTGCGGGCGCTGATGCGCACGAAGCGGCAGGGCACCCAGCGTGCGATGGCGGAGCTGGAACGAATGGAGCCGGAGCTGGCCGGCTACCTGATGGAGGAGTTGTCCCTGCTTCATCAGAAGCTGTTCGAGCTGGGCGCACCGGCGGCGAAGACGCGGTGGCTGGTGCGCCGCACGGAATCGTTGACGCTCGTCTGTATCGCCGCGCTGCGTCAAAGTCACTACGACCTTTGGCGGCAGGATGCGTCGACGGTGAACGCAGCCGAAGTTCGCGTTGACGGCCGATCGGCAGGAAAGCCGGACGGCTCGTCTCTCCCTCCCGATCCCAAGCCCGCGCATCCAGAGTCAGAGGGACCGCGGTCGCTTCCGATTTCCGATGGAGAAATACGTCCGTGAGTTTTACAGCGCCGACGGGCGGGACTTCTCTCAAAAGAGCGGGGTCGAACGCGCTCGCAGCGCGTTCGACCCCGCTCGACAGCGGGAAACTTTTTTCTTTAGCCTCTCGCCGCGGCTTAATTGATCTTGGACTGCATCCGATAGTCCATGCGCCAACAGCGTCGGCGCCCTCACCAAGTCCGGCACCGGCACCATGATTATGAGCGGCGCCAACACTTACACAGGACTGACGACCGTCAACGCCGGGACGCTCGCATTCAGGCCGGGAATCAAGACCGCCTCACCGCTCACGATCGCCAGCGGCGCAAAGCTCCTCGTTCCACCCGCCGGCCCGTCGACTTACAATCCCCAGTCGCAATACCGCTCCGGCTCCAACGCCACGCCAGCAAAATCAGCTCACTGACCATCAATGGCACCGGCAACTTGATCTAGGCACCAGCGACCTGACGATCGACTACAGCGGCTCCAGCGCCTCGACACCGTCCGCGACCTGCTCGCCTCCGGCTTCAATGGCGGCGATTGGCACGGCCCCGGGATTACTTCGTCCACCGCGTCAGCGACCGCCCCCGCCGTCTTCGCCCTCGGAGACGCGGAAAACTCCGAGCTCGCCACACCCTTCCGCGCCGCGCAGGGCGGCCCCGACTTCTTCGGCCAGGATGTCGACGCCACCGCTGTGCTCATCGAGTTCACCGGAATCGGCGATGTCAACGTCGACGGGTTCGTCAACTTCGAAGACCTGTCCGTGTTCAACATCAAGTGCGACGGCGGCGCCACAACCGGACACTACTGGTAAGAAGGCGATTTCAACTACGACGGGCTGGTCGATTTCCAGGACCTCTCGATGTTCAACACGCAATACGACCCCAGCAAGCCATCGCTCCCCGAACCCGCGGCCGTCGCCATGCTCGCGGCGATCGGACTCGGATTGCGGTGACGACGCCATCAGCTCATGCGCCAGAGCGTTTAAGCCCGCCGCCGCCGCCTGCCGATAAGACCCACGGTTCCAGCACAGCCGCCGCGCTGCGCCGCCGAGCCACCGGCCGCAGCACCGCGGGGGGGCGGTCCCGCTGCAAAGCGGAGCGAGTGCGCTTCAAAGCGGAACGGGTGCGTTTCAAAGGTCCGCGTGGGCGTTCACTGCGCCGCCGGCGCGTTTCACTGCGCCAGCGTTCCGTTTCAAAGCGCCGCCGTTCCGCTTTGCATCCCCCTGGTTACGAGACGCAGCGGGTTCATCCCGTCGCACTGCGCAACCGTCCCGCAGCAAAACGCAACGATCGCGTAGCAAAACGCATCGGTTCGCCAGTAAAGCGCAACGCTCCCGCAGTAAAACGCAAGCGTCGCACGTCGAAGCGCAACCGCCCCGCTTCAAAGCTCCGGGAGGCCGCTGCGAAGCGTGCCCGCTCCGTAAGCGGCATCACACCTATCGATTGATAGAACTCCGTTCGACATCGTAACGTATCCATCGAAAACGCATCGTGGTGCGCCCTATTCGCCGGCATGCCGAACAGGGGGGCGTTACCCCCGGGCTACGTTGTCGAGCTGACATTCTTAAGCAACTGGGGCGTTCCCCCCTACTCATCGAGGTCTGTGATGCGACGCTTCGTCCGCTCTTTCTCACGTTTGTGCTCAGCGATTTCATCACCCCGTTCCCGCCGCGAGCGTGGGCGGCGTCGAGCTCCCGCTGTTGAAGCCGTCGAAGCAAGGATGCACCTTGACGCGGCCAATTGGCTGTCGGGCACAGGCGCTACTTACTATCCGCAGTCGAAGGAGCTCATCGTCGGCGCCGACGCGACGATCTTCGCCGACCCCGGCAGCGATGCACCCAAGATCATCGCCAACGGGTCGTCAGCTCACTTGACGATCGCACCGACGGACGGCCGCGCAGTGCACCTCGGCGGGCTCAGCCTCTCGAACGGCGCCACCGCCGTCGTCGAATCGCTCGGCGCCGCGCGAACTGAGCTGAACTACCGCGTGCTGCTCGTTCAGCATCCCGCCGGCGTCAGCATTGACATCGATTCCCAGCACGGCAGCACGCTCGACCTCGCGGACAACGCGATGATCGTTGACTACACCGGCTCTTCCAACAGCCCCGCCGTCGCGATCGAGGATCTCGTCGGCGTAGGCTACAACGAGGGAGACTGGGGCGGCTTCGGTATCATCAGCTCCACCGCCGCCGCGGACGTGGAACACCTGGCCCTCGCCACTGCCGATAACGATCCGCAGAGCGAGTGGGGGTTGAACGTCGGCTTCGGAAGCGAACGCGACGCGGGGACTTTCGCGGGTCAGAATGTTGATGCGACCTCGGTGCTCTTGCGCTTCGGCCTGCGGCTTGACTTCGACCTCGACGGCGTCGTGTCGTTCGAGGACTTTTCGATGTACAGCACCTACTACGGCTCGACGAACTCCTCGTGGTCCCACGGCGACCTGAACTACGACGGCGCGACGGACTTTCAGGATCTGTCAGTGTTCAACATCATCTACGAGGTGACGCCCTCGCCGGCCGCTCCGGGCTTCGTTGGCGCCAGCGCATCGGGCTCGCAAATCACGCTGACATGGGACGCCGTGCCCGACGCGACAGGCTACAACGTCTACCGCGTAGCAGGATCAGGTCCGATCCCGACTCAGGCAACCCCAATTGCTGCAAACCTGACAACGACCGAGTTCGTCGACCCCGATCGCCCGGTCGGCACGAGATTCACGTACGCCGTCCAGGCCGTCAGTCCGGCCGGTGCGGGTGATCGGTCTGAGTACATAACGACCACGACCGCGCCTGCCGCGCCCGGGACGGTCACGGCGACCCCGGTGAACGATTCGCAGGTGGACATCGATTGGCGCGACGTCTCCGGCGACGGCGTCACCTATGACCTATATCGCGGTACGTCCATACCGGTCCCGCTCGACAACACGACGTTGATCGCGTCCGGCCTAACCGAAAGCAACTTCTCCGACGACACCGCGGACGCTTCGACGTCATACTATTACGTGGTCGTCGCCGTCAGTCCCGGCGGTGCATCGTCCACCGGCTCTGCCGCTAACGAAGGGGAGGAGACTCAGACCCCCGACCCCCGGCCGGGCGCGACCAGCGGGTTATACGTATCGGACGTGACCAGCGCCGAGGTGACGATTGCCTGGAGCGCGACCGCTGCCGCTGCCAGCTACAACATCTATCGCGTCCAGGACGCCGAGGAGCAAAGCGAGACGCCTTACGCGACGACCACGGTCACGACGTTCACCGATGATGAACTGCCGCTGTCCTCTGCGTTCCGCTACACCGTCGCCGCGGTGAACCCCGGTGGCGAAGGACCTCTGTCTATCGCCGTCTCCGCAACCACCAGCGGCTTGCAACCGGGTGACTCGGACGCATTCTTCGGTAACAACGGTATTGATCAGATCGATTCGGGCACCAATGATTTTGTGTACGGCATTACATCGCAACCTGACGGGAAGTTGCTTGCCGCCAATGTCGAAGGCAGCTCTCCAAATCGGAGCTTATCTGTCTTTCGCTATAATCCGGACGGCACCCTCGATCCCACCTATGGCATCGGCGGGCGTGCGCTGTTCCCCGACCGACCATATAGCACCGTGCGGATAGCGATGCAGCCGGACGGACGCGCGCTCTTGCAGGGCCTCTTCGCGCACGGTTCTCAACCAGGATATTACGAATTGATTGGACGCTTGAATCCAGATGGCACGCGAGATTTGGCCTTCGGAAACAACGGCGCTGTCCCGCTACCTCCAACGCTCGCCAATCGAATTGTTATTCCGGAACTTGCCGTCATGGACGACGGACGGTTCGTCTCCCTCGCCAACGACTACTACCCCGCCAATCCGCCGATCAGTCACTGGGTGATCACACGCTACCAGGCCGACGGACAATTCGATCAAAGTTTCGGCACAGGCGGTACTGTTCGACTGACCGATCCAAATCCAGCCTACGGCGACGGTGGCAAGGATATCGCAGTCCAGCACGACGGGACGATCGTCATAGGTGGCCGCTCCGTATACAAAGATAGCGATGACGTCTATCAAGAAGATTTGGTCATTGCTAAGTTAAAGCCTGATGGGACGCTGGATTCGACGTTCGGATCCGGCGGATGGTATACAGACGACGGGGACGGAACCTGGGGCGGCGTTCGCGACCTCGTAGTTCAAGATGATGGAAAAATAATCTTCTCACCGCTTGGCTCGTCGCAGTCGCATGACGACTTCCTCGTTCGTTTGCTTCCCAACGGGTCGCCGGACTCGTCGTTCGGGGCGGGAGGATTCGTACCCTGGCCCGGTCCAAGCTATTGGTCTACGCCGAGATCTCTATCCATGCAGCCTAACGGTCGAATCGTGGTGGTTGGCCAGCGAGCGGGCTTCGCGGTCCATCGATTCAATTCGGACGGATCGCCCGACAGTTCGTTCGGGATTGGCGGCACGCGCCTGCTGACCGTCACGCCCAACTCTGGGATAGGTGAAGCTCCCTATGACGCCGTTGTCCAACCCAACGGCGATATCGCGGTCGCGGGCTTCACGCCGTCCGCCGGACGCACGAGCCCGAACCTGTCTGACGGCGTGGTTGCCCGCTTCGTCGGCGACGGCCTGGACCTTGTGATCGACGGCATGCCGGAAGAAGTCACCCGCGACTGGAGCAGCGGCGAAGCCGAAGCCCCGCACGAGACCGACCCCGGCGCGTTCATCCCGCTCAACGACGACTTCGACGAAGCCGACCCGTCCGACACGGACCCGCAGCCGGACATGGAAACCGAAGAGGCCTCGCCGGACGACGACGAGCTCGTGCACGCGTCGCTGGTGTTCACGGGCAGCCATGAGCATAGCGGGTGGATGTTGGATTTCCCGGAAGAGGAACTGCGAGTTTATAAACAACTCCGGAATGCCGCGACGGGGCACCTGACACTCCAGGAAGTTCATCCAAACGAGCCGCAAGCACCTCCGACATCCACGGTGCTCAACCTACGAATTGAGCGCATAGCTCTTGGTGACGAAGCGGCGATCAGTGCTTTTCTGATGCCGCCAGCGGCGACGCAGAGCTCCCCACCACCCGCGGGATCGAAAAAGCCGCAGGACAAAGCGGCTGTGGCCATCGGAGTTACCAAGCTTGATTGGGTTGTCTGGACACCGGATGCGGACCCCGCGAGCCCACCGTCGGTGCCGCCTACGGCTGAGCGGCCATGGGTAGCGAATCCGCCGCTCGAAACAGCTTATGCGGGGGCGAAGAACCGCGTGCGGATGTTTCCGGATAAGCTGGCGCCGTTCGACCATCAGAATGGCGTGGAGCGAGACGCATTTCATGCCGACAGGAACAAGGTGTTGCTGAAAGCGCAGTTGTCTGTCAAGAAGGCCGACATCGACGTGTGGTTCACGGTCTGGGATGTTGATGACCCGCAATCCGGTGTCGCTGACCCGAACGATAATGACCCCAATGCGGAAGCGCCATCTAAAGCCGGACCGGATAATCGTTTGACTGGTAACCCGAACCACTTCGGAGATGGGCCTCAGGTCTTCCACGCGAAAACCGACGCGAACGGCGTGGCGGTCGTGACGCTCGCCGTGAGTAAGCAACCGGGAAACAATTACAAAGCATACGCGATCGTGCATCAGCACGGCACGCAGCGAACATTCGAATCTTCGCAAGCGTTAGCCGATGGGCGGAGGAAAACTCCTGTCCCGCGAGGCGTCGGTGTGACGCCCGAACTTATCGTGTGGCGGAAACTCCATTTGGAGCGAGACTCGATGGAGTCACCGCCGGCAACCGAGGATTTTACGGGCCAGGACGCCGCGCCGTCGGTAAAAGACGGCCGCCTTATCGACGTCGACGCCGATCGGATGAAACCAGAGTACGCAAAAGCGTTTATTTTAGTTGACGAGACTGAATTGAACGCGAAATGGAATCCGCGGCGTGCAGCGAAGTGGTACCACCATTACGACGTGAATATCGGCCGCAAACCGGGCAATGACATCCGTGACGTGCGGAGCGAGGACGATTTTTGGGTGATTCAAGTCGTGACCGCGTATGACGCATCCGAACTCTACGACAACGATGACAGAGACGCCGGTCCCGCGATATTAGGCGAAGGGCTTCCGGGCGAAGTGATTCCGGACAACACTGTGCCGGGCGGATTCTCGATTTTCGATGGGCCTGTTTTTATCTACTCCGAAACGGTTCGCGATGTTGCGGGAGCGCCTGGCAACGTTCCGGTTGAGCAACTGCGATGGCGGACCGTATTCCACGAAACCCTTCATCGCTTTAACATGGATCATGCGAGGCCCGTTGATATAGTTAACAATCCTGGCGACCAAGGACCAATGTGGCGTGAATTCATTTTCCACAGAAGCGATGATCGTTTCATGCAATTGACGGACGGACAGTTGGATCGGGTTCGCAGTGTGGCACGCCCCAAGTAGCCCTGAAATGTCGGCACCCGCAATGAATTTCACGAGCGGAAAGACTTTGCCGTATAGCTCCGACGCGCGACGATCGCCTTTTCGCCTCGTTCGTTTGTGGGCGGTCGTTGCAGTGGCAACCGGACTCCTGGCCGTGGGATTTATTCGGGGAATTAAGGTGTGGCGACAGGCCCGTGTCGTTTCCGCCTGCACAGATTTCACGTTTTCGCGCGGGGAGACGCCTGCTTGGACCGTTCCTGGATGCTGGAAACAGTATGCAATATTGTCATTCACTTGGCCGCAATATTCAGGTGGTGGCGGCGAGAGAGTGACAGCCGGTACACCAATTGATAGCTACCTCGGATTCTTGCACCGTCGCGTCTCGCCATCGGGTCAATCTCGACTAGTCGCGGCGCAGGCGGTCGCGGTGCCTGGTCCGTCGCTCGATGAGGGCGACCCCGGATACGACCCTGATGTGCCAAGAAAGCTGTTCAGTCTCCAATTCAAGTGGGATGTGCGTCCGGTGAAGCCTCTATGGCAGGGTCCAACGTCCGAGCGCACGACCGGCTGGCGATGGTTCGATGTCGAAGCCGCAGGAAGTGTGACGTTGTTCTGCGGCCAGCATGACCCAGCCAACGACTCACACTTTATATTCTCATATATCATCGATGGGAATCGGGGAACCATTGACGCTTGGCTTCAAGACGACGACACCATCCGATTAGCTGTCCGTGATGGCCCGCTTTCTGGCGCGAATTCCGGGGGGTCTCCCACAACGGAAGCGGAGGGCCGAGCGGGACATCACTGATTAATTTGTCGTACCTCGTCTCGATCGTTACGTACTCCCATGCCGCGCACCGCACGCGCCGTCGTGCCGCATGGGATCTCCCACGTGATCAACCGCGGCAATGGCCGCGGTAGCGGATGTCTTCAAAAGAATTTCTGAAACGCCATTAAACTTCTCGATCCGTCCCCGCCCATACAGTTCCTGCCTGCCCGTCCGGGGGCTTTGTACCAAGCTGTACGAAGTCGTAATTCGTAGACAACTGATCGCCGGACCCTTACGCGGAGGACTGCGCTATGGCGAGTCGTCTCATTCCCGCGTCGGACGACGACGCGCGCCTGTGGCTCAACAATTTTGGCGGCCGAATCCACGACGAGCCGTGGCGGTACCGAATCTCGGTGCCCGATGCGGACATGATCTACGCCGCGACACAGAGTTATGATGCGGCCTACGCCGTGGGAGACTAATGTCTCAAGGTTTTCTGAAACCTTTGGCCGAACCGACAATTTGCCGACGAAAGATCGCCAGCGCATCGCTTCGCCAGCGGCCGGATGCCAAACGGTCATCACTTCTCGATCAACCCGGCCATGGTGGCCTGGGCCAAGAAGCCATCAGTCCCATCCCGAAACAGTAAGTGCTCATGGAATCGGATGTCCCGCACCCGCACCTCGAAGGCTTGCCGGTGTGCTCATGGGCGTGGCAAGCGCTTCTGGCCCCTCTGTGCTAAGCACGGTGATGTCGTGCGTGCCTTTCCTGCGGGCTCAGGGAATGCGCGCTGAGGTGATTGCGACGACTGGCAGCACGATTGGGCGGTCGAGCTGAGCTTTCTCATGGAGCTGATGCTGTTCTCCGTCGTCTTCTACTTGGCGAAACGCTGAGCAGAGACGCGACTGAAAGAACGGAAGAATCTCTGCGCTCGCAATACCCAGATACAGCTGAGAAAGCTGCTTGGTGTTCTTGAAATGCCATTCGATACACACAGCCCACGAGACCATCTTCATTTCTGATTTGCCGATCTAAGAGTTTGTCGGCTGACGCGCGCGTTTTTCGACGCAGTAATCAGCGGCGCGATCTGGGCGGCTAGACGGGATATTTCGGACACCGCGTCAACGCCACACGCAGCGCAGATTTGCAGCAGCTCCACAAGATCAAGTCGCCGGCCGCCAGTCTCGATTCGCGCCACCAGGTTCTGCTCACGTCCGAGCCGCTGCGCCAGGCCCCGCTGGGTAAGTCCGGCCTTTTTACGCATCGCCACCACCGCGGAAACAAGCTCCCGATGTGCGGGCGTATGAAGCGACCTCGCCATAGAAGGCCATGCTCAGCTCGCATTTGGTTTGATCGCAAAATGCGATCAGAGTACGATCCAAGGCGCGAGAAGAGTGCATGGCAAAGCAAAGCGCGGGACGCGAAAGGCTCGCAAAGCTATGGATCGCGGTGGGTCCGATGGTCATCGTCGCCGCGGTGAGTCTCGTCATCGCGCTACTCGAGCGAGATCCGCCCCCGCCAGGACCAGTTGATTCCTGGCGTCCATCGGTGCCGCGAAACCTCGTGGGCAGTGGACCTCGTTCGTCACTGCCCACCACCCCGCCATTGGGCGCGAATTCGGCCGACGCGGCGCGTACGTCATCCGCCGCAGATTCACAGAAGTCTTACCGGCTTCCGGTGCTCATGGTGTCCCTAGACGGCGCTAATGGGTCGATGGAGCATGTCGATTTCACGTTCACGAGACGGAAGAACCCGCCAGCACCGCTGGCGATCTCGATCGCCGAGGACACCCCTGGAGGCGCGGGTGAAAGCCTTCGCGCCAGCATATGGATGGCGGCTATGACGGCGGCGCTTGATCGCCGGGACAACCTCGCGGGTGCGCGGATTTCCATTCAGCTGCCCGGTCTTGTTGATGGCGGTAGCGCTGGCGGCGTGGTCTGTGTCGCGATCATGAGCGCGCTGGAGGGCAAAGATTTGCCTACTGACTTCGCAATGACTGGGGCGATCATGCCCGATGGCACGATCGGGTCGGTCGGCGGCATCGCGCAGAAGATGCACGCCGCGGCGGCGGGGGGCGCAAAACGCATTCTCGTCCCCGCGTACCTGCGATTCGAGAAGGATCAAACCTCCGGTGACGAGATAGACTTAAAACGTCTGGCGGCCACGCTGAATCTGCAATTTGTCTCAGTCGAAAACGTAGCGCAGGCCTACGAAGCCGTCCATCGACTACAGCCGCGCACCCCTCAACCCGTCGCAAAGGACGTCCTGGATCTGCCCGAGAAAACCGAGGAACTACTCAAGCAACGGTACAAGGAACATGCCGCCGCCGGCAGAAAGCTGTGGGAAGCGATCCCGCAAGAGGAGCGAAATCAAATTGCGGCAGACCGGATCTCAAAGCAAATGTTGGTTGTAACGCGGATGAACGCGGAGCAAGCGTACCGTTCAGGCCGGCTACTGTACGCTTCGGAGACGATGTTGTTATGGCGGTCTTTGCTGGAGGCGAGGGCGGCGAATGCTGCGCTTTTCGCGGGAATTGCCTGGCAGGACTTGAAAGCCGATCTTGGGCAATTGGACGCCAAGCTGGGCGAACTGGTCGGTTCAACGCCCGATGCGGCGTCACTCATCTCCGCGAGTCGCGGAAAAGTAGGCGATACGGGTGTCCAGTTGTGTGCTGCCTATCACGACGTCTACGGCCTTCTTGGGCTCGCGGGATTCTTGCAGGATGGGGTGGACAACGCGCTCCTCGAGATGAACAAGCCCGAGAACAACGCGGCGGAGCGGCAGGCCGAGATTAGGGTCGGTGTCATTACGATGAAGGCGTTCCAATTGCTGTTTGCTCGGTGTGCGAAGGAAGCGCAATCCACCGCGGTGGAAAACGCCGCCCGTCTCGCCGCAACGCTTCCAGAACGGAAGATGACCGGCGATGTCGCCGGAGTCGAGCGGCTGTTCTTTTCCGCATATTTGGCTTCACACAACGGATTCGACCGTGACGTGGTGAGGACTGCTGCCGCGCTCCTCCGAACCGACCGGGAACAAGCTCTGGCAGCCATAGCGCGGCACGACCTTTCACTCGTTATGTACCTGCCGGTGGCCGAGGCCGTGCAAGATCTCCACCGCGCGCTCGCCACCGGGGAGGCGAGACTGGACGCCCGCTTCGCCGGTGCCGTCGCCGCACACGCGCATGCGGGCGCGCTGGCATCTGTGAGCGGTTTGATAGTCCGGTGGGGCGAGCTGGACGTCGAGGTAGATGAAAACGGAGAGTTGCGTTACGGACGAACGGACCTACTGAGCTACCTGTTGTCAGCAGCGCGCGAAAATGCGTTGGCGAGCATCGCCGAGTGTCGGTCGCGTAGCATCCCATGCGTCCAGCCGATCATGGCGTTTGAGTCGGCAGAGCTGGGGCGCGACGACCAGGACGAGGACAAGGTGACAACCCTTACCGCTTACTGGAATGCGTCGCTCCAGGCAAAAGTCTTGCTTATGCTGTTCGACGGGTGAAATGACTCAGTTAACCGAGGTCGTCACGTACGAGGGCGACGCTGTCAACGTACGGACAAGAGGTCCATCGCTCACCGCTTCTTGCGTCTCTGGCGCGGGAATTTGATGCCATTCTCTTGCAGAATGTGCAGGGTCAATGCGGAGAACGGCTGGGTCGGCTCCACGAGATCTTTCAAGCCCTGGTAAGCCGCTTCTCGCTCTTCCGCGGTGCCGGTACGCTGTGCAAGCGCGCAGAACATCAGGTGTCCCTTAACCCGCCGCGCCCAGCCTTTTCTCAACTGGCTCAAATCGGTACGCGTCAGTCGATACACTTCAATTGATGTCGAGCCGATCAGGCTCGGTTGACCGCGTTTGACGATCGGCCGTATCGTGCCGTCGTCCGCGTCAAACGTTAAATGCTTCTCCGGGCGCCGCGATTTCCGCGGATCGGAAGGGTTGAGCAGCAGTGGCAGCTCGCGCCTCTCGTCACCCTTCCTTCGCGCCTGCATTCGCGAGTCCACCAGTGGAAACTTGCTCAGCTTGCCGTTGTTACATCGCTTGCACGCCGGCAATAGGTTCGACCAGTCCGCAGCGAGCCAGTAGTAAAGGCTCTTGGGGCGGTAGTGTTCAATTTCCACATACCCCGTCGCTGCGTAGTTCGATTCGCAGTACGCGCATTTCTTATGGAAGAGTTCCTCGAGGACCTGCACGAGCGCGGCATTTCTATACGCCTTATACTTGTAGCTTGGTTTCTTTTGCTTGGCCCGCTGGAAGAGCGGTAGCACTTCGTTCATCTCGGCGGTTGCTGCCTCAACGAACGCGCGCGGGATCTTATTTCTCGGCTTGGCGACGTATCTCACAGCCGTATCCCCAGATCCTTTTCGAGCCGACCCGCGATCTGCGTTTGCGCGGTTGCCCAGGCGCGGCCGCGCGTCGCCGGGTTCGGTTGTTCCCGCTCTAAGGCGAGAAACCGATTGATCTCGGACAGCATCAACCGCTCTGCCCGCGTGTTGCCGAGCACTTCGATGGGGGCGAGCCGTGATTCAAGCAGATTCAATTCTTTCCGCTGTTTTGGCGTCAAAGTGCCCGTCGGTTTCGCCTTTAGCCGGTACATCCGGTCGAACTCCGCTTCGACATCGGGGTCCATCGCGGATCGCAGGCCGAAGTATTCCGACTGAAGGATCTGATCCACGCGCATGCCCTCGATGGGCGGCAAGTCCGTGCGCGCGAAGACCCGGCCCCGGGGGGTCTTCTCAATCGTCACGACTTCTCCGTTGCGCAGGCCGCGCAGACACAGCGGGTCGTGGGTTGTTACGATGAACTGCAAACGCGGAAACGCGCGTCGCAGCACCTTGGTGAGGCGCATCTTCCACTGAGGGTGCAGGTGTGCGCCAAGCTCGTCGAGCAACACGATCCCCTCCGCCGCCTCCATCCCCCCTCTGAAACTTTGATGCACGGTCGACATGATGTCTGCCGCAAGTGCGATCACGGACTGGTACCCGTCGCTGAGGTGCCGCAGCGGGCCTTCGGGGTCAACGACGATGTCGTTCCGAACGGCGCGAAAACACCACTTCTTTGGTTTGCCCGGTAACAGCGCCGCGAGGGCGCGGGCGGCGTAGTCGAAGTCGGCGCGCCGACCCTTCTGTTTGGCCAGTCCGACCAGCCACGCTACCGCGTCGGTCAGTGGGGCGAACGGGTTAAAGAGATTATCGAGCGGCCTCGCGCGGGTCAGTGTTCCTTGCCGGGGCGGAAGTCGTGTCGCCCCGTACGCCATGAGCGGAGCGCCCGCTTTGGAGTCGGACGCCTTGAACCCGGTCCGGCTCGTGATCGTCAGCAGCCGTGGCGGCTCATCGTTGCGGAAGTGGACTTCGACCTGGGCTCGGCGGGTGCCTCGTCGGATGAACGGGAGCGGCAACAGCCCCAGCCGATCGCGGTCGACGTCGCTCATCAGGTTCAGCGCGATGGCTTGCAAGACGCTGCTCTTGCCCGCCGCGTTTTCACCGATGAGCATCAGCCAATCCATGTTGCTTTGGTCCGAGCTGGGGGCGCAAATTGTCAGATTGGCAATCCCACGAAAGTTGCGGATTCGGACCTCATCGATGAACCGTGGCGTGGACTGGACGCTGCTCGACTGGACCACGCGTTTTTTCGCGTGCTTCGATACGGGAGTAATGTCCAGGCCTTCGAGGCCGTCGAGCCCGGCCTTGCGCAAATATCCCCGCAGAATATGAGTCGCACACGCGCTGAACTCGGCGTCGCGGGCGGTAAACCTGTTAAGCCGCGCCATGATGGCCGCAGGGAGCTTGGGCGCATGCCTTCGGCCTTCCTTCCAGACCGTCGACAGTTCTCTAATCAGTCTTCGTCGTCGGGACACGAGATCCAATCGATTGAGTGCGACCAGGTTAATCGTGACGTCACCACGGCCGCTGAGCGGGCTGACGCGCCCAGAAGTGTCAAAGCGCAGGTGCTCGTCGGGACGGTCCGCGCAGGGATCTAACAACAAAGGCTCCTCGTTTCCGAGGTCTTCACCGGGACCTTTAATGCGGTCCCCCTTAACCGGGAAGCGTGGACCGCGCTGTTTGTTACAGTTCGCGCAGGTGAGGTAAAGGTTTGACCACTCGAAGGCCAACCACCAGTAGTGATCGGGTGAGTACTCGCGGCCAAGGCCACGCGTCGCCCATTTCGGTCTCAGGTGATCTAGGATGCCAGGGGCTTCAAGGTTAACAAACGTCTCGCAGAACGCACACTTTCCAGAGAACAATCGTGAGAGTGCGGGGATCGGCACTCCGTATGCCTTTTGCCAGAAGGGATTGAAGTAGCGAATCTGACGACGCTTCTGCACGGCCGTGTCTACGAAGAACTTCTTTGCGTGGACAAAACCCGCTTTCCGGAGTCGCTTTAGGTTCGAAGGCTCCCGGACTGTGCTTCGGTCAACATATATCATCGTCGATATTTCACTCCTCCGGCCGCGGGCATGGGCCGCGCGCACTCTGGTGGCCCTATAACGCTCATGGACGTATCCAGCGATCCTCTTGCGTGCGAACATCCGGAGGATCGTGCAGAAGAAGCACAAAATCAATCCCCTATTTAGGTGAGCCTGGCGATCGTTCGCCGATGAGCGTTCGTTGTGACCCTCGCGGGGCGAACCGTCGTTGCCAACCTGCCGTCCACCGGCCGCACCACCGTTCGACGTCATCATTGGGCGCCGTCGCGTCCACGTATGCCGAACGCACCTCGGCCGCCGGATCGCCTGATTCGAATCCGAACGCGCGCACGAGCGTCAAGGCGACCGTTGAAGTGCGTTCTCGCAGAAATGCGAGAAGCCTTCCCATTGCGCAAGCCGGTCTGCCGTGTACGCCTGGCCGAGGGCGAGCTGCACTCGTCGGCGGCCTGCTACGTGGCGTACGCCGTGGGGCGAGACGAACGGCGCGCAGAAAAAAGGGCGGACGTTGTCGCAGGAGGGGGGGAACCTGCAACGGGGAACCGTCCGCCCCATCCATCAGATACGATTGAATTCGGCGAGAAGCAAGCGCATGTCCCGGCCGCGTTCACGGCAGTGTTGTCTTTCCCGCGCTCGCAGCGTCGGGGCTAGTGCGAGCTTAATCGGCATCGGCAAAGCGATGCCCTCACAAAAACCACCATCAGCATAACTCTGAACAGGAGGCGATTCGATGGAAAATGATCGGTTGGGCGAACAGCGGCGGTGGCGCGTACGCCGGGGAGTGTCCAGGCGGACTCACCTGTTTAGGGGATATTGACATACCTTTCGCGTCAGGCGAGGAACATGCGGCGGCTTGTGGAGCGCGGGCTGCAGTCGGCACAGCCATATGGTCCTCAGCGTCGCGAACGCCTGACCCATCACATTGGGGTGAGCGGGTGAGCGGCGATTAAGAGACGCGCAACGGTCTTTTGTTCGGCATCGCACGCGGGTCGGCCAACGCGTGCGGCGAAACAGGAGTGTTCACATGAGATGTTTCACCGGAGTGCTGCTGGCCTTGACGTGCTGCGGGTGCGGCAAAATCTACCTGCACGACCCAGATTTTGAGACCCGAATGAAGGCACTTCGCACGCGTTGGACGGAGGTGCATGACGCCAACTCCGGCGTCTGGTCGACGATGCAGGACAACCTCACCAAGGCCGAGGGGCTGGAAGTCGACGCGCTCACGGCGAGCGCGGAGTCGCTGCGCGAGACGGGCGCGGCAACGGTGCACGTCAAGACGTGGAAAATGATCAAGGCCGACGCCGCGGGTATCGCCACGAGCAAGAAGGGCGAGCTCGGGGCGTTGAAGCAAGCCATTCTCGACCAAACGAAGTTGATCGCGGACATTCAGAAGGGGGCCGCGGAGGCCGCCGCCAACGGCGGCGGCGCCGATGCTGAACTGCTGCCGGCGCCCGGTCTGCTGGACGGAGTCCGCACGGCGCTGGATGACCTGCTGGTTGCACCCGCCAACGACGCGCGGGCATCACTCTATCTCGCCAAAGCGGCGGAATTGCTGGCCGGGGCGGAGGAAAAGGTCCCGAAAGCGCTGGAGCGTTTCTCAAACAACCGCGCCGCCGCCATCGTCCTTGATCTGCTGCGCAAATCGAAGGACCAAGGATTGAGCGAGGCCCTTACCGACGCGTCGACCGGGCTCGCCAAGCCCGCCGACGCAAAGCTGCCAGCGTCCATCCACGAGGCAGTCAAAGTGCACATGAACAAGGACGTGGAAACGGTCGGTGACCTGCGCGCGTTGCTGGACCGCAAGGACTCGCAGATTCACGAGATACGGCTCTCGCTGATCCAGGAAGGCCGCCGGACCGACGCCGAACTCCGCGAGGCCAAGTTGCGCTCGGCCGCGGAACTGCTTCGCCTATACAACCTTCACGTGCAAGTTCTGACCGCGATGATCCAGGCCGCAGACCGCGTGGAGAAACAGATCGGAAACGCAAAGCTCGCGTTGAAGCCCGACACGAAGGTACTCGCGTCTTTCGAATCGCAGCGCCGTGCTTATCACGCTTTGACGCCACCACCGGCGACCCAACCGAGGGAGCAGGAAAACTATGAGAATAAGCTCGGCGAACTTCGCACTCCGACGACCGGCGCGCTGGACATCCTCGTGACTTACACGAGCCTGACCGGATCCCTTAACCGCTGGGACCACGTCACGGCCAACCGCATCAACGTCGTCCGCCACCGCGAGTCCATTGAGCTCGCGCGGATCAGCACCGATGCATACCGCCGGCTCGCCAACCTCGGACTTGACGGGCTGGTCGACTTCGCCGAGGGCGGCATTACCCAGGAGCAGGTCGCCAACTGGCTCCATGCGCTGGAAACGATCGGCGTGGGCGTGATCGCAGGCCGCGTCGATTAGGAAACGCCGGGTGTGGCGACAACCTCAGCGAGGATTAAAATGAACACGACGGGCATTCATCTCGGCGACAACAGAATCGATTTTACGGTGACAGTCCTGCTTGGCGTTGCGCTGGCGGGGTTGGCCGGCGGCTGTGCCGACCCACGCAGCGCCGCACGTCCCACCGCGCTCCTGCTAGTCGATAACATCAAGCCGTACTCGCAGGGCCTCGAAGCGGAGGTGCAGGCGCAGGAGGTCTACTACGACAACCTCAACCGCGTGCTCAAGGATCACGCCCGCCGCCGCGTCTTCCGCGAGCAAAGGACGGCGCGGCGACTGGCGGTTAACGAGTTCGCCGACGATCTGCTCGATGAGTCGCGTCGCGTGTCCGTCAGCAAGCTGCAAAAGTTCTTGGTCGCTACCGATGCCAAGTTCGATGCCGAAATGGCCAAGCAAATGCGGGATGAAGCGGAGGCTGACGCAGGCCGCGCGGCGTCGTTTGCGGCTTTGAAACGCAAGCTCGTCCCGCTTGAAGAGATCGAGGGCGAGCTGCTCGAACTCACGCGCGATCCAACGGCCGAGGAACAGTTGAAACGACTTATTGCATTCGGCAAGGGCGTTCGCGAACAATTGAAGGTTCTCGAAGCGCAGGATGAAACGAAGCCCGCCACGCAGCCGACAAGTCGGCCGGCGGAACCGCCGCCCGAAACCGAGGAACAGTAACCCGGAAACACCGAAAAAAGCGCGCGCGGGACAGATACCCGCTCGCGCCCGGAGCAACACCCATGGCGAAGAAAAAACCAATTAAACAGGGCGGCCGCCCGGCAAAAAAGAAGACGAAGAATAATAAAGCCAGGCTCGAGGCCGATACAACTGCGTCGCTCCGCGCCGATTTGCGCCGGCTTACACGCGCGCTCGCGCGCCGTTCACGCCGCGCGCAAACTCCTCCGGCGGCGAAACCGCGCGGGCGGTCATTCGCAGCCGCCAACGCAGCCGCGGGCGGAGCGGCGGCCCGCGAGCTCGGTAACGTGGTGAGCGTCGATCCCGCCGTGGCAGACGCGATCGGACGTCTCGAAAGCTCGATTTCCGTTCTTCGTCAGGCCGCCGACGTCCTCTCCGGAACGCTGAACGACTTGGACTTCGACGAGCAGGGCCTCGCGGAGGAGCAGATTGCGCGCCTTGAGGACGAGCTTTTGATGCAGGAACTGACACTCGGGCACCTGCGCACCATAATCGTTGTCAATCCTCCGCCGCCGGATGCCGGGCAAGCGCTTTCCGATGCGCTGGCTAAACTCGAGGCGATGAAAAACGCGGTTAGCGATCTAGTGCTGCTGCTCGACCTCGCCGCTGCCATCGCCGTCGCCGCCAAACAGAATCACGACGAGGTTGAAAGCCAGATCCCAGCCGATGACGCAGGCGGCGGCGGAGGAGTTGGCGAGGAGTAGGAGTGGGTGTGTCGAATGCCAGCCCGCCAGAACTGGGAATGACGGTTTCCATTTCTATCGCTGCCATTCCGGGGTTCACCTATTTAGGTGAATGGCGATTCCACCGCCGACACGCGAACATCGTTCAGCTTGTGGAATGAACGGCGATCTAACCGGAGTCATGATATGGCTAAACGCGCGTTGTGCATCGGCATTAACAACTACCCGGGCGTCGACAATGACCTTTCCGGGTGTGTCAACGATGTGAAGGACTGGGCGGCCGCTCTGAGTAGTCGGGGCTTCACGGTGACCACGCTGCTCGACAAGAAGGCGACAAAAGCCGCGATGGTCGGTGCGATCACGAAGCTCGTCGCGGATGCCGCCGATGGGGACACATGTGTGTTGCAGTATTCGGGGCACGGGTCATTCGTGCCCGACGAGAGCGGCGACGAGGTCGACGGCATGGATGAGGTGCTTTGTCCCTGCGACATCGGCAACAACACCTATCTGACCGACGACGAGCTGTACGACATCTTTGACCGGCAGAAGCTGGGCACTAAGCTGGTCTTCCTTTCCGACTCCTGTCACTCGGGCACGGTTGCCCGGTTCGCGCCACCCCGCGACACGCCGAAACAACCTGTGAAGTCGCGGCTGCTCCCTCCAGCGGCCTTCCTGAAGGGGGAAAAGCTACGGGCCGCGGTCAGGCTATCGCAGGCCCGGGCGACGCGGTCGCGGCCACACCGCGCGCTGCTCATCTCGGGGTGTCAGGATGTTCAGACCAGCGCCGACGCCTGGTTCGACGGGAGGCCCAATGGCGCGTTTACGTATTACGCGCTTAAGGCGCTTCAGACTCTTCCGAAGCGGGCGACCTACACGGACTGGCACAAGGCGATCCGGAAATTCCTCCCCACCCACACCTACACGCAGCAGCCGAACCTGTACGGGTCTGCGGTGCAGAGGTCGTGGAAAGCCCTCGCCTAACCCTCAGGAGGGAGAGGGCCAAACGGAAGCAAGTTGACCGATTCGCGCGCCTCGGCGCAGCGTTAAAAGGTAATCCCATGGCGGTCCATCTCGACGTTACCTCGTCGGCAGGGGGCTGGTCGATCCGCGGCGCGTCGACACTGGGTGCGGCGGCGGGAATACCGCGTGCCGTACGCGCGGCGGCCGTCGCGCCTGAATTGCCCGAGCCGCTGCGCGACCCGACGAAGTTCGAGCCGACGGACTACTTCGAGGCCGAGGTTCGCCCCGCCCGCCGGGGCCTGGGCGCGTCTGGTGTGGCAGTCCCGCCCCCCCTGACCGTTGAGGTGGACGCAGCCGACGATGCGCCACGCGTCGCAGTCGTCCGCTATTCATCACAGGCGGTGGCGTTCCACTTCGGAGAGCCAGCCGGCCCCGTGATTCGCCGCGCAACCCGAACGCGCCGCCGGGGTGGCGGCGCCGGAGGACGCGTCAGCTTCACAATCCCGATTCGTGACGGCGCCGCCGGCACGACAGGCCCTGCGCGCCGAGGAATCCTGAGCAAGGTGATCCGCGTCGTCGTCGTGAAACTGATCGACTTGATTGCCCGCCCTGTCCTGAGGGTACTGGCCCGCGAACTGGAGGAGCAGCTCTGGAAGCGCGACGGGCGGACGGAAGGCTGGCTTCGCATCACTGACGCCGGCATCGCCGCAGGTCGGCTCGAGCACGACGTTCCAGGTGCCGTCGTTGCTGGCTCCGGGCCGGCACTACTGTTGATCCACGGAACGTTCTCCAACACCTGGTCGGCGTTTCGTGACCTGTTAACCAGCGACGCCATGGGTGAGCTGCGCGCCCGCTACGGCGAGGAAATTTACGGGTTCGATCACTTTACGTTCAGCAAGGCCCCGCAAGACAACGTCCAAGAAATGCTCGCCGCGCTCGGCCCGGGACGGCGCACGTTTGATGTAGTGTCCCACTCGCGCGGCGGACTGGTGTTGCGCACGCTCGTCGCCAATTCCCGCGGGCGGATCGACGTCCGCCGAGCGGTCCCCGTCGCCGCGCCGAACCTGGGGACGCCGTTGGCGACCCCACAGCGGTGGGAGGAGACGATCGGCTGGTTCGCCAACCTGCTGGAGATGTTTCCCGCCAACCCGTTTACGACGGCGGGCGCGTGGGTCGCTAACGCGCTATCGTGGGTGGCGCAGCACGCGACGGGCGATCTGCCCGGACTCGCGTCCATGGACGGCAACGGGACGGTCGTCTCCACCTTGGCCGGCGTCCCGGCCGCCGACGCCGCGGCCGAGGGGTGGTACGCGATCACCGCAGACTACGCGCCGCGCAACGCAGGGATGATCGCCCGGCTGGCGGACATGGGCGTGGACCGGTTTTTCCAGGTTCCCAACGACCTCGTCGTGCCGACGGTCGGCAGCTGGCGGCTCGACCCGCGGGGGGAACATGCCGTGCCGCTGGAGCACGTTGCGTGCTTTGGGCCGGGTTGGAACGTCCAGGCGTCGTCGGGCGATGCCGTGCACCACCTGAACTACTTCGCGCAGCGCGAGACGCGCGACGTGATCTTGCGCGCGCTGGCAGGCGAGGCATTGGGCCTATTGCCGGTCGACGAGTCTCGTGCGACGCGGCGAGGAGTTGCAGCAGCCGCGGCGCGCCCGCGATATGCACTGGCTAGGCCCGGCGCGGGCAGCGGTATCGGCGGCGGCGAACGCGCCGGAGCGACGGGGGCGGCGGCGAGCTGCGGAGGCGGGCCAAGCGATCGTCCCGGCAGAGGTCCCGATGGGTCGGACGGCGAGCGCTCCGGATTAGGGTGGAATGACGAAGATTCGCTCCAACTCGTTGTCCTCCCGCTGCCCGAATTCGTCGGCAAGGGGAGAAAGCGTACCGCACAACTCCTGGCAACGTACGGCAGTGCCCGCGTCCTTGCACCCTTCCGTCTCAGCGGGCAAGGCGATGAGCCGGACGTAGAGCAGAAATTAGAAGCAAAACGGAAGCAGCGGAAAGTCCCTGAAGACGATCCGTCCCTGCCGGACAAAGCGGCGGGGCGACGTTGGCAGCAGGTGATCGCGTTTCAGAAGCAGCTGGAAGCCCTCGCGGATTACGGAACGCCCCTCACCGAGGACATGCTCCGTAGGGGGCGCAGGGCGCTGTTCGATGTACTGTTCCAGAAAGACGTCCTCCGCCTCTACGACCAAGCCCGATTCCTCCACGTTAGACGGCGGCTCAACGTCGTTTTTACATCGATCATTGACTGGGTGGCCGACCTGCCTTGGGAGCTGGCCTTCGACGAGAGTTGCAAATCATACCTGTCGCTGAGCGACGTGCGGTTCGTCCGCAACGTTTTGACCCCCGTCCCCGCCGATCGGATCAAGCCATCGTCTCGTCCGCTGCGCATCCTGGTTGTCTCCGCCGTGCCAAACAACCAGCAGCAGCTGTCCGAGGATGAGGAGAAGGAGGCAATCACCCGTTCCTTCCGCCGACTGGTCGACCGCGGCCTCGCGGAGGTTGAGCCGCTCGCCCGCGCCACGCCGACGAAGCTGCACGCCAAAGTGCGAGCAGACACGGGATGCTACGACGTTGTCCACTTCATCGGCCACGGACGGTTCGACGAGAACGCGCAGACGGGATACCTTATCTTTGAGGACGAGAATGGCGGGACGAGCGAGATGAGCACCGACGAGGTGCGCGCCGTCTTGCGGGGGCGGGGGATCCGTCTGCTGTTCCTCAACGCGTGCGTTAGCGCCCGCGGCGGACGCGCCGAGTACAACAAGGGGGTTGCCCCCGGACTCGTCGCCGACGGCGTGCCGGCCGTCGTGGCGAACCAGTATTCAGTCCTCGACGCTTCGGCCACCATGTTTGCCAAGCACTTCTACTGGTGCCTGGTGCAAGGACTGTCGCTAGGCGACGCCATGCGCGAGTCGCGGATCGCGCTGAACTACTTGATTGACTCCGGCGTGGATTGGGCGGTACCCGTCCTGTTCGCGCTCAACCCGAACGCCCGTTTGCGCACGCCGTTGCCGGGCGACGGAGACGGGTCTGACCTCTTCGACGTCGAAGACGACAGGGTCACACCCGCCGGCGCGCCGTTCGCTTCGGGATCGGGTCCGACGCCGTGGGATGCGGCGATCGTCACTCCGCGCGGCGCCGACCGCGCCTGGCGAGGACGGCGCAGGGTGGCGGTCTGGGACGTTGCCGACACGCTGCCCGACCTCGAACGCTACCTCGCGCAGATGACTGCGGCCCAAGACGTTTTTTCCTTCGAGGCCCGCAACCTCACCGCCCCCCTTGGCACATGGAAGCCCCGATCCGACAAGGACCTGCCCGACACAGCACGCCACGCCTATCTGTCGGCGGAGATGATCGCCGAAAAAATGCGGAATGTCGTCACGTCGCTGGGCGTCGACCTGCTGCTCTGCGTGACCGATCTACCCCTCGGCGATAGGCGCATGCTAAACCTTTACTTATGGAGCGATCGCGACAAGGACGTCCAAAATCCGACATTGCGAGGGAACCGAATCGCGATCTTCTCGACATGGGGATTCGAGCCGCCCATCACGCGGTTCGATCTGCCCAAGGCGCTGGCCAACGTCGCTGTCCAGGCGCTCGCGTCGACGCTCGTCGGCGAGGATCCCGGCGAGGCGCCCGAAGGTTCCATTGCATACTTTAACAAGGAACGCAACGTCGACTTGGTCGTCGGCCGGCTCACGATTGAGCCAAAACACCGCCGAAAAATAACCGCCAAGCTCGGCACTGAAGTGGTGCAGGCGTTCGAGCGGCTGCTCGCGCTCTACCACCCGGGCGAGGGGCGAGGGTCGTCTCCAAGGCGCCGCAAGCGTTCGAACGTGATCATCAAGACTCCGCGCACTCGTGCGATTGCAAACCAAAAGGCGGCCCTCGCGAAGCGAAAACGTTGACCGATATGCGATCTGGCGCAGACGAGGCAGGCACGTGTTCTTCAATTGCACCGAGCGCTGGCTGCCGCGGTATCTCGATGACCATGCACGACAGGCCGATCCCGTTGCACTTCGCAAGCTCTTTGGAAGCGCGTCCGCGAATCGTCTTACAACCGTCTCGCTGCTAAATGCGGACCTCGGACAACACAGTGTCCGAAGACGGATGGTGGGTGCTCGTTCAATTGGCGACTTGTCCCCGGGGCTGCAGGATCACCTGCAGGTGTGTTCGACCGCTCAGGGTGTGGTATATTTCGGGAAAACCCCGGGGATCCGTCGGTATCTGGGATTCACGCGGGCTCGCGTTTCCGAACCGAACAGCCGGAAGGTGCGTTTGCCGTCGGCTGGTAGTACGAGAAGTTGACGTTCGCATCTTCTCATCTTCGAGCGCTTCCCCAAGCGGCGGCTGATGGTTCGGGGCGACGATACCGCAGCGGCGAAGGAACGGAGGTACTCGCTCGGTGTTGTGGACATTGTGCTGTCGATGGATGAACTGAAAGGCGTCGTTGCATTGGGTTCATCGTTCCGCGTAGCCCCTGTTGGCTTTGCCCGCTTCCATCGGACGCGGGGACTTCTCGCGGCGACCGATATTTCGTCGCAACCCCTTTGTGAACAAGCTAAGAGCAAGATAAGCTGAGCGGGCGTAGGCCTCACCGTAGCGACGTTAAGCATTGTGCAGCGCGCAGCAATGGCGCAGGGCGTTCATCTGGCTAGAACATGAACACATTGCCTCGCGATTTGGCATCCAATAGTCGATCGCAGCGCGCCGCAGGGGAGGTTGCGGGGACACACAACGCGGACGAGCACGTTCGTGGATTACTGCTGCACCTCGCGCAGGCCGGGTTGGTAGGGGTGGTTACCCCAGGTGCTCTTGTAGTTGCAATATTAGCTCGTGGAGGAATGGCTGCTGAACGTCTGGCGAGGGCGGCGACGCCGTCAGGGATACCCCCCGAACACATTCTTTCCCACTTCATCGCATGCAGTCCGCAAGCTGAAAGAGAACGAAAGCACAGCCAACTGTCAGATGCTGCGGTGCGGGCTCTGGCAGAGTACGAAGAGATTGGACTGGGTAATCCAAAGCTGCGTGGGTGGATCTGTCTGCTGAGGGTTCTTTTGGGTCGGTGCGAGCCGTCGGATCGAATCGCACTTGCTCCGCTTGATGTAGATGTGCTTCTGGCCGAGTGCGTCCGTGTGATGGGAAGCGACGACACTTCAGAGACGACCGGGTGCGTTGCAACTGAACCTGTGCACAAGCACGCTGGGATCATTCGGATGGACGACCTGACTCAGCTTGCCATCGCGAATCCGTCCGATGAAACCTCTCCGTTTTTTGGCGAGGTCAGCTACGAATTCTTCTTCGACATGATCTTCCGGGCGTTTCATCGCACAGCACCGCCGCACGTGATCATCGTGTGCGAGCGCGGCGTGGGCGAGCGGTCCGTGCTACTCGAACTGGCGCGTCGCAGCGTTGTGCGACGTCCAGAATTCCTGGCAAGCAAGCGTTTCCTGTTGGTCGACTGCCGACGGGTTCCGTCCGAGCGATTGTGGTCGTTTCTCGATCCCGAACCGTTCGGCGATTTACCCGAAGCTGCCGTGCTCTGCCTCGACGGATTTGGCGCTCTCTTGCGTTCGTGCGCCTCGTGGGAGCGTCGCTCCATGCTTCAGTCTGCACTGGGTATGGCGCGGTGCCGCGTGCTGGGCTTAATCAGCCCCCAGGATTTCGAGCACCACGTCTCCCCCAACACTGACCTTCAAGAATTGTTCTCCGTCGTACATCTCGCCGAACCGCAACCCAACGCAGCAGTGTCGCTCGTTCGGCACTTTGCCGCCGGTTTGCAATCGCGTCACGGACTCGCGATCGACGATCAAGCGATCCGCCGCGCTGTTTTGCTATGCGACAGCTACATTCTGCACGAGCGTCTTCCGCACAAGGCGGTGAAGGTTCTGCGCTCCATCTGCGAAGACTTCGATTACGATCGCGTGCAGGTCGGTGTAATCCGCGATCGCATTACCGAAGCGGACGTCGTGACGAAGGTCGCCGAGTTGACTGGCATTCCCTCGTCCACGCTGGCCGGTGTTGGGGAGGGGGTCGATTATGCCGCGCGACTCGGCGAGGTCATCGTTGGTCAGAAGCATGCTGTTCGCGAAGTCGCGGTGGAGTTGGGATTGATCAAGGCGGGTATGGTCGACCCGGGAAAGCCCGCATCGGTGATGATGTTCATCGGTCAGACCGGCACCGGTAAAACGGAAATGGCAAAAGCGCTTGCCAAGCTATATTCCTCATCCAAGCGGCTTAAGACGTTCACCCTGGGCAACTTCTCCGAACCACATAGCGTCTCCGGAATCATCGGTGTGCCGCCCGGATACGTAGGCCACGACAACGGCGGCCGGCTGGTCAATGAGCTGAATGCCGACCCGTACGGCGTGTTCCTGCTGGACGAAGCCGACAAAGCTCACCCTGACGTGATGCAGCCGTTTCTCAACCTGTTTGACGAAGGGTGGATCAGCGATCAGAAGGGTAACAAGGCGTACGCGAATCGGGCGATATTCATCCTAACCACCAACGTGGGACAGCGGCAGATCGCGGACATGTGCCGAAGCGGCAAGAGCATCGATGAAATCAAGTCGATGATGAAAGACACCCTGTCGCGCATCAGGCATACGAAATCCAATCGCCCGGTGTTCAGCGCAGAGTTCCTGGCCCGCGTCAAACGCGTCATCGTCTTCCGCTCCCTCGACCAGGAAGCGATGACTGGAATCGCGAAACGGCTGGCAAGCGATTTGGCAGCGGATTGGAATGCGAAACGTCAGAAGAAGCTGCTGATCCCCGACGCGCTGATGACAGCGATCGCTAAGAAGGGGTTCGCGCTGAACGAGCATGCGCAGGGTCGCGAAGGCGGACGAATCTTGAGAAAACTACTGGCCGACCTGGTCGAAGCACCGGTGCAGTCCGCCATCAGCGCCGCGCCACTCCAGTACCGCCAATGCCAGCAGGTCGTAGTCGAATTCGCCGGTTCGCGAGACCATCGTGACGACGCCGCCGCCAGCGGGGACGAGGCACTGGAAGAGTTGTCGGTCGAATCGGTGAGAGTGACGTTCGCCATTCCCACTGAGCGGGCTGCCGCTTACCCGCCCACCGTTGCGGAAGTGGTGTTGCCGCCCAGTTAAAATCGCTCGCGTAGGTGAACCGAGAGCGCGCACTTCGGCGACGAAGGCGCTGCAGCGTGCCGCCGTGGCCATGGATACCACCGCTCACCAAGCCGACGACGCCGGGCGCCCGCAAGTGTACGGCTTCATGCATATCGCGACGCATGGCCGGTGGCGCCAGATCGTGGACGAACAGTTCGAGTTGCTGCGATCGTCGGGTCTTTACGGTCGCACGACGCGGTTCTTTGTGGGGATCGTTGGGGCGGAGAGCGATCGTTATGTTCCGGGCGACGACAAGACGGAAGTGGTGTATCGCTCCCCCAACGTCCGCGAGTTCGAATTTCCCACCCTCTCGGCGCTGCACGACGCCTGCCGCGGCGAAGGCGGCCTCGACGGCCTGGTGTATTACCTCCACACAAAAGGGGTGTTTGCCGACTCGCTGTACACCACGGATTGGCGGCGTTATATGGAGTATTTCGTCGTTGAATGCCATGGGGTGTGCGAGGCGACGCTGCAGTCGCACGACGTGTGCGGCGTGAACTGGCTTGGGAAGCCCTGGCCTCACTTTTCCGGAAATTTCTGGTGGGCCCGGGAAAG
>JADMIO011406774.1_pt1 | contig 49009 bp, 39 predicted proteins | sample 8958161 | NCBI WGS metagenome assembly JADMIO01 (sample SAMN16585339, study PRJNA669376) | soil metagenome | isolation source: Crop rotation soil | place: USA: Cullars Rotation, Alabama | collected 2011
TTCATCGCCGGATTCATCTCCCCCGCCAAAACTTCCCCCAGCTCCGCCAACCGCCGATTCACCACTACCATCTCCAGCCCCACCTTCGTCGTCATCGCATCATACTTAAACTCCGCGCCACCCTTTCCAATCTGCTGCGGAAAATAAATCACACCCCGCACCCCATGAATCACTGCATGCCAAACCTCAGCCCGAAATTCATCCGCTGTCACCCCGCGCGTATTTTTAGGCGTCCACGACAACCGCTGCGCACTGCACTCAATCACCGCAAACTGCGGCTTACCCTCCGACCACTCCCGCAACCGGTCCACCGCCGCCCCCACCTTCCAAAGCCAGTCAGGCCGGTTGTATCCCGTCACAGCATAAAAATCGTTTCCCACCCAATCCGCCCCTTTCATATACTCCTGATAAACCTCCTTAGAAATCTTCCCCCCGAGCACATTCCCCCCGGAAAAATTCACAAACACCGGCACACCAGCCCCCGCCTTTTTCCACTCCGCATACTGCTCAATCAACACGCGAGGATCCACCGGCGGCTTCTTCACATCCGGCTCATCCGAATGCATCCACCCCAGCAGATTCGGATCCCTCGCCTCAATCTCCAAGTCCTCCCCCGGCTGCTTGATATAATAAAACCCTTTCGCCGCCGCCGCCTCCGTCCAGTCATGATTAGAAATCCGCCGGCTCCCCGATTCAGCCTCATACCCCACCAGCGTATTAACCCCCCGCACCCGCCAACTATCAAAACTCCCCACAGGCTGCTGAAAAACGCCGATTATAAATTTAGGCACAGCAGGCCGAGTCGCCGGCCGGCGCGGCGTCGGCAAAGGCGCAATCCGCTCCTGGGCTGCGCAGACGCCACATACAATTACCAAGCATAAGGCAGTTATCCATCGGCCACGCATTCCATCGATACTACCCGCGGATGCCGATCCCGAGTATCATTCAAATTCTCTCGAGAGTTGCTTACTTATGTCCCAAACTGCCATTACCGTAGGCCCAAAAGACCACGGACGACACATGAGTCTAGCCGATTTCGATCACACCGAAGTGGTGGCGGGTTATCGATATGAATTGAGCAGGGGGGTCATAACTGTCAGTAAATGGCCAGACCTGCGACACTTGGAACAAGTCTGCGCGATCAATCAACAACTGTACCTCTACAGCGCTTCGCATCCCAAGGCGATTACGATCATCGCGGGCGGGGCGATGTCCAAAATTATGGCTGTTGCCTACGAATCCGAGCGCCATCCCGATGTCTCGGTCTACAAAACCAAACCCCCCTGTGGCAACGACATTTGGCATACCTGGGTGCCCGAAATCGTCATTGAGGTTGTGTCACCCGAGTCTAAAAAATGCGACTACGAAGAAAAACCCCCCGAATATTTCAGTTTCGGTGTCGCCGAATACTGGATCTTCGACGAACCTGAACAAAAAGTAGTTGTTCTGCGGCGAGTAGGGGAACGATGGCAGCGGCTCGACTTCAACCGCTCCGACACGATTGTGACGATTCTGCTCCCCGATTTTGAACTGAACATCGAACCGATCTTCGCCGCCGCAGCGAATAGACCCATTCACTAAAGGCAGCGCCCCTGAACGACAAGCGATCACACCATGTCTGAAATCCGCACTCCCTACCTCTCCCAAACCCGCTCCGCCGTAATCAAACTCGGCACCCAACTCCTCACCGACAAACAAGGCCGCCTCGATCTTGCATTTCTCCAGAACATCGCTGCGCAAGTCACATCCCTCCGCCAGCAAAACATCCAAATCACCATCGTCTCCTCAGGCGCAATCGGCGCAGGCCTCGCCGAATTGAATCTCCAATCGCGCCCCAAAGATCTCGCCCTCCTCCAAGCCGTCGCCGCCGTAGGCCAGCGCCGTCTCATGGACGCCTGGGCCAGCGCCTTCTCCGCCCACAACATCCCCGTAGGCCAAATCCTCCTCACCCGCGAAGACATGGACCGCCGCGCACGTTTCCTCAACCTCCGCAACACCATCCACGCCCTCCAGCAGCTAGGCGGCGTTGCCATCATCAACGAAAACGACACCATCTCGACGGATGAAATCGTCAAAATCTCCTTCGGCGACAACGACATCCTCGCCGCATTAGTCGCCCACGTCCTCCGCGCCGATCTCCTGGTCCTCATGACCGTCGTCGATGGCCTCCTCGATTCCACAGGCCAACCCGTTCGCCTCGTAGAATCCATCGAACAGGCCCAGCAACTCGTGCGAAAAGAGAAATCACAACTAGGCAAAGGCGGCATGGATTCCAAACTCCAAGCCGCCAAAATGGTCACCGACGCCGGCGAATCCATGATCGTCGCCGATGGCCGCATGCCCAACATCCTCCCCCGCCTCCTCAACCACGAAGAACTAGGCACCCTCTTCACCCCAAGCCACAAAAAGCGCCCCAGCCGCTCAAGATGGATCGGATCCGCAAGACCCGTAGGCACCATCACCATAGACGACGGCGCAGTCAAAGCCCTCGTAGAAAAAAACAAATCCCTCCTCCCCGCCGGCATCACCAAAGTAAACGGCCCCTTCGAAAAAGGCGACCTGATCTCCATCCAAACCACAACAGGAACAGAAATCGCAAGAGGCCTCTCCAACTACCCCGCGCACACGATAGAAAAAATCCAGGGCCAAAAAACCCCCCAGGTCCGCGCCCTCCTAGGCGAAGCCGCCTACGACGAAGTAATCCACCGCGACAACCTCGTTATCACCGCACGAACGCCAACGTAACACGGGCATCCTGCCTGCGCGAATGAATCGCCAAACGTGCGCTTTCCACTCGCGCGACTAAATTTAGCCCGGCGTGATTACACGCAGGGGAACTCCCCGATAACGAATCAGCAATCCTCGCGCAATACCACAAGTATTTCACTCGAAATTCAATTGCCCCCAGATCAATCGCAAATCTCCGACGCAACGTCTACAATCATCAACATCTTCACGAAACCCCATGCCCAACCAGATCACCATCATCCGCCCCTACCGCTGGGAAGGAATGTGGGTCTTCGACGACGACCGCGTAGGACTCTATAGAGAACCCTTCGTAGGCCAATCTGCCACCATCATCGACCTCATCGTCGCCCAGAAACAAATCCGCGACGCCCACAAAGGCTTCCTCCTCCTCTTCTCAGCCGACCCCTTCCCCGGCGCAGACCTGCAACTCAACTGGCAACGCGAAGAAATGTTCGGCAACATCTACGCTTGGAACGACCTCGAAGGCTGGCTCTGCCCCGCCCTCCTCCGCTACCTCCCCAAGCCCCCACCCACAATCTACGCTCAGGCAAAAGAATTGCCCCCAGCGTAGATTCCCCTTCGTTCACACTCACTCCTTCACCCTCAATTCAAGCTTCACATTCCCATCCTCCAGAAGCCGTCCATCCACCCATCCGCTTTTCCCACCACCGCCCTCAAACCGCATCGAAAATCGCGACGGATCGTTCGCATCCACCTGCCCCGCATGAAATGCCACCGGCCGTCCATCTGTTAGAGTCGTCAACTGCCGACCGATACTGTATTCGAAACCCCCTCCGACCGTCTGCTGTTCTCGATCTTGATTCGGCACATGCGTGCTGATCGCCAAGCTCAACGGCGGTGACCAACCTCCCTCTTGAGGAACGATCGCCACAATCCGCTCTACTCCTGATTTCGTCCGAAGCAAATGGAGAAACATCACCGGAGCTGGGGCCTTTGGAAACCTGAAGCTGTTGTGTGCGAACCCTTCCAACTGATCCCAGCACGGCGCAGTGCGACAAGCGATCGGCCTCTCCGGATTCGGAAAACTCCCCACCGAAACGTACTGCGTCTGCCCGAGCAAACGCGCCGCCCCCTCCCTCCGCTGTTCATAAACAATCGTCTCCTCCGGCAACGTGAAATTCGCGCATTGCTCCTCCAACCATCGCAATTTGAGCGATCCTCTCACAATGCGAACGCGCGAAGAAACAAAACTCAATGCCACCCCCACAGCCAAAACCACCAACAAAACAACCCCGCGCCGCCTCCACCGCCCGCGCGCCCCCGCCGCATATTCCGATACCGCCTCTGATGAACGACCGCGCCGCATCAACAATCATCTTACTCGATCCTCCCCATTCTTCGCTTGCGATTTCGCCCCGCCGATTCGCTGTCGCGTGCCGTCCCGCCCGTTGCTCGCCCCGTCGCGACAGTGCGCATTTGAGCGCCAATTCTGCACCCACCCCAAAACGAAAAATAAAAATAAAAAACCCCATTCCCCCCCTCAAAACCCGCGATTTCCCCAATTCCTAACCAAAAAGAACGCTCAAACGCGCAACTCCGCCCTATCAAGGGAGGCACCATGCAAAACGTCCAAAGCATCGCCAGTTCGCTCAAAAATGTAGGGCTCGCTTCAGCGAGCGGAATTCCCCGCCGCCGCGAAGCGTCCTCATTGCTCACTTTGCAATCCATGCTAACCCATTCATCCCCTCTGCTGTTCCGCTCCTCGGCTCCGCGTTCGCATTCCCCTTCCGCGCACCCGGGCGCACCATCAAATGCGCGCCGGCGTAAAACGAACTCTCAGGCATCCCCCGACAGCGCGCTACAAAAAAGCACAAATAGTCACACTTTCACGCTCCAACATCCCTCCCTCACCCTCGACCCGAATTTCAAATCTCAAATCCCAAATCTCAAATCCCCACTCCCCCGTTCGCAAATCGCAAGTCCCGCCCCTTCTGATTCATCCTTCAACCTTCATCCCTCATCCTTACCGCTCAAGTCCCCCTCACAATCCGCCGATAAACCTATTTATCGGACCATGAAACTCCCATTCGCCCTCCTCATCCTCACCCTCCCCGCCCTCGCCCAGCCAGCCGAGGTCAATCGCGTCCTGCGCAACTTCAATTTCGAAGAAAAACAACTCGGCAACCTCGAAGACCTCCCCATGCACTGGAACAAGGTCGAAGGCCCGGGCCTGCCTCACTACGTCAATGGCCGCCTCGCCACCGACCGCGCCCGCTCGGGCAAATACAGCTTCCGCTTCGATCTCAACGGCGGCTCTCTGATCTACCGTTACGACGCCGGACAAATCAACGTCCAGCCCGGCGCTCATTACCACATCGAAGGCTACGTCCAGACCACGCCCCTCGATCATGCCCGCGCCCGCATGTCCGCCTATTTTGTCGATGCCGATGGCAATAGGCTCGCCAATACGCTGCAAAATTCCGACCTCTACGCCGCCCACCGCGATGACCAAGACTGGCAAAAACTCTCCATCGAACTCTCAGCCGACAATCCTAAAGCCGCCTTCCTCATCCTCGAGCTGAGCCTCCTCCAGCCCCAGCTTTACGCCCCCAGCACTCTCGGCAAACAAACTCTCTTCAGCCAGGACATCCGCGGCAGCGCCTGGTTTGATGACATCACTGTCTCGCAAGTCCCCAAAGTCAAAATGTCCACCCAGCGCCCCGGCAATATTTTCCGCCAGGGCGACCCGCTGCGCCTGCATGTCCTGGTAAGCGACCGTTTCACCGAAGATCTCGCCGCCCAATTGGTCGTCAAAGACGCCGCCGGCAAAAAGGTCTACCAGCGCAGCGGCGCGATGGACATCTCCTCAGCCGAAAAAACCGAAGGCGGCCGCCGAATCTGGCTGGTCCTCCCCGATCTCCCCGCCGGCTGGTATCAGGTTTCGCTGGTCATGACCACCCGAGGCAAATACCTCGGCGATCAGAAACTCGATCTGGTTTTATTAGCCGACAGCGCCCCGCTGGTCATTCCCGACGAGCGCTTCGGCGTCATTGCAACCGATCTCCCCTTCGATGGCTGGGCCGATCTACCTGAAATTCTCCCCCTCCTCAGCACCGGCCGGGTCAAACTCGCCATCTGGAACCGCACCGGCGACGTTCAGCAATACGACTCCGCCGCCTTCGATCATCTCCTGGTTCGTCTCCAGGAACTGCGCATCACGCCCACTGCATGTCTCGTCGATCTTCCTCCCGCCATCGCTGATCGTGTCAACGCCCGCCGCCGACTCGCCGAAGCCGCCCAGACCTTCGCCGGCACCACACCCAAAACCCCGCGCGCCGATTCCGCCTGGCCGCAGTTGCTCAACGCCGATCTCGCCGACTGGCAGCCGCAACTGGCTGAACTCATCGCCCGCCACGCCAACCATCTAGACCGCTGGCAACTCGGAGCCGATGGCAGCGACGCCTTCGTCACCCAGAAAGGCATGCGCCAGGTCTACGACAAAGTCTACCGGGAATTCAGCCGTCTCATGTTCAACCCCGACCTGGCCATGCCCTGGCCCGCCTGGTACGAACTCGATGGCAAACTCCCCATCACCGTCGCCCTTTCAGTCCCGCCGTCAGTCTTGCCGCACCAGTTGCCTCTGTATATGCAGGACATCCGCGCCCATGAGGGCCACAATCTCTCCGTCTCCCTCCAAGCCCTCGACCAGCAGCCTTATGGCCGCGAAGTGCAAATCCGCGATTTCGCACAGCGCATCGTTTACGCTCTCGCAGCCGACGCCAAACGCATCGACGTTCCTCTTCCCTACAGCGTCCAGCGCGAAGGGGGCGAACTCGTCAAACAACCGCGCGAGCTCTTTATGATCACGCGCACCCTCATCACCCACCTGGGCGGCACAACCTTCAAAGGCAAAGTCCCCATCGCCCCCGGCATCGAAGCCTTTCTCTTCGAACGCGCCGGCCATGGCATCATGGTCCTGTGGGACCGCAGCGGCGCAGACGAATCTCGCCAGCTCGCCATCAACCTCGGCGAGAAACCAGTCTCCGTCGATCTCTGGGGCAACACTTCCCCACTTCTCAGCGATCAGGACACGCGCAATACCGGCAACGTCCAGCTCAAAGTCGGCGCGATGCCTATCATCCTCCTCGATATCGATGCCCAGATCGCCATGCTCCGCTCCTCGGTCGCCATCGACCGCCCGCTCATCGAATCCAGCTTCCAGACCCACACGCGCCGCCTGCGCTTCAACAACCCCTTCAAAACCGCCATCAGCGGCACCGTCAAACTCAAAGCCCCCACGGGATGGACCCTCAACCCCTTGTCCCACAGTTTCAGCCTCAACCCCGGCGAAAACTTCGATCACGAATTTGCCATCGAATTCCCCTACAATTCCCCCGCCGGCGCAAAAGTGATCGAAGCTGAATTTGTCGTCCAATCCGACAAAACCACCACCTTCACCGTTCCCATCACCGTGATACTCGGCCTCTCCAACGTCGGCATCCAGACCATGGCCCTGCGCGATGGCAACGACGTCATCATCCAGCAAACCGTACAAAACTACGGCGACACCCCCATCGACTACACCGGCTTCGCCATGTTCCCAGGCCAGGCCAGACAGGAACGCCTCATCACGAACCTGGGCGCGGGCCGCACGACTCTGAAGCGCTACCGCTTCAACAACGTCAAAGTCACCCCGGGTATGAAAATCCGGGTAGGCGTAAAAGAACTCAACGGCTCAAGAATTCTCAACGACGAAGTAGAAATCCAGTGAGGAAAAACGCAGGGTGCCATGCCCTCGTCCGCCGCCAATCCGCGTTAACTGCAATTGGGCATTGAGGCTGGCGTGGGCATGCCGTTCGACTCGGCAACGCATACTTAGGGGGAGGATATTCGAATGCCGCCAGTAAACAATTCAATTGGGATGCTTCGTCAACCACTCCTTCGCATACCGGTCCCCCGCATCGGCTCCCTTCTGATACCACTTCCGCGCCTCAACCATATTCGGCGCAACGCCGTGTCCGGTCGCATAGTAATCCCCAATGCGTGTCATGCTGTAAGTCCGCCCCGCATTGGCTGCGCGAAAATACCAGTTGAATTCCTCGGTCTCGTTGACTTGAACGCCTTTTCCGTGCGCATAAAACTCACCCACGCACTCCATCCCTTCGCCATTTCCCGCATCCGCCGCCTTTCGATACCACGCCATGGCCTGCGCATAATCCCTGGGAATGCCATTCGCATCCCCATCATAACTATCGTAAAGCTTGCCAATCTCCACCATCGCCCGCGTATCCCCGGCGTTGGCCGCGATCTGATACCAGCGCAGCGCTTCGACATAATTCTTCGTAGCGCCATACGAGCCAAAATGATAAGAATTTCCGATGCAGCGCGCCGCCAGCGGATCACCCGCGTCGGCCGACAGGTGAAACAGCCGCTGCGCCTCCGTGTGATCGGGCCGAATCCCCGCGCCTTGATCCAGACAGGAGGCCAGCAATGTCCTGGCCGACCGATTGCCCGTCTTCTCCGCCGCTGTCCAGACATCGAGATTATCAAGGCAATGTTGCACCAGCCAAGTGCCCGCCTTCCCCGAATCGGTAATGCTGTTGTACTCGGTGTAGGCCGCCTGGATATCCATCGGAGTCAGTTCAACAGGCGCGGGTGTTGCCGACGCAAAAGAAATTTTTGCCTTGGCGGCTCCGGGCGAATTATCGCCCTTAAAGAATGTCTTGAACGGCGTGAAACTGCCCCCTTGAGAATTAAATGTAAAAGTTACGCCCCCGGGCGAGCGCATGAATCCCTTCAATTCCCGGCGCAACCGCGAATCGTCCCCGGCGTCCTGCATCTGGAATGGAATCGAAGGAAGCAGCTCCAGAAACATCGCGTGGTATTCAAAACGATCGCTCAACAGGTAAGCCATCAGCCCTTTATCGCGCAACTCCAATTTGATCTCAGAAATGCTCGGCAGCGATTCATCGCGAATGTCCCGATTGGCGATCAGCTCGCCGATCATGGTCGCCACCCCGCGCGTCGTCCCGCTCAGCGTGATCGAAAGCACACCCGGCGCATCGGCCACGATCTGGGTATCCTCCTGGTTTTGTGCCCCATCGCGGTTCATCTTCAAGTTGGATGTGATCGCGATCGATTGCTCCAACTGCGGATTAAACGACGCGAAAAAGTCATGAAATCCCTTCTTTGCTCCCTCCGTATCCGCAAGCCCCATAGGCGAAATCGCAACATTCACGTTACCCGTAATTCCCGACAATTCGCCATCAGCCTTTCGCTGAATATCCAGGTGCACAGAGGTGATCTTAATCGGCGCCTGATCCCCCTTGGCCGACTTGCCGATGGCGAAATTCAACTCCGCCACCTCAAGACTATCGAGCGGCAAGATTCGCTTGCCCATCGAAGGCAATTCAACTTTGGCAACCACAGGCATCGTAGCCGGGAATGGATCAATGGCAGGCTGGGTTGTCGGATTGCTTTGCGCGCTTTGAAATGTCACCACACGCGCCAAAATCTGATCCGCCCACCGTCGATCGACCTGGGTAACCTTCAATCCCTTTCCGGCGACGGTCGCGCCGATATGGGCGCTGCCGAGCTTCAATTCGCCGATCCGATCGCTGTTGACTTGCGAGATCGACAGGTCCTCCAAACGGACACTCATGGAATTGTCTTTGGAATGCGTCGCATATTCGAGACGGTCAATGCCAAGCCGCTCGCAGGTCAAATCGGCTGTCTTAAGCGACCCGCTGGCGCGCGTGGACGAGACGGCTGTATCAAGTTTGGAGAGAAAACCATCCCCAGGCTTTTCCACCACGATGCCAAACGCCTGCGCGCGCTGCGACGATGTCCAATCGAGAATATCGAGCTTTCCGATTTTCAAATACGAAATCGCATAAACCAATTTGCTCGGCGAAGTGATCCGCAGTTCAACATCCGCAATTTCGACCTCGGTGCTGTCGCTCTCTTTCAGCGAGATCGATTTAACCTTCACGCCCTGCGGCCCCGATTCGATTTCGCCAATCTTGATTCCCGCCTTGTCTTTGATCCCCAGCAGCGCGGAAACCTCGTCCGAGCTCAGTTTAATGACGCCTTTGTTGGCATCGTCATCGTTCTTGCACGAGACAAGAAAAGGTCCGGCCAGAAGAACAACGATGAAGAATCGCTTGAACATGGCTTAAACTCTCATTAGTTCGTGTGTGTCAGGAGCAGTGGCTAAACGCCCGCTGGTCTTCAATCGCCGCGAAAGCAGAATACCCAGCGCGCCGGCGCTGAAAAAATATCCCAGGAACCAGCAGAAACCATCCAAAAGAATTGCATTCCACGCTGTCGCCGAAGAAAGTGCCAGCACCACCATCGCCAGCACAAATACATCCAGCATCGCCCACTTGTGAATGGCTTTGGTAACCGAGTTGATCTGCCCCGAGCGGCCAAATGGGAAAAGAACCACGATGAGCAGGGCGATCTGTTTCGTGATGGGGATGATGATCGAAAAGATGAGAACCAGCGTCGCAGCGGAGTAAGCTTCAAAGCGATAGAGCTTCATCGCTGAAGAAGTGATCGATTGCCGTGTGACGCTGCTGGGCGGAAGCTTGGAGACCAGATCGGCCAGCTTGATTCCTTTTTCCTGGAGCAGCAGTCCGACAATCGGCTGATGATCCACAGCATCGCGCAACACGCCTTCGACATTGACGGAAATCTCAATAACCGGCCGCGTCAACCCCAGCGACAGTAAGGCCGCACTAATGAGCCAGAGCGCGAGAAACGGCAATTTAAATCTGCCGCTGTTTTCTGTGTCGGAATCCATCCAATTCACCCTGCCTGGAAACTGGTCAATGCCCTGTGCGCGAAGCGTCCGAATGACCGGAAAAGCCTAGCATGGGTAACAAGGGGGTGCAAGAAAACGAGGCGGATGACGGGTCACTCGCTAGCACTCCAAAGCGTAAGTGCGGTATGATGCCCTGACGCGTATGCGCTCACCTCTCCACGGGAGTTGAATTATGCTCATCTCCATTCTCGCACTTTTGGGGCAATCCGATCTTGAAACTGCACCCCAGTCCGGGACTGGCAGTTTGCGCCTCGGATTTTTTGCCCTTGGTTTAATTTTGGTCTTGGCAATGGCGGTGACATATCTGTGGGCAAGGCGCGGCACGACCAGGCCCGAGCAGCATTGTCCAAATTGCAAAGCCATCCGCCGGGGCGAATTCTGCGCGGTTTGCGGGGCTAAGTTTTAATGCTTGCTTATCGATGGTCTGGCCGGATGAGCGGCCTGGGTCTGGGTGCAATCAGCTTAGCGACCGGTGTAACCGAAAACATGGTTTTGAGCAGCGAACGGTTGATGGATGGCGTGGCGCTGACGGTTTTGTCTGGCAAAAGGGCAGCCATTGCGCCGGCTGCCGCCACCGGCGCGCCGATGGGCGCAGCCAGTGAAGTACCGTATTTCTGGGCGACGATCACCAGATCTGCAAAATCAACCTTCCCGTCATAATTGAGATCGCCCTTGGAAAAGCTCACTCCCGCTGTCGCGCCATAATGCTGGGCGACTGCGACCAGGTCGGTGAATCCTACTGTTCGATCGTGATTTACATCTCCCGCCAGGACAAAGAAATCAAAGGTAAAATCAGCGCCCAGCGCATTGCCTGATGAATCAGCCACCGCGCCGGCGGGTATCGTCAGGCGATAATCGCCATTGGGGAGCGCGCCGTGCGGATAGCCGGGGAAGGTCAGCGTCGCGGCGAATGTTGTGGCGTTGTAGCTCAGGACGAAGTTGGCGGGGGCAATGGTTTGATTGGTGGTGCGGTTGAGGAGGTGGATATCAGCGGATGAAAGAGTGGTGCCGACATTTTCGGTGAATGCGATCGTGGCGAACATGGCGGGGGCGTCAAAAGTGAATTGGGAATTGAGGATGCCGGGCGGAACGCTGTCATGCGCGCCCAGGACCAAGCCAGTGGTTGCGCCACCTGGGGAGGCGTTAACGGCGATGCCTGCGCCACCGGCGGGGAGCGTTTGCGCATAATTTCCATCGGGGAGGAATCGGACTTGATATTGGCCCGCGGTTACCGGCGGTAAGGCAAAGTTGCCTGAAACATCGGTGGTGGCGGTGGGTTCGCCGGCCTCGTAGGAGCCGTTGCCGTTGAGATCGAGATAAACAGCATGGCTGGCGAGCGGGCCTTCGCCCGCGCCTTTGACGCCATCGCCGTTGACATCGTCAAAGACATTGCCGGAAATCGTCGCCGATGGCGTGCGGTTGTTGATCATCACGCTGACATCGTCGGAGTAAAAATTCGTCGCGACGAGATCCGGAAGTCCGTCGCCATTAAAGTCGGCGGTGGCGACGGAATCGGGGCTGGTGTGGGCGGTGACGGTCAGGGCGGATTCAAACGTGCCATCGCCATGATTGCGGAGGACGTTTACGCCGCCTGAGATGTCGGTTGTGCCGTCGCTTTTGTACGCGATGGCTAAATCGAGTGACCCATCTTTGTCGATATCGACGGCGATGACCTGACTTGGCGTTGAACCGATCCCGTAATTCGTACCGCTGTCAAAGGTACCGTCACCCTTTCCTTTGAAAACGCGCACGACATCAGTGAAGGTGTTGAGAACTGCGATATCGGGGAAGGTGTCCTTGTTGAAATCGCCGATGGCCACCGAGCCGGGCTGGGTGATGCCGGTGGTAATGAATTTGGGGGATTGGAAAGTGCCGTTGCCGTTTCCCAGAAGAATGGTGACGCCGTCGCTGTTCTGATTGGTCCACACCAAATCTCTTTTGCCGTCCTTATTGAAGTCGCCGGCGGCGATGCCGTAGGTGCCGGCGGAATCGCCAATGTTTACTGGTGCGTTAAATCCGCCCGAGCCGTTGTTGATCAACAGCACGACATGCGGATCGGATGCGCCGCCGACAGCCAGATCGAGCTTGTTGTCGCCGTTGAAATCGGCGGCGACCAGGCAGTAAGCGCCACTGGCGGCGGGGTAATCGACGTTGGTTTTGAATGTGCCGTTGCCATTGCCGAGAAGGACGCTGACGCTGCTGTCGTCCTGGTTAGCGGTAAGGAGATCGGGGAAGGTGTCGTTATTGACATCGGCGGAGATGATGGCGCGCTTGGCTGCGCCGCCAAAACCCGCGGAAGATGAGGTAAATACGCCCAGACCGTTGCCGATGAAGGCGGTGATGTCGGCGTTGTTGTTGGCGACGGCGAAATCCATCTTGCCGTCGTGATTAAAATCGTCAGCGGCGACGGAAATAGGATTGACGAAGTTGAATTGACTCGCGTCGAGATTGACGGGGTTGGCAAAGCCGGCGTTGTTGAACGCGCCTTGTTTGAGGCCAAAATTCTTGCCGCTGAAAACTGCTCCATTGGTAAAGTTAAGCGAGTAAGTGTTATCGGCGGGCGCGGTGGAAAGATATCCGGATGGGCGAATGACGTGAACGGCGAAGGTTCCATCAATCGGAATGCGCAGCGAATAATTTCCCTGGGCATCGGTCACGGTATAGGGATTGTGAAAGACCGAGATGCCAGCGCTGGAGAGATCGGCGAAGACTTCGAAATTTGGCAGTCCCGCTTCGCTGCCGTTTTGCGTGCCGTTGCCGTCGGCGTCGTTGAAGACCCGGCCTTGGATATAGGAGGGATGAATCAGGCCGAAATCCGTGTAGAAACTTTCGAAGCCGCCGTTAGCAAGGGTGTTAAACGGGGCATCGGTCGCGCCGGCGGCGTGAGCGGGAGAAATCTGCACCCAACCCGCGGGTTTGACGACGCGGATGCTGTAGGCACCGGGAAAGAGGTTGGGGAAGGAATAACGGCCTTGCGGATCGGTGATGGCGCTGGAATCGCCCGCGTCGAAAGCGCCATCATAATTCGCATCGATATAGACCTTAAAACCCGACAGCCCTGGATCGCTGTCATCAGAAATGGAATCGGCCGCGCGGTCGTAATAAACCCGGCCGGAGATGGTGCCGAGTTGGGTGGCGCCAAAATCGATTCCACCGGCGGGCTGAGCGTCACTGGCGGCGATCGTGTAGGGAACCGATGGAGTAGTCTGATACCAGCCAGCCGGCAAATACTGGCGCACACGATAAGTGCCCGCGGGAAGAATAAAACGGTAAACTCCCTGGGAATCGGTTAGAACGGTTGTCTCGCCAGCGTCGAGTACGCCATTGTTGTTTGCGTCGATGAACACGGTGCGGCCCGCCAAGCCATTTTCAAACTGATCTAATTTGTGGTTGGCGTTGAAGTCGTTATAGACGCGGCCGGAGATGTTGCCTTGAAAGTAAGTTCCAAAATCGTTTCCTGCATTGATCGAGTGACCTGAAACACTGACCGTCAGTGCCGGCGGAATTGATGTGCCAAAATTCGGCGGCGTCGTTTGAATCCACGCGGGCGGCAGGATTTCGCGCACTTTGAAATTGCCATCGGGTACGACAAATTGATACGAGCCATCGGCTGCCGTCGTCGTCGACAGCTCGCCCGCATTGAGAAAACCGTCGTTATCGCCGTCGATATAAACCGTCCGCCCCGCGAGCTCCGATTCGAGAAAATCGAATTTTTGATTCTGATTGTCGTCATTCCAGACGTGACCGCGAATCAGATTCTGGGGAATGGCGGTATTTAGAAAAGTGGAGATGCTGCTGCTGCTGGCGATATTGCTGAGGAGATCGGGTTTGCCGTCGCCGTTGTAGTCGGCGGTAAATAGATTTCCGGTGTTGTCGGAGGTAGGCGCACCGCCGATTTGGGTCTGGAGCGAGCCGTCTCCATTGCCGCGCATGATGTAGAAGCTGGTGGTTTGGGGCGTGAGGATATTGCGGAAGGAAATGGCGGCGTCTAACTGAAAATCGAGATCGAAATCCCCCACGACAACCCGGCCAAGCGTCGAGGCGATGTGATAGGTCTTGGTGGAAGTGACAGTTCCCTGACCGTCGCCGAGTTTGAGCTCGACGATGCCGTTATCGGGTCCGCCCGCGGGAACGCCTTCGGTGATCACAAAATCTTTTTTGCCGTCGCTGTTGAAATCGCCCAGCGCGACGGTTTCGACAAAGCCGGCTGTGATTGAGCTGCGCGTACCCTGGAATGTGCCGTCCGCGTTGCGAAGTTTAACGCCCACGTAATTCACCCCGTTGCTGTCACCATATCCAAAGAGAAGATCAAGCCGGCCATCGCCGTTGACATCGATGGCTTGAAGATCGCCAACGGACGTCAGATTTGAATCGTTAAGGAAGGTATTGAAGGTGCCGTCGCCATTGCCCAGCCTGATCGTCATGCCAAGCGGGTTGACAGTGACCAGATCGGCTTTGCCGTCGCCATTAAGGTCGGCGACAGTGAAACTGCTCAGCGAAGCCCCTTCGGCAAAAGTAGTTGCGATGGGGGCTTGCAGCGTGCCGTCGCCGTTGCCTGGAAGAAAATTGATGAAACCAGTGGTGCCAGGATTTGTAGATTTGTTGTGACTCAGAATAACATCGGTCTTGCCATCGCCATTGAAATCGCCAAGAGCCAGGTCCGCGCCAGCGAAGCCGACATTGGTGGTTGAACCGGCGCGGAATGTGCCGTCGCCGTTTCCCAGAATAATATCTACATTGGTTGTACTATTGATCTGAGTAAGGGCGGCAATATCGGGGAGTGTGCCGGCGTTGAAAAAACCGGTGGCGGTTTCGGCGGGCGAAAAATTAGCCGTATCGTAGTTATGGCCGCCGTCGAATGAGATGGCGGCGGTCAGCAAACGCCGCACCTCCAGTGATTCCATGCGATGCCGCGCCGAAGTGATCGAAATCTTTCGCCTCGAACGTAAAATATGTCTCAGTCTCATCTTCCAGCCTCCCATCCCAAAAGAATGCCTCCGGAGCCAGCCGATCATCATTCATTCTTTGATGGATGTTCTTGAAATGGTGAAAACCGCCAGCATAGTTATCCCCAAAGCACGATTGCAAGAACCATTTCAGGGCTAAAGGTTTTCCTGATAGGCAATACCAGACTTTCCGTAGCCGGTGCCGCCGTATTTGTGGTGCGGGCGTCTCGCCTGCCGGAATAGCGGTTCGACCTGCAAATTCACTCTATTTGCGATGCATGAACGAGCGTGTCCAGCGTTTTCTGCGCTTTTCCGCTATCAATCGCATCGGCGGCGACGATAAGGGCATCTTTTAATTCCCGTGATTTGCCGGCAATCACCAGCGCCGCCGCGGCATTAAGTAATGCGATGTCGCGCATGGGGCTGACCGTGCCCTGCAGGACCATTCTTAGCATGTCAGCGGCTTCTTCTATACTGGAGACCTGCAGGTCGCTGATTCTCGCGTAGGAGAGGCCCAGCTTGGCGGGTTCGAGCGTCCAGGTGTTGATGTGGCCATCGCGCAGTTCGCTGATGCGCGTGGGGCCGATGGTGGAAAGTTCATCCAGGCCGTCGTGGGCATGAACGACCCAGGCGCGCTGGCTCCCCAGGTGCTGGAGGACAGCAGCCAGGCGGTCGGTGAGGTCGGGAGAAAAGACGCCGAGGAGTTGATGCTTTGCGCGGGCGGGGTTGGTGAGCGGGCCCAGTACGTTGAAGATCGTGGGAATTCCGAGGGATGTACGCGCGCCAGCGACGAATTTCATGGCTGGATGATGATAGCGGGCGAAGGCGAAGCAGATATTGGCAGTGGACAGGCAGTTATTAAGCTGGGCGGGAGAAAGATCGAGTTTGACACCCAGTTTTTCGAGGACATCGGCTGAGCCCGATTTCGATGAAGCCGAGCGGTTGCCATGTTTGACCACGCGCACACCCGCCGCCGCGACGATAATGGCAGCCGCAGTCGAAATATTAAAAGTGCCTCGGACATCGCCGCCGGTGCCGCAGGTATCGATGATAACGCCGGCGGACTGGTCGCATTCAATGGCGACTGCTTTTTCGCGCATGACCATGGCTGCGCCGACGAGTTCATCGACGGTGGTTCCCTTGGCGGCCAGGCCGACGAGCAACCCGCCGATTTGCGCTTCGGTGGCCTGCCCTGACATGATGTAGTCGAAGGCGTGGCGCGCTTCATCGCGCGTGAGGTCTTCACGGCGGCAGAGTTTGAGGAGGATATCGCGCAGGGGGGCGGTCATGGGCGAAAGTTTTCCCAATTGCATTTCAATACGATTAAAGCCTGGTTTAGCGAGATTTTCCCTTTGGCTTGACGCGATTCAGATCGACGATTTTGCCATCTTTCATCACGTAAAATGCAGTGCCCAATGTGCGCGATCGGCGTCGTGCCACCTTGGATGCACGCCGGAGTGCGGCAAACGAGCCACGAAGACCAGCGTCCTTGATTGTTGTTTTCGTCTTCATTGTCTTTCTTTTTCCGCGATCAGACGCGGTGTTGGGCCTGAGTTATCGTAAAGCATCCACGCATCCACTAAATCACAGTATATCCGATGAAAGTTGTTCAGTCCCGCAGCAAATCGACGGCGAACGACCGCTTGCGGAATATAATGACCTCCCTCCGACACGCGATTCTTTACACGCGCTACGGCGAGACGCGCCGAGGGTAAGCGGAGAAAGACGATTTCAACGGTGTATCCGCGCTTGCGCCATTTCGGAATGTGGCGGGCATAGCTCAATCCGGCGAGGGTAGTCTCAAATGCGAAGCTGTTCCGCTTTTTGATCTTTTCACGAATCATTTTCAGCATGATCTTCCCGGCTGCCAGGGCGGCCTTTTCGGGCGCGAACGGCGAGAGTCCCTCCGCGATGATATCAGCGTTGATGAAATCTGAGCAGTCGGCCTCGCGTGTTAGGAACTCTTTGGCAAATGTCGTTTTACCTGCACCATTCGGGCCGGCGATGATTACGACCTTTGGTTTGCTTCGTTTTGCCATGATGAACGCGCCCCTTTCGCTTCTTCGAATTTGTGAGGATCATGGCGAATCAAGGTCACAGAGTTTGACCTTGCACGGATTTCAGATCAATTCCCCAATCGCCTTATAATCCTGATCAATCAAAAACCGCGGTCGGCCGGTAAAATCCGTGATGGTGGCCGATTGTGTATTGATCCCCAGATTGTGGTAAAGCGTCGCAAACACATCCTGAAAATGAACGGGCCGATTTTTCGCTTCGCTGCCGTCTCGGCTGGTTGAGCCGATGACCTGGCCCACTTTCATGCCGCCGCCGGCGAGCAGGGCACAGGAGACGCCTGGCCAGTGATCGCGGCCTGCGTCTTTATTAATCCGCGGGGAGCGGCCGAATTCGCCCCAGGCGATTACCGTGACATCTTTATCCAGGCCGCGCTGGTGCAGGTCTTCAACCAGCGCGCTCATGGCGATATCGAAATCGGGGAGGTTGCTGCGGGCGCTGCGGAAGTTTTGGCCATGCCAATCCCAGAAACTGTAGGCGATGGTGACGCAGCGGACGCCGGCTTCGACCAATCGGCGGGCCATGAGGAATTGCTGGTTGATGCGCGGCGCGCCATCCCCCTGATGCGCGGGCGTGCCATGGCCGTAGCGGGTGATGGTTTGCGGGGATTCTTTGGAGAGATCGAGCGCTTTGGCGAGATCGCTTGAAGTGAGAATGCCATAGGCCTGTTTTTCGAAGACGTCCATGCCTTCCATCGATTTGGAATTGTCGGCATCGCGGCGGAATTTGTCGAAGCTGGCTAAAAGCGCGCGACGATCGTTGAGGCGATCAAGCGTGATGCCCTGGAGGACGAGATCGTCTTTTCCTTCAGCCATGGGGCGGAACGGAGAATAACCTGCGCCGAGGAAGCCGGGCGTGCCGTTGTTGTAGGGCTTGTGCTGCATCGTCGGCGACATGGCGACGAAGGGGGGAACGCCATCGCGGGCGCTGCCCTGCAGGCGCGAGATAATTGCGCCGGCTTCGGGCCAGCCGCCTGGGGGAAGTTTTTCGTTAAGTCTGCCGGTGAGGCACTGGAAGGAATCGTGGCGGTCTTTTGCGCCGACGACCGAGCGGATGGGCACGAGCTTATCCATATTGGCCGCGATGCGCGGAAGAAGCTCGCAGATTTCAATGCCGGGGACGGCGGTTTTGATTGGACTGAATTCGCCGCGGATTTCGGAGGGGGCTTCGGTTTTGAGATCGAAGGTATCCTGGTGCGGTGGGCCGCCAGGGAGATAGACCATGATGACGGCTTTGTGTCCTAATCCCCCGCTCGCCGGTGTTTTGGCAGATTTGGTCGAAGTAGCAGCCGCCAAAATTTGCGGCATCGCCAGGCCGCCCAGAGCCAGGCCACCGATGGAAAGAAAAGATCGGCGAGACAGGCGGTCGCAGAAGCGGGAGGATTGTGGGCCATTGATTCTGAGCATGAGAGTTGTTCCACTGAAACGCTTGCCGGTGCGCTGGCGATACAATTATCGGCTAGACGTCAGGGATTTGTACCGCGATTGGGGGGAAATGTGGAGGGATCGTATTTTGGGATTGTTTCTGTCTCCTTTGCGGGATGAGAAGGCGGTCAAAGTATTGGGATTGTTGAAATCCGAAGTAATGTGAAATCAATTTGTTCGTGCAGATCTCTCTTGCAGAAATAGGTGGTTGGTATTCCAGCGTGCCCCGGCGTGTATTCACGCCGGGCGAACTGAGTGGACGGCGGGCGCCCGCGGCGTTATTCCAAAACACTCGCCCCCGCCGTTGCGGTCGTGGCGAAGACCGCTGGTTTGATGTTGAATTTTTCGTGGTAGGTTTTTTCCAGGTGGGCGTTGAGCGCTTCCACGTCGCGCGGGCGCACCAGCGCCACGATACACCCGCCAAAGCCTCCGCCGGTCATTCTAGCGCCGTAAACACCTTTTACTTTCATGGCTTCTGCGCTGAGGAAGTCGAGCTCGGGGCAGCTTACTTCGTAGTCGTCTTTCAGGGAGCGGTGGCTTTGCTGCATCATCTCGCCGGCGCGTTCATATTTGCTTTGCGAAAGTGCGATGGCGGTTTCGAGCGTGCGCTGATTTTCGCTCACCACGTGGCGGGCCCGGCGGAAGATCACATCATCCAATTTTCCCTCGGCTTGCTGGATCATTTTGATCGTGACATCGCGCAGCGACTTGATGGATGCGCCAGGATGATTTTTGGCGAACCAGGCCGCCGCTTCTTCGCACTGCTTGCGGCGCTTGGCGTATTCGCCGCCCGTCAGTTCATGTTTAATCATCGTATTGGCGACGACGATGCGGAGGTCATCGGGATCGACCTTGACGAATTGCCGCTGGCCTGATCGGCAATCATATTGCGTGGCATGGCCGGGTTTGGCGGTGGCGACGATCATGAGGTCCATGATGCCGACGGGAACGCCGGCGTATTCATGCTCGGCCTTCTGGCAGATGAGAGCCATGCGATCGCGGTCCATTTCGAGGCCCGCAAGCGTGAGAAAGGAGAGGGCCGCGCCCACTTCGATGGCGGCGCTGCTGGAGAGCCCGCCGCCGACGGGGAGGGTGTTGTCGATGAGCGCATCCATGCCGGCGAGGGGTATGCCGGCGGCTTCGAGCTCAGCGGCGACGCCTTTGAAATAGTTGGCCCAGGTCGGCTGGCCACGGGTGATTTTTTGTTCCACGGAAAACTGGGCGATTTCGCCTGGAAATGCGGTGGAGGTGACGCGAACGATGCCATCTTCGCGGGCGCGGCAGGCGATGAGGACCTGCGGCTCGATGGCCATGGGGCAGACGAAGCCATCGTTGTAGTCTGTATGTTCGCCGATGAGATTGACGCGCCCTGGCGCGCGGATGACGTGGATTTTTCCGCCTGGTTCGAAGGCGTTGGCGAATGTAGTCTTGACCGAGTCTGTGGCTTGCATGCTTGGGAATGTAGGAGTGGGTGGTGGGTGGGGTCAAGGTGGAATGTGGGAACTGGGGGATTGCCGATTACGGATTGCGGATTGAGATGCGGGTAGGATGGGGGATGAGGTGAACGTCACATGAAGATTTCGGCCATTTCCGATAATCACGGCTACCTTCCCAGGATCGAGCCTTGCGATCTGCTTTTGATTGCGGGCGATATTTGTCCTGCGCGGGATCATTCGGTCTTCGCACAGTCGCAGTTTCTGGCGGGGCCATTTGCCGATTGGCTGAATGAAATTCCAGCCAGGCGAATCGTCGGCATCGCGGGGAATCATGATTTTATTTTTGAGAAGAGTCCCGATCTTATTCCCAAATCGCTGCGATGGAATTATTTGCAGGATGCGAGCGTGGAAATTGAAGGCTTGAAGATTTACGGCACGCCCTGGCAACCCTGGTTTTACGATTGGGCGTTCAATTTGTCGGAAGAGGAGCTGGCGAAGAAATGGGAGATGATTCCGGCGGATACGGATATTCTTGTCGTGCACGGCCCGCCTTATGGGTTTGGGGATGTGAATACTTCGGGCGCGCATTGCGGCTCACCTTCACTTCGCGACGCCATTTTTCGGATCAAGCCAAAGCTCTGCGTTTTTCATGAAGGACGCGGGCGCTGGAGCGATCAGGGGGTTGAGCTGGCGAATGTCACCGTGGTCGATGTGAAGTATCGCCACGTTTATCCGCCCATGACGTTCGACATCAGCCCGCCGTCGTCTTAACATGGGCGCGAGCATGAGCGAGCCATCCGCAACAGGTTATTTCATCGTTTTTGACGGCCCCGAAGGCTCGGGAAAATCGACGCAGGTTAAGCTGCTGGCGCAAAAGCTTGAATCGATAGGTAAAAGTATCTTACTCGTCCGCGATCCCGGGACCACGCGCATTGGCGAACAAATCCGCTCGATTCTGCTCAACCCCGATCATGCAGAAATGTCGATGCGCTGCGAAATGCTTCTCTACATGGCCGCTCGCGCCCAGATGATGAGTCAGACGATTCTGCCCGCGCTGGCGGAAGGAAAGGTGGTCATTTCCGATCGCTTTGTGTCCAGCACCCTCGCTTATCAGGCCGGCGGCGAAGGTTTAAGCGCAGCGGACATTCGCGGCGTCGCGGATATCGCCATTCAAAAGCGCTGGCCCGATCTGACACTGATTCTCGATATTCCTGTGGAAGCGAGCATGGCGCGGCTCATGCGATCGAAAGATCGTATCGAACAGCGGCCCATGAGCTATCACGAGCAGGTGCACCGCAATTATCTGGCGCAGGCAGCAGATGATCCGACGCGGTATCGCGTGGTCGGTGCGAATCGATCGATTGATGAAGTGCGCGATGAGATTTGGTCGGTAGTGAGTGCAATTGTAAGATGAGATTATCACTCTTTCAAAACATCCTTGGCCAAAGCGATGCGATCAACTGGTTGCGCACCGCGTATCAGGAAGATCATCTTCCCCACGGCCTGATCTTCGCTGGCCCGCGCGGGGTCGGAAAGGGAACGACTGCCGATGCACTTGCGGCGGTTTATCTCTGTCATCAACCCAATGCTAAAACTGTTGCCCCTTGCGGAAAGTGCGATTCATGCAAGCTTCTGGCAGCAGGAAATCATCCGGATTTTGCCCGGGTTTATCGGCAGTTGCGGAGACTTGAGAAGAAAGATGTTGCCGCCAAGGAACTGGTGGTCGATGTGATCCGCCAATTTGTGGTTGCGCCGGCCAATCTCAAACCGGCCCTGGGACATGGCAAGGTCTTTGTCGTAGAAGAAGCCGAGTTGATGAACGCCGCCGCGCAGAATAGTTTGCTCAAAACACTCGAAGAACCCTTCGGCAAAACCCTGATGCTCCTGCTGTCCGATCATGCACAATCGCTCTTGCCAACCATTCAAAGCCGCACGCAGACGGTTCGGTTTGGAGCGCTGGATGAGTCGCTGGTAACCAAAGAGCTGCTGACGCGCGGCGTCGATGCCGCGACCGCAAAATTTGCCGCCGAGATCTCCGAAGGGTCGATCGGCGCGGCACTCGATTGGATCAGGGATGATGTGGTTTTGGCGGCCCAGGAACTGCTCGGGCAACTGGACCACCTTCTGGCGGGAAAGCCGCCGGAAAACCTGGCCGACTGGTTCAAATCCGCCTCGGAGGCTTATGCGAAAAAGCAGACCGAGCTGGATGAGAACGCCAGTGTCGATCAATCCAAACGCGAAGGCTTATCGCTTTATCTCAGAATCGCCGCCCAGCGATTCAGGCGCGTGCTGCGCGAATCGAATGATGCAGGTACGCTGGATCAAGCCTGCACCGCGCTGGAGGCGATTGCCAAGGCGGATGATTATCTCGATGCCAATGTGAATATTCCCATTGTGTTTCAGCAGTTGGCACAGACGCTTATTCGCCTAGCAGCGGCTTGAGGTTTCATTCATTTCGCGGCGAGCACTTTAAAATAGACTTCGCGGTACATCATAAAACTAAGCCAATTCCGCAGCGCATACCCGCTCTTTCCCAGGTTCGCCTCGCTGTAGTCGTTTGATGCCCCACCCGTCGGATGAACGCCGTCGTTGCTGATGAGCGAGCCGTCCCATTTGCCATCGGGCGCGTGCGCCATGATCGCGGCATAATAATCGATCAGAGGCACCTCGTGCTTCTCCGCCAGCGCATGGATGATCTTGTTGGCCGCTTCGACTGCTTCCATTTTGCCGCGCTTGGGTGGAATAGTGCTGAGGATGGGAATGCATTTGGCATCAATGCAGAGCTGAATGACTTTCTCAAGACCGCTCTGATAATCCGCCGGCACTTTGCCATCGGAAATATCATTGGTTCCGATCATAATCAGCGCAACTTCCGGCTTGCGCGTTTCCAAAGCTTTGGGCATGGCTTTGAGCAGATTCCCAACGCGCCAGCCGGAATAATTCGCAGCCTGGGCACCCTTGCCATCATCGCCTGCCCCTTTGATGATTTGCTTCCATGGCTTGTCCGGACGCTTGGGCAGGCCATCCTCTTTGATATATTGATCGGGGTCGCTCCAGCTCAGCGGCTTCCAGAAGGCCATCGAATAAGTAATCGAATCCCCAAACTGCGCCACATACCCGCTCGCCCCCGAAAACCCTTCATGCACTTTCTTCATCGCACTGACCCATTTAGGGCTATCAGGCGCATCCCCAGCACCCAGCGCGCAAAACGCGATCAGCAAAGCACCTACAGGCAGTCGGCCGTTCTTCATATCCATCTCCGGCGGTTACAAGATATTCCAGTTTTTCAACTTCAATAAAGGCTTGCGCGTGCTAACATATACCAACGAAAAGTGTCCGTGATGGGGAAGACTGATTTTTGACGATTGTGGAGTTAACTATGAAACGCATTTTCCTACTGCTCATCCTCGCCATCGTAGGCATCACCTGGCTAGGCTTTGCGCGCGGCTGGTTCGCCCTGGCCCTCTCAACCACCACCGATGGCAAGCCGACCATAGGCGTGTCGGTCGATCAGGACAAAATCAACGCCGACAAGGATAAGGCCAAAGAAAAGGCCAAGGAATATAAAGACAAAGCCGTCGATGCCGTGAAAAAATAACGAAGAAAGTAGTCATCAAACAAGTAGTCAGTATCCAGTAGAAGGCGCGCAGTGCGTAATCTTCTACTGACTACTGGCTACTTTTCCTTCATCACCTTTACCCGCACCAGTGACCCCGCCTCCGGCGAATGATAAACCCGCTCCGTCGCCTTCACGAAATCCCCCTCCTTCGCCTTGTAAATATCGCAAAACGTCTGCGGATTTCGATCCACGAGCGGAAACCACGAACTCTGCACATGCACCATGATCCGATGCCCCTTGCGAAACGTGTGATAGGCATCCGGCATCAGATACTCAATCTTCGTCACCTTCCCCGGCTCAAAAGGCTCAGGCTTTGAATAACTATTGCGAAACTTCCCGCGCATCGCTTCCCCGCGCACCAACTGCTGATACCCGCCCATCTCAACACCCGAAGGATTCGGATCAGGATTAGGATAATCCCCCGAATAAACATCGATCAGCTTCACCACAAAATCGCTGTCGGTCCCCGAAGTTGAAACTCGCAAATTCGCTACAATCGGCCCAGCAATGGTTACATCATTTTCCAGCACATCGCTCTGATAAGAAATCACATCAGGCCGCGACCACGCAAACCGCTGATCATCCAGCATATGCTCGCGCGTCATGCCCACGGCCACATTAGGAATGAACGGCACCGGCTTGGCCGGATCGCTCACATACTCATCAAATTCCCCTTCGCCCGCAGCAGGGGGGTCAAACGAAAGCTTCCCTCCCGCGTGAAAATAAAGCGATTTCTCCGCCGCATTCTTAGGCGGCCAGGCATCATACTTCCGCCACTGATCCGTCCCCGTCTCAAATACATACGCCTTGGGCAAATCCACCTTCTCTTCGTCCTTCAAATACTTTTTCAAAAACGGCAGCTCAATGTGCTCGCGATAATATTCCGAAACCTTGGAATAAAAATGCACATGCCCAAGAAATTCCCCCTCCCCGCGCGACCACCCGCCATGCGGCCACGGCCCCATCACCAGCGTATTAGGCGTCCCTGCATTATTTTTCTCCACAGCTCGAAACGTCGCCAGCGCCCCAAACAAATCTTCCGCATCAAACCACCCGCCCACCGTCATCACAGCCGATTTCACATTCTTCAAATGCGGCGGCAAATTCCGCGATTGCCAGAACTCATCATAAACCGGATGCTCCATCAGATCGTTCCAGAACTCGATCTTCCCTTTGAAAAACAGCTTGTCCGCGTTCGCAAGAGGCCCCATCTTCAAATAAAACTCATATCCATCCGGCGTCTTAAAATCGAACGGAATAGGCCGCTGCCGAATCGGATCCTCAAACTTCTGCCCAAACGACGAAAAAAACCGAAACGCGTGCGGCAGATAAAATGTCCCGTTGTGGTGAAAATCATCCCCAACGAACCAGTCCGCAATCGGCGCTTGCGGCGAAGCACACTTCAGCGCCGGATGTGAATCAATCATCCCCGCCGCCGTGTAAAACCCAGGATAAGAAATCCCCATCATCCCCACTTTCCCGTTGTTATTCGGAACATTCTTCACCAGCCAATCGATCGTATCAAACGCATCCGTGCTCTCGTCAACATCCGCCGCGCCTTGCTTGTTCAACTTCTGCGGCCGCATATGCACAAACGTCCCTTCGGATCCATACCGCCCGCGCACATCCTGCAGCGCATAAATAAATTTCTCTTTCGCATACCCAAATGTCCCGCCCCCATCCGGATAAACATCCACCCCATAAGGCCCCACGCTATAAGGCGTGCGCGTCAACAAAATCGGATAAGTCTTCGAATCATCCTTAGGCGCATAAATAGAAGTAAAAAGCTTCACCCCATCCCGCATCGGAATCTTAAATTCGTACTTCGTATAATTCTCGCGCAAATAAGCCCGATTAACATCCCCCGGCGCAGGCCCAGGGCGAACGGGCTGCGCGGCTGCGCCCAGACTGACGAGCAACGAAACAAGAATCGCCGCACAGAATCTGCCTCGTCGCTTTGCAAACATGAATCATTCCTTTCCCGATAGGCGTTGGGTGGCAATCACTCCCACTTTGTACTATAATTTCACAATCTCAAACGTCGAGGCTCATTGCTGAGCTTCCAACAGGATGTTTTATGCTAGATCCGCTAACACTCCCCGACAATTTCCTGACGACCAACCTCAAAAAAGTCGTCAACTGGGCCCGTCGCAGCTCTCTCTGGCCCATGCCCTTCGCCACCGCCTGCTGCGGCATCGAACTCATGGCGGTCGGGTGCAGCCGCTACGACATCGCACGCTTTGGCGCTGAAGCCATGCGCTTCTCCCCCCGCCAGAGCGACCTCCTCATTGTCGCCGGCCGCGTTACTATCAAAATGATGCCGGTCCTCCAGCACATCTACCAGCAGATGACCGAACCCAAATGGGTCATCAGCATGGGCGCCTGCGCCAGCACCGGCGGTGTATTCGACGCTTACGCCACCATTCAGGGCGTGGATCAATTCATCCCCGTCGACGTCTACGTCCCAGGCTGCCCCCCGCGCCCCGAAACCCTCCTCGAAGGCGTCATGGCCATCCAGCGCAAAATCGATGAAGAAGGCTTGCCGCCGAGTGGCACCAAACGCCGCCCCCTGCAAATCGCCATAGAACCCACCTACGTCCCCACCCCGCAACCCGTCGGACTAACGGTCGGTGGTCGCGCGGTTTAATTGCCGCTTGCGGCTTCGCACGCACCGAAAACGGAACCGCGTCCATCCAAACATCCGCCGCGCGTCAGACTATAAGTCTGCAATATGACGCGCGCATCTCTTATTGCTTGTTCTTTTGTTCTGGCATGGGGTAGTGATCTATTCGCGGCCGCCGCAACTGCACCCACCACCCAGCCCATCACCACCGCCAAATTCCCCGTAGGCGATCTCCTCCGCAAATGGTGGGCTGAAGGCACCGCCGCCGGCAATGTTGATGATATCTACGACAATCGCGATAGAACTCACTCCGAGCTCGACCGCAAACCCTTCCCCCAGCTCACCAAGCTCACCTACACCAAGGAGCAACTCGACATCCGCTTCGACTGGGCCGCCCAGCGCGTCATCATTCCGCGCATCGTCTTTGGCAATTCCTCCACCTCGGCTCCCATCCTCCAGGGAGGCTCCAACGTCCGCATGTACTACACCCATCCGCGCGGCCTCGAATTTCTCTACCAGGAATACACGCACAACAACCTCTACATCTATCCCGAACACCAGGACCACGACCCAGGCCACAACGGCCTCCTCCCCGACGGCACGCCCGGCGGCCACGGCGACGTCTACCCAACCAACACGCCTTATCTTATTACTTCGCAAGGGTCCTCCGGCTCCGACCAACCCTTCATGCGCGCCATCCCCTACACCCTGGCAGCCTTCCGCCCCGAAGTAAAAAAGAAACTCGCCGAGACGGGGCTCCTCATGCCGACGATTCAAATGCTCATGCGCAGCACCATGAAAAATATCAAAGACCCCGCCCAATATCTTACCGCGATCGCACACCCCACCGTCTTCGAAGGCGCAAACGTCGACGACCTGAAAATGGTCCAAGCCGCCCACGCCATCACGCTCGAAGCCATTCCCCCTATGATCCAAATCGCCGCTGTGGAAGAAAGCGAATTCGAAAACAACCGCGATTTTTTCGAAGCCCCCACCACAACCGAAAAACACGCTGATACCCCCTGCGTCATCGCCAGAATCTGGCGCGCCGCCGCCGGAAAACGCAAAATCGTCATCTCCGCCGAAAAAAGCTACGACATCAACAAACGCCCGCTGACTTTCAAATGGGTCGTCTTCCGCGCCGCGGAAAACAGCGTAAAAATCACCCCATTGAATGACGCCGGTTCAAAAGTCGAAATTTCGCTCCTCTATCCCAAGCGCGCTCCCATCGCGCCGGGCGCCCAACTTGAATCCAACCGCATCGATATCGGCGCTTTTGTAAACAATGGCGCAAACTGGTCCGCTCCTGCCTTTATCACCTATTTCAGCCTCGATTCCGAATCGCGCAAATACGATGAAAAAAACAACATCACCGAGATCGAATACGGCGTAGGCTCGCCCCAGATCAAAATCAGCAAATGGGACAAATTCTTCGAAGCCCTCGCCGCCGATAAACCAGCCCCCGCCATCGAAGCCCTCAAAAATTCCTTCAAACCCGAAGAAATAGAGGCTCTCATCAAGCTAGGCGAAACCTATCGCGAAAAATCCGCCTCCAAAGACGAAAAAATCGCCAAAGAAGCGCGCGAACTTCTTGAAAAGCAACAACCCACCCTCTCCGCCTCCGCCAAGCGCCTCATCGAACCCGCCCTCCAGCGCCTCGTCGACGCAAAAAAGATTTCGCTAGATCCCGCCGCCTTGCCTCCCGGCGTATCAGTCTCAACCGTCACCAATTATGTCGATCCCAACATCGCACGACCCAAGAAGTGGCGCGATGTCTACCACTACAACGAATCAGGCGACCTCACCGGCTGGACGCGCTATGGCCTGGATCAAACCTACGAATTCTCCCCCAAAGGCCAGGTCGTTCTAAAAAGAGACGACGCCGGAAACCCTTTGCAAACCGCCAACGTCCGCTACGAACAACCCTCGCGCAAACCCGGCGAGCAGGGGCCGAACTGGAATCCGCTCAAGCAAATTGTGGAACAGAAATTCGATGTCGTGCCCTGACGCGCGGCGAGCGCAAACAAGAGGGAGGTACGTTTCTATGTTAAATCTTCCCACAATGATTAACCGCTTCTGCATCCTCCTTGTCGCTGGGTGTGTCTGTTCGTGTAATTCAATCCCGCCAAACCCGCCTGACTCTGTGGGCGCGAGCCAATCCGGCGGCACCCTCGTCTCCACCCAACAACTCATCCGCCCCGCAGGCCAGTCTGTCGAATTCCCAGGGCGCCCCGTTGATCTCGTCCTCTCCCCCGATGGCGCAACCCTCTATGCAAAAGACGACCGCGCCATCCTCGCCATCGACGCCGCCACCTGGAAAATCCGCCAGCAACTCCCCTTCGCCGATAAAGAAGGCGGCACGATGCATGGTCTGGCTCTCTCAGGCGATGGCACAAAACTCTTCACCACCACCACAACCAATCGCCTGCGCGAAATTTCCATCGCCAATGACGGCAAACTCACCTGGGCGCGCTCCATCGATCTCAAAGCCGAATCAAAAACCAACGTCTACCCCTGCGGCCTCGCCCTCACCGCCGACGTCAAAACCGCCTGCGTCTGCCTCTCCATGGCCAATACGCTCGCCATGGTCAACCTCACCAACGGCAAACTCGAAGCACAAATCCCCGTAGGTGTCGCGCCGTATGCCGTCGCTTTTTCCAAAGACCATTCCCTCGCCTACGTCAGCAACTGGGGCGGTCGCCGCGCCAAAAAAGGCGACAAAACCGCCAAATCCGCTGGCACCGACACCGTCGTCGATGAGCGCGGCGTCGCCTCCACCGGCACCATTTCCATCGTCGATCTCAAAACCCGCAAAGAGCTCACCCAGATCGCCGTCGGCCTGCATCCCGCCGATCTCAAACTCAGCAGCGATGGCGCGCGCCTCTACGTCGCCAATGCCAATTCCGACAGCGTCAGCGTCATCGATACTACTTCACAAAAAGTGATCGAAACAATCCAAGTCCGCCCCGATCCCACCCTTCCCTTCGGCAGCGCCAGCAACGCGCTGACTCTCAGCCCCGATGACAAAACCCTCTACGTCGCCAACGGCGGCAACAACGCTGTCGCAGTCGTCAGCCTCAACCTAAACGCACCAGCGCACGTTGAAGGCTTTATTCCGGCCGGTTGGTATCCCGGTGCGGTCGCAATTGATCACGACAACCTCTTCATCGCCAACGTCAAAGGCCTCGGCTCCCGCCGCGAAAAGCCAAAACAAAAGGGCTGGACCGTCCAACAATATCAAGGCACCATCAGCAAAGTCCCCCTCCCCACATCCGCCGAGTTAGCAAACTATACCCAACAAGTCTTAGCCCACGCCCGCGTCCCACAGTCTCTCGCCGCCTGGGAAAAAGCCCAGGCCGATGCCCCGCCGCGACCCGTTCCACAGCATGCAGGCGAGCCTTCCCTCTTCGAACACATCGTCTATGTCATCAAAGAAAACCGCACCTACGACCAGGTTCTCGGCGATATCGGCAAAGGCAACAGCGATCCGCGCCTCTGTGTCTTCAACAAACACATCACGCCCAACCTCCACGCGCTCGCGAACGATTTTGTCCTGCTCGACAATTTCTACTGCAACGGGGTCATCTCCGCCGACGGCCACGCCTGGGTGACCGAAGGCCTGGCCGTCGACTATCTCGAAAAAGCCTTCGGCGGATTCACCCGCAGCTACCCCTTCAGTGGCGATGATCCCCTCGCCTTCGCTTCCACCGGTTTTATCTGGGATAACGTCCTCCTTCATGGCCGATCGTTCCGCAATTACGGCGAGATGTCCAAAACCGAAATCCAAACCAAGGGCGCGGGCTTTACCGAAATCTACAGCGATCTGAAAAATAGCACGAAAAAAGTCGCGCTCAAGCAGACGGTCTACATTGATCTCCTCCGCCGCTATTCCTGCCTCGATTATCCCGGCTGGAATCTCAAAGTCCCCGATGCGGTGCGGATGAACGTCTTCATGAAAGAGTTCGAACAAGCCAAAGCCCGCAAAGAGTGGCCCAACTTCATCACCGTTTACCTTCCCAGCGATCACACGTCCGGCACCACCGCTGGCGACCCCACGCCCGCCGCCATGGCCGCCGATAATGACCTCGCCGTCGGCCAACTTGTCGATGCCATCAGCCACTCTTCCTTCTGGCCAAAGACCTGCATCTTCATCATCGAAGACGATCCGCAAGCCGGTTTCGATCATGTCGATGGCCATCGCTCGGTCTGCTGGGTCATCAGCCCCTACACCAAGCGCGGCCAGATCGTCTCCGATTTCTACAACCAGACCTCTGTCCTCCACACCATGGAATTGATGCTAGGCCTGCCTCCCATGAACCAGCTCGATGCAATGGCCCCGGTCATGACCAATTGCTTCGTGGATCAGCCCAACCTCGCCCCCTACACTGTCTTGCCCAACAACATCCCCCTCAACCAAATGAACCCCAAAAAGGCGGCACTAACCGGCCCCGCCTTAGAATTCGCAGAAAAAAGCGACCGCCTCGATTTCACCGAGCCAGACAAAGCCGACGAAAACACCCTCAACCGAATCCTATGGCAATCTCTTCGCGGCAACACAGACCCCTACCCCGCCGAATTCGCCGGGGCACACGGCAGGGGACTCAGATCACTCAAACTCAAGCCCATTGATGATGACGATGATTAACTTTCAATTGTGGTGCAGGCTTCCAGCGTGCCCCCCCAGCCTGAAAGGCTGCACCACAATGCGTCATTCGCGCCTTCAACGCCCAAGCCAAAAATCGATACATGACTCGAAGGCCGGTATCTGCTACCATTGACCGGCTGTCGAATGTGGGTTGAGTTAGTAATAACACAGGTCCTTGAATGAAAAGGAGTTATATCATGCATCGCTCAACGAAGGGGAAGCGTTTGGTCATCCTTTCTGCCGCCATCCTGGGTGTCGCGGGCCTGTTTGCCCGCTCCGCCGCCGTCCGCGCAGCCGACGCGCCCAACCCCGAAGGTGTCAAGCTTTTCGAAGCCAAAATCCGCACCATCCTCTCCCAGAACTGCATCAGTTGTCACGGCGATGAAAAGCAAAAGGGCGGCCTGCGCCTCGACACCCGCGAAAACATGCTCAAAGGCGGCAAAGAAGACGAAAAAGTCATCCCCGTCTTCAACTCCACCGACCCCGGCAAATCGCTGATCATCCAAGCCATCGAATACAAAGACGAAGACCTCCAGATGCCGCCGCCCAAGAAAAAAATGAGCTTAAAACTGTCCGATGAACAGATCAAGGACATGACCGACTGGATCAAAATGGGCGCCCCCTACGGCGACAAACCCGTAGTAGCCGCCCCGAAAAAAGCCGACTAGCAAATCAGCCTCAGGCCCCCAGAACGATCGCGCAATTATTTAGCCGGCCCGCTTGCGGGCCGTGTTTGAAGTTTCGATGCGCAAATGGCCTGACATGAATTGAACCGCCGCCACCCTGCCCTTATCCTCCCCCAATGCCCCTCACTTCCGAGATCTCTCAGGGCGATTGTCTGAGTATCCTGACCGAGCGCGCGGATAATTCCTTCGACCTCATTTTCACTTCCCCGCCCTACGCCGACCGGCGCGCTAAAACCTATGGCGGCATCAAACCCGAAAAATATGTCGAATGGTTCCTCCCGCGCTCCGAGCAATTTCTCCGCGTTCTCAAACCCACCGGCACTTTCATCCTGAACATCAAGGAAAAAGTCGAAAAAGGCGAGCGGCATACTTACGTAATCGAGTTGATTCTCGCCCTTCGCAAGCAGGGCTGGCTTTGGACGGAGGAATACATCTGGCACAAGCGCAACTGCCATCCCGGAAAATGGCCCAACCGCTTTCGCGATGCCTGGGAGCGCTGCCTGCAGTTCAACAAATCGCGCGATTTTAAAATGAACCAGAAAGCCGTGCAGGTGCCGATGGGCGCGTGGGCCGGCAAGCGACTCGCCAAGCTTGGCAAAAATGATGTCCGCCGGTTTGATTCACAGGTCAACAGCGGCTTTGGCAAAAACATCGCCAACTGGGTTGGGCGCGACATGGCCTATCCATCAAACGTCCTCCACCTCGCCACCGAATGCGGCAACAAAAACCACAGCGCGGCCTTCCCCAAATCGCTGCCGCAATGGTTCATTAAACTCTTCACCGATAAAAATGACTGGGTGCTCGACCCCTTCGCCGGCAGCGGGACTACTAATCTCGCCGCGAAGGAACTGGAACGAAATTCCCTCGGCATCGAAATCCAGCCCGCGTATTGCAAGTCAGCCAAAAAAGCACTCAAAGACGATTACGCACTCTTCGATTGACCATTCCGCGTAATCTCAAACAAAAACCACACCCGCCGCTCCGATTGATCCGTCCACACTTCCAGCATGCTCGCAGTCGCAATATCCTCGTTCTCTTCGCACAACCCATGCGCCGCCCGCAGCGCTTTGGTCAAATGCTGATTATCCGCGCAAAGCTCCGCGATCATGTCGAGAGGCGCGACATACTCCTCATTATTATCCTTGATCTGCTGATGCTTCGTGATGTCGCTGATCGAATGCAGCGTCCCCGCCCCCATTTTCCGCGCCCGCTCCGCCAGATCATCGGTCATCGCAAAAAGCTGATCCGCCTGCTCATCCAGCAACAGATGATGATCGCGAAAATGCACCCCGCTCATATGCCAGTGAAAATTCTTGGTCTTCAGATAAAGCGCAAAAACATCTGCGAGAATCTGGCGAAGCGTGTCAGAAATCTTCTTAACAGCGGCAGAATCGAGATCGGTTGGAGTTTGAAGATTCTTGTTCATGAAATGCTTTCGAAAAGAATTGCGATAAGGATTGACGCAAATACGGCTGAGAGCGCATTCTAGGGACCGGAAGACTATCGTGTCACCTGGCGAATTGGCAAACGAGGAGATAATCTATCGAATATCCAATGGCATCGCGCGACGAAAGGCAGCTCGAATCCTCAGGCCACGATCTACCAGAGCAACGATATTGGCGCGCTGGATTGCGCAATGGCCTGGCGGCTTTGATTTTGGTCGGCGCATATTTGTTAGTGAGGTGGCTGAAACTCTTCGCCTTCAGATTTGAAGGGGAAGTGTACTGGTGGATTTGGTGGGCGCTGGCAGCCTTTGTGGTGACGGTCGTGTTTTTTCAGCCGTTTTTGACCGCTAAACTTGGAGCTCGCGCGTCGGGCGTTTTCCTGGCGATGATTATGTTCCTGGTGCTGGCGGGAATGTTGTTCGCTGTATGGTGGTCCCTTCGAGAAAAGGACTAGGGGGATTTGGCATTTTCCAAATACCCAAATGCCAGACCGGTTGACGTCTGCCCATCAATTTGCATAGTGTCTGGCCGTCCTGGCAGTGGAACTTCACGGGCCCCATGCCCGCTCCACATTGCACATAGCTGGCCCCATCGTCTAGAGGCCCAGGACACCGCCCTTTCACGGCGGCGACAGGGGTTCGAATCCCCTTGGGGTCACTGGTTCGACATTTCTCGAGCCGCAAAACGCAAAATCGCCCGGACATTCCGGGCGATTTTCGCTTTTTCGGACGTGGCTGGTATTTGTAACGGGGAGCCAATACGCACCATCCGAGCCCGCGATTACGCTCAAAGCTTTGACCGCCTCAGATAATCCGAGGAAGCGGCGAGAGGTCCGGCTGGATGAACTGACTCTTCGCCCGCGCGTCCATTCGCCGCTGAGGCGAGTAGAATAACCGCAGCGCGTGCCGCGTCATTAATTGGGGGTGCATGTTGCAGAAAGCGTCTCCATCACAAGTGGGCATCGTGGGGTTGTATGCCGCCATCGTCGCAGCGATCAAATGGAGAAACGCGTGCGTTGTTGTTTCATTATAGCCACTGGTGGGACTCTCAGGCACCTGATTATGCGCGTTATACGCCCTTATTCCCGACCGCATTCTGTCGAGCGCCTCTGAAAATGAATGTCGCTTCAAATACGTAAATGCCGCCTTTACATGAGCGCGATGCGTCCACTGTTCAAAAGGCAGCGTCCGTGCTTCGAAAGCGCTCAGGAGTTCATCGTCGCTCATGATCGATCCTCTGGACACGATGCGTTGGAAGCCTATCACATCCGCAATTCGTCCATTCATCTACAGACTCTGCTGCACACACCGTTGCTATCAACACAAGCAACTTCATTTTTTTGAGTTCCAGTTTGCTTTTCCATCTTCCCTGATTCGCTGCAATTCCGCTAAGTTCAATGCGTGTTGCAATGGTGCAACCCCAAAGCAAGGAGTTCTTTCATGCCCGCCACCCGAAAATCCACCACCAAGCGCGGCTCGGAAAAACGCGAACTGATCGACACAGGCCGCGATAAACGTTTCGTCAAACGCGACGGAAGCGGCAAGTTCAAGGAAAGCGATGACGTAGGCCGATCCCTCTCCGCCGATCGCCGAAAACACGCGAAGAAGCAAACCAAGAGCGGCTACGGCGACCAGGGCGACCGCAAGCGCTAGAGAGCTGCAGGCGATGCCCAAATCGAAAGTAGCACCAGAAAAGCGGCAGCGCCTGCGCCCGGGCGATGCCCTGCTCATTATTGATGCCATCAACGATCTGGAATTTGACGGCGGCGAAAAAGTACTCCCCTGGGCGATGAAACTCGCCAGCCGATTGTTTGCGTTCCGCAGCGCGGCGCATCGCAAAAAAATTCCCGTCATTTACGTCAACGATAATTTCGGACTTTGGCGCAGCAGCTTTCCCGAAGTGTATGCCCACGTTACGCGCCCCGGCGCCCGCGGCGCAAAAGTCGCCCGCAAGCTTAAACCGGGACAAGAGGACTATTTTATTCTCAAGCCCCGGCACTCCGCTTTCTTTTCCACGTCACTGGTGCCACTTCTGGAACATCTGGAAATCAAGCGGCTGATCCTCTCCGGCATCGCCACTAATTTATGCGTCCTCTTTTCCGCGCACGATGCCCATATGCATCAGTATGAGCTGGTCGTCCTCTCTGATTGCTGCGCAGCTGAGAGCGATTTTGACCACAACATCGCGCTAAGCCAGCTCGAGCGCTTCTGCGATGCGCGCATTTGCACCAGCAGGGAATTTTCGAAACGATGATCCAAAAAACCGCATCGATCCCTTCAGAACAGTCTTTGCGGCCGGTTTATCCCAACGTGCAACCCATTTGCCATACCCGAACCGGTTTAGGGCCACCCCTGAACAGGGCAATCGATCCCGCATGTGTCTCCAGCTAAAGTGAAATCTGCTTCAGGTGCCGGAGGCGCAATCCGCGAGATGTTGCGTCTCCGGTTTTTTATGCGCCTGGAATCGACACATTGCGTTTTGGCTGCGACTGCTTCAGTTTTGCATCGTGGCGGGCGATGGAATTACTTTTCCGCTGAATTGAATTTCGTAATCGCTCGGGTGATTTCATTTTGCGCTGTTGGGCATAGCGCGCAAGCCAGCGCGTTCGCTGCTGGTCGTTAATCGAAAGCGAAAGGGTGCTATACCAGAACTGCGCTAAGTCTTTGACGATCCATCGCCGCCGGGTGATGAAACCGGGCAGCCGCCTGACGCGCGCGGCATCGATCAACCTCACATCAATGCCGCCCTCCTCCGGTTTTACAAAAAAATGGCATAAGTAGAGATCGCGATGATGCAGGCCGCGCGAATGAAGATGCGCTGCCAGGTCTGCCGTGGGTTCAAGCAGTTTCTCAAACTCAAATCCGTCCGCGATCAATTTATCCGCCGCCCGGTATCCCGTCAGGTCCTGGGTGATCACAAAGCTGCGGCGATCGGGCAATTTTCCATGCGCCACCAGCGGCGCGGTCGGAATGTTTTCAATTTCCAGCGCGCGAATCCCCCGCGCCTCTTCATCGGCTGGCGATCCAAAACCATGCGCAGGCTGATACCGCTTGATGTGCAACCGAATCGACGTTCCATCCGCCGATTCAATATCAAGCGTGCAATTTTCCCGCTCCGTGATCGACCGCCACACGATAATGCGCGGATCGGTAAAAACATTCTGGGGGGTTAATCCCAGCGTCCCAATGAGCTGGCGAAAGGGAGGCGAAACATAGAAGAACGATTGGGGTTCAGGCATGGTTTTAAGAATTGCATTATTGCGCTATTTCGACCGATTTCACAAATTCAGCGCTATTGCCACCGCACCCCGATTTGCTCTACGATCCGTTCAAGCCATGGAAATCCTACTCTCTGTCACCCTCTTCACCGCTGTCGGCGCGGCGTTTGTCCTGGTTAACCTGGCCATGGGCGCTCTTGCCCGTCCGCGCGTGCCTCATCCTGAAAAGGCTGCGGTTTATGAATGCGGCGAGCCGACGATCGGCAGCTCCTGGGTTCAATTCGACTTGCGCTTTTACATCATTGCGCTGGTTTATTTGATATTTGATGTTGAAGTTGCGCTGTTTTATCCCTGGGCGGTCGCCTATGGCGCGGCCGGGGCGGCGGGAGAGCCGACAGGCCAATCACCCTTCGAAATCCGCCAGATCGCTCTGGTGGATATGCTCTTTTTCTTCGGCGTCCTGCTGGTTGGCTTTGCCTATTTGTGGCGGTTTGGCTATCTGGACTGGGTGCGATCGGCTGCCACGACAAGTCTGAAAGTCGAACACACACCCGGCATCGATCTTCGCCGCGAAGCGCGGAGCGATCGTTCATTGTGACCCGGCAGGGTGGGCTATGCCCGCGTTGCGATGCTGCAACGAGATGTAGGGTGGGCTATGCCCACGCCGATGGCCGAACGTACTCAATAAGATGGTGAACGTGGGCGTAGCCCACCCTACTTAGCATTTACCCGCCGGTTCGCCCGCCCAATATCGCCACCAGCGTAATCAATTCCGCCGGCTCGACCGGTTTGACGACGTGGTGCTGAAATCCCGCCACCACCGCCTTCATCCGATCTTCCGCCCGCGCATAAGCGGTCAGCGCCAGCGCCGGCGTATCGCGTCCCTGGTTTGCTGGAAGCGCCCGGACTTTTCGGATCAGCGTATAACCATCTTCGCCCGGCATCCCGATATCGCTCACAAGAACATCGGGACGATGCGCCGTCAGCAGTTTTAGCGCTTCTTCCGCTGTGGAAGCGGTCATCACATTGGCTTTGCAATCTTCCAGGAGGCGCTTGATCAATCCGCGCGCATCGGCCTGATCGTCCACCACCAACACTTTAAGTCCTGCAATTTGCGCGCAGGTTTCATCCAGCACCGGAACACTCCCCGCGGCCGGGTGCCGGCGTTCGTGTTCAGGTTCCAGATCGGGATGAATGACCTTAAGAGGCAATGCCACCGAAAAGGTTGAGCCTTTCCCGATTCCACCGCTCTTGACGCGCACTGTCCCGCCGTGAAGCTCGACCAGTTGTTTGACGATCGCCAGCCCAAGACCCAATCCGCCAAACCTTCGCGTTGTTCCTCCTTCGGCCTGGCGAAAGCGGTCAAAGACGTGGGGCAAAAAATCCGGTGCGATCCCTTCGCCGGTATCGCTTATGCTTACTTCCACGTGCGAATTGACGCGCTCGAGCAATACCTGCACCCGTCCGCCCTTGGGTGTGAATTTGATGGCGTTGCTCAAAAGATTCCAGAATACCTGCTGCAAACGGTTCGGGTCGCCGCTAACCGGGCCGGCCATTTGATCCAGCACCGGCTGCAATCGAATTCCCTTGGCATTGGCACTGGGCCGCACGGTTTCAATCGCAGCGCTGACGATCGGGGCAAGATCGATCCGCTGAATATCCAGCCTGATCTTCCCACTGACAATCCGGCTCATGTCGAGCAGGTCTTCTATGATCTGTGTTTGCACGCGCGCGTTGCGCTCGATAATTTCCATCCCTTCGGTGAGGTCTTCCGCCGTATGAGTTCCGCGCAGAATCTGCGCCCACCCCAGAATCGCATTAAGGGGCGTGCGCAGCTCATGGCTGACAGTGGCGAGAAACTCGTCTTTCAGCCGGCTCGCCCGCTCGATTTCGTTTCGCGCCGCGCGCTCGCTTTCGAGGAGCTCGTCTTTAAGCCGGCTGGCCGTATCCGCGAGCTCTTTGGCGGCTTGCAGTTCGCGCTCCCAGCGCTTTTGCCGGGTAATGTCGCGCGCGACTTTCGATGCGCCGATGATTTTTCCGGTGCTGTCTTTGACCGGGGAAATCGTCAGCGATACATCAATGTGCCTGCCGTCTTTGGTCACCCGGATGCTCTCAAAGTGGTCGATCCGCTCGCCTGCCCGCAGGCGCGACAGGATTTGGGTTTCCTCGTCATGACGATCAGGCGGAAGCAGTATCAGAACAGGCCGCCCAATCGCTTCCTCCGGGGTGTAGCCGAAAATTCGCCTCGCCCCTTCATTCCAGGTGCGGATAATCCCATCCAGCGTCTTACTGACAATTGCGTCATCGGATGAATCCACGATCGCCGCGAGATGCGCGCGCGCTTCCTCGTCATGTTTCCGCTGGGTAACTTCACGGGTGACCGCAAGCTGCGCTTTTCGTCCGTCGGGCAAGGATATGGGCACTGCGTGTGTTTCCAACTGGCGGCGTCGTCCCTTGCAGCCGATGACCTCAAATTCCCAGAGCAATCTTTCCCCCCCGCATACCCGCCGATGCATTTCTTTCCAGCGCTCGCGATGTTCTGGAACGACCAGATCGAACACCGATGTGCCCCGAACCATTTTTTCATCCTCAGCTTCCAGGATCGCAAGGCCAGAAGAATTGATGTAGAGTAGGTCCCCCTCTGGTCCCACCAGTTTTACGCATTCAGGCGTGGCTTCGAGTACGCCGCGAAGCAATTGCTCGCGTGCCACCAGCGAATCCTGTGTTTGCCCAAATTCAGTTAAATCCTCTTTGGGTTGGGCCATCATTACGAGCGCTCCATTACGAGGCGGATTGTCAGTAGGTCGAGTACCCCCATTAAACCCAAAGATATCAGGCGCTGGACCCGACGATAATGGAGAATATTCCAGTGCCGCCAAAGAGAGCGGCCAAAGCCCCCATCTTTACAGAAAATGATCAGACTCGGCTATTCCGGCGTCGCCCTGCGGCATAGCCGACCCCAAGTATAGCCACCAGCAGGCTGGCCGGTTCGGGCACTGCGCTGGTGGACAGGGCATCGGCCCCCAAAGCAGAAGCAAACGGGCTATATACCGCCCCTGTCTTTCCAAAATTCAGCTCGAGATACTGAAAATCGTCGAAATCGATATGGCCATCGCCATTCAAATCGCCCTGGGCGGCCGAGCCGTATTTTCCCATATTGGCGAAGAGGATTTTGGCATCATTATCGTCGACTTTGCCATCGCCATCGGTGTCGCCCAGGAGGGTTGCCGGGCCGGTCTTGCCGAAATTCCTTTCGACAATTTGAAAATCGCTGACATTGACCAGGCCGTCACCGTTGAGATCACCCAGTGATCGTCCGCCTGATTTGCCCAGATTCTTCTGTAAGATGCTCAGGTCGGTATTATCGACAACGCCATCATTATTCAAATCCCCCGGCATATGCCCCGGAAGCAAAGCAGCGGAGTAAAGCCCGGAAGTTCCGTCGGAGAAAATGGCCTGGAAAACGACCTTGTTTCCCTCTACCGCGTCGCTCGACATGTCTAACTGATTGATGGTCTTGCCGTTCAGCAAAACGCTGGTGTCGATTATTCGACTTAGTTCTCCATTGATCCAGGTATAGATGCCGGAATTGGAATTGGCGTCGTAGCCAACAAAGGCGACCGATGATCCGCCGATCGACGAGACGCCAAAGTTGCTGAAAAGTCCCCTGCCGCCGGGAATGGCCGTGTGGATGTCGGCGATGCGGGTAACGGAGGAGTTGATGATTCCAAACACACCCTGCGAGCCGCCGAATTTTCCATTGAAGGAGAGATTCTGCCCATCGACGGACAGATTTCCGCCCATTGTGAATTTGAGACTTGTACCGTCAATGGGCGTGTCGCGATTGAGCAAAGTGGTGATCGCGCCGCCGCTCTTTTTGTAAATGCCGAATTGGCCGATTCCCCGGCCAACAAACCAGGTGCTCGTGCCATCGCTGATGGCATTGGTCAGTGTGGTAAAAGTGCCCGTGCCGCCGGGGATGAGTGTATCGGTGCTGGCAACAGGTGTAACGGTTGTCCCTGACAGCATGTAGGCGCTGGCCGATGTAGCTCCGGTGCCGACAAAGGCCACGGAAGTATTCACCAGTGAGGGATCGCCCAGGGAAGAAAAAGCGCCGCCCTCGGGCCTGGGTGTGCTGCCATTGAGAACCGTGGTCAATACCCCATTGTTGTAATTGTAAATACCCTGCTGGGCATTTCCGACCGCTTCGAATGCGAGCCTGCTTGAGGAGATCGAAGGCTGGCCGAAATTGACAAACTGCCCCGTGCCGTTGGGAATGCTGGTTGTGTTGTCGGCTACTTTGGCAAACGCGCCGTTGGACCAGCGGTAGATGCCCCAGTTTGAAGCCCCGGTTCCTCGAAATGCCAGATTTCCCAAAGTATCGACGACCGGGGGGGAAAGAAGAGTGAAGTTTCCGGCGCCAGCGGGAATGGGCGTAGAGGTATCCGCGATTTTTCCAAAATAAGCAGCCGGCAACCGCCGTTGATAATTGTTATTGAGGAGCGTCAGATCTTTGGAATCAACCAAGCCATTTCCATCGAAATCCCCCTGGGCGCGTGTCCCGGGTTTTCCCATGTTCTGCTGGACGATCTGAAGATCGAGGGCATTGGTGATGCCATCGCCATTGGCATCGCCGACTATCGAAGGCGTGACGATGCTACCGAGCACCTGAGGTGCCGCATGCGCAAGTCCAGCTAGAGAGAGACTTAGCGCCCCCGAAATCACTGGAATCGCGGTGATTCTCATTAATCCACAACCAAAAAAACTTGAAAAACCCTCACATGTGGGCTGCCCGAATGGGGTTATGTAGTGTATGACAATGCGACGTACACTGGCGATAACTTACCGTGAAATTGAACGTTCGCAAGACTTTTCTGGCGCGTTAGATGTTAATTCAGCGAACTGTAACGTTTAATGTGACCTAACCCCATGTTTTTGAAATATATATGGATGGAAAAGGTAATTCGCGGTGACCATTAGACGCAAGTGACAGGTTAACCGATTGGTGAGGTGTATTGGTGAAATTCCTGATATGTGTTGTTGTTTTGAGTCTGACGGGGACCGCCGGGGCGGTGAATCAGCCGGAATTGTCGGCTGTCGCTGGGAATCAGTCGCGCAGCTTTCTGGGGCGAGGCAGACATGTGCTGATTGGCATTTTGGACGGCGGGATAGATGCAGCGCATCCGGCCGTCACTGGCTCGATTATCGCAGCCCGGGATTTTTCAGGGTCGGGGACGACCGATGATGATCCCAAAGGGCCGGGACATGCCACTGGAATTGCAGGGTTATATGTCGGCCATGCCAGTGACTATACCGGGTTGGTGCCCAAGGCTGGCATTATCAATGCGCGCGTGATCACCAGCCGCGATTCGACCAGCGATACTTCAGCGGGCAATGGGCTTTTCTATACGGCAAATCTGGGGGCTAAAGTTATTAATATGTCGTTCGGCAATGATCTGGGAGACGGCCCGCTGACCGACCGCTTCAATCTCATGACCGATTATGTGAGCGAGCAGTATGGTGCATCGATCGTCGCGGCAGCGGGGAATGACGATGTATCAGCCGTGCAACAGACGCCGGGCGGGGGGTTCAACACGTATAGCATTGGTTCAGTTTCGCCAAGGAAATACAACCAAGTTTCAGATTTCTCCAACTTCGCGCTCAAAAGCGACGCCCGTACCAAGCCGGAAGTGGTTGCGCCGGGCGATTCGGTGCAATTGGCTAATGCGAACTGGGAGAAGGGTGTTTTGTATTCGCCGGGGTCGGGGACGAGCTTTTCGGCTCCGATTGTGGGGGGCGTGCTGGCGCAAATGGTGGGTTATGGGCAGGATTTTCACCTGCCGACCGACCCGAGATTGCTGCGGGCGATCATCATGGCATCAGCGGATAAGGTTTTGGATTTTGACGGCGACAAATGGGCGCCGCGGCACCAAAGCGTCACCAGCAAAGGGCGATTGTTTTTTGATCAGCCTCTAGATGCAGAGCAGGGGGCCGGGCGCATCGATGCGATGACGGCTTATGGCGTTTACGCGCGCAAGACCGATTCCAAGACTAAGTTTGCCAACTGGGCGTTTACTTCGCTCAAGCGCGAGCAGGCGTTTACGATGAACCTGGGCCAAATCTCGGCGGGACAGCATCTCGACGCGACAATGACGTGGGACCGGCATGTTGGCGTAACGGACAAGAACCGCAACGGCGTGGTGGATCCCCAGGATAAGTTTTACGAGGCGACGCCGCTGGCGGATTTCGTGCTGGAGTTGTTGCGGAATGGGAAGATTATCGCTGTCAGCGATAGCGCGGTGGATAATTACGAGAATATATCGATGGATATCAGCGCGACCGCGAGTTATTCGCTGGAAGTTTTCCGGTATGAGACGGGCGGGAATAAGAATGAGACGTTTGCGATGGCTGCGCGGGTGCTGGCCAATGGCGTTTCGGGGACGTTTGAGCAGAGGAGTCTCATTGATCCGACGATTGGAACGTCGGATGGGGTGATGCGGCGGCTTGAGGTGGCGGAAGTGCCGGAGCCTTCGGTTTTGCTGGCGGGCGGGGTGGTGTTGCTAATGGGCCGGAGGCGACGCGGTTGAGGGTCAAACGACCGTCTCAAATCCATGCTGCTCGGTCCTTTTGATCTCTCGATTGGGGTAAGCGATGAGCAGCGCGATCAAACAGGCAATCGTGATCGCCCCGGGAATCGCGTAGAATTTTTCCCAGTCGAAGGATTTATTGGGGCCAGTGACATAACTGCCAAGCCAGCCGCTGAACCAGCTTCCGGCGATGACGCCTACGCCGAAGATGATGAGGTTGAAGACATTCTGGGCGCTGCTGCGGACGTCTTTGGTGGTGTTTTCTTCGATGGTAATGAAGACCAGGAAGAAGAAGCAGCCAAAAACAATGCCGTGCAAGGCCAGGCCAAGAATGATCGTCGGAGCGGCGGGGAAATAGGCGAAGAGAAAAAAGCGAAGGGCATAGGCGCACAGGCCGATGGCCAGGAGGATTTTGCGGTTGACCTGCTTGACGATCAGAGGCATCAGGGCAAGGACGGCGAGTTCCGAGATTTGGCCGATGGTCATCAAACCTCCCCCTCCTACGCCGAAAATTTTGTTGATCCACGAAGCATCGGGGAGATCGAATCGGCCTGAAGTCAGGTAATCCGCCGCCCGGGCGAAGAAAAAGGCGTGGAGTGAAGCAACCGGAAATGAAAGGAGAAAGAGGGTGAGAAGGGGCTGGCGGCAGATTTCCTGTAGTGCTTCGACCGGTGCGAATTTTTCGCGGCCTGGCGAAGGGGGAGTGGCGGGAAGCGAGAAGCTATAAAGGCCCAGCGCAACGCCGAGAATAGCGGATAATTTCATGGCGTCGGCCATATATTTGAATTGAAGCGCCTTATCGGTGCCGGCCTTGAATAAAAGCCATTGCCCGACGGCAATGCCAACGACAACCCAGCCGGCTGTGCCAAAGACGCGGACCTTTCCAAAGTCGCGCGCCGGATCAGGGAGATGGCGGAAAGCGATCACGTTCACCAGGGCGAGAGTCGGTGTGTAGAGCAGACCGTAGGCAAAAGAGTGAAAGTAAAGCTCCATCGGATCAGTGGCGTAAGCGATGCGGAAAATGAGGGCTGCACCGATAAAGTGGCAGACCGCCATGACGCGTTCGACGTTGAAATAACGATCGGCGATCTGCCCCACGATCAGAGGCGAAAGCACGGCGCCAATTGCGCCCACGGCCAGAATATTGCCGACGGTTTGCTGATCCATCTGGCGATGTTTGAAGAGGAAATTGAAAAGGAGAGGAAGCCATGCGCCCTGAACGGCGAATTGGAGGAACATCATCACAGCGAGGCGCGGGATGATGAAGGGGGAAGTGGTGCGCGCTTCGGAGAGTAGGGGGGCAGTGGTCATATTGTAGTGGTTCGTGGTCAGTTAATGGCAAGCCGATTTATGCCGAGACTTTGGATTCGCCCTCTATGGGTACGGCGTCTTTCCTGAAGAACGCGACGAAAATTAGAAGTACGACCAGGGCAAAGGCCGAGGGGATCGCCCAGAATTTTTGATACAGGGGAAGTGCCGCTGCGCCGGTTTTGTCCCCGATCACCGTTGCAAAAAGCCATCCTGATAGTTGCGCTCCGATGCCAAGGCCCAAGCCTTGGGTGACAAGCACGAGCAGTCCCTGTGCCTGGCCTCTGATTTCGCGCCTGGCGCGCTTGTCGGTGTAAATAAAGCCGGTGACAAAGAAGAAATCGTAGCAAATGCCATGGAGGCCAATGCCCAGTACGATTAACCAGAAAATGCTTGAGGGTGCAGCGATTGCAAACAGTGCGTAGCGTAAAACCCAGGCAAACATGCCCAGAGCCAGCATCCACTTAACGCCTAGCCGAACAAAAAATAAGGGCATGATGAGCATGAAGACAATTTCCGCGCCTTGGCCGACATTCATGACCGCGCCAACGCGTTCGATGCCGACATCGGTGACAAAGCCGTTCGTGAATGCGTAGTAGGTAGCCAGGGGAATACAGATGAGGAATGAGCAGACAACGAAAACGAGGAAGGAGGGGTCCTTGAGAAGGCTTAGCGAATCCAGGCCAAGAATTTCGCGGGCGGATACTTTTTTGCCTTTTGCCGGGGCGGGAGTATGAGGCAATGCGAAACTGAAAACCCCCAGAACAAGTGAACCCACACCCGCAACATAATACTGGGTAGAAGTAGCATCAGCTTTGAAAATCAAGCTTACAAAAATTGCTCCGCCAACAATCCAGCCAATCGTTCCAAGCACGCGAATCAGAGGAAATTCCTTCTCCTGATTGCTGATGTGGTGAAACGCGATGGTGTTGGTGAGGCCCAGGGTAGGCATATAGCAAAGGGCGTGAGCGAGCAGAGCAAAGATGAAGATTGTGGGCGATTGTGCAGCCGCAGTGGGCGCAAGCAGCAAAGCGACGCCCCCTAGTATCTGCATCACGGCGAGAACCCTCTCGGAAGCGAAAAAACGATCCGCGATAATGCCGAGAAAGAAAGGAGAAATGATCGCTGCGATCGGACAAACCGTGTAGGCCCAACTGATGGAATCAAGCCAGGCATTGTTGCCGGTCGATTTGGCCATGGCCTTCATATAGGGGTTGGTGGTCACATACCACGCTCCCCAGATGAAGAATTCGAGGAACATCATGATCTGAAGGCGTAAACGCACATCAGCGGGAGTTTTGGAAGCGGCAAGGGGTGCCTGCTGGTTGAGAACAGTCTGGCTCATGGGCTGGTTACCTCAAGATAGGGGTCGCGGACGGCGGGCATTCTAACGGGTAGAAGGGGCGGCGTCTTGTTTTGGGGGATGGCGCATCGGGCCATGTCTTCTCAAACCGCACCCAAGGTTCTCAAGGGATTCTTCCGTCCCATAGGGGCTGGAACCGAAATGTGCCTTTGAACCCATGGCTCGCGCCGGTGGACTACTTTTTGCCGCTGCTCCGCAGCTATTTTGCGGGTTTTACATAGCTTTCGAACCTTGCGGGAAGTTTCACTTCGGCGTGGGGGAAGGCTTTGGTGATGATTTGCACGTTGGCATCGAGGGCTTTAATGCGGTCCCAACCCGACGAGGCGTTGGCGGTTGCGGGGGTGGAGGGGGTTTGTCTTGTTAACAGGCGCAGGTAGCCGTCGGGGGCATATCTAGCAGCGGCGGCGAGGCGGGCACCTTCCAAATCGGCGGCTTCCTGGATTTCGGGGCTGGGGTTGGCTTTGAGCAGGAGATCGACAAATTCGGCGGCGCGCTGGCGCACCAGGGGCGATTGGCTTACCGAAATGGGCATCGTAGAGGTTTGGGTTGTGGCGCGGGTGCTGGGGTTGGAAAGAGAGGGGGGCGGAACGGGCAGGTCGGCGGCTTTTAGATAGCGGGCGGAGGCGAGGTTCGAGATTTCTCGCGCTAAAACGCCGGCTAGTTCGGATTCATCTTCCATCTGCCTGAGCAATCCGCGTGAAATGAAGATGGTTTTGGGCCAGACTGAGGCGCTGATGGGCTGATCGGTCGCGAGGAGGACGTATTCGTATTCGTTATTGGGATTGGCGGTGGTGATAGTCAGGAGGCTGCCGACTAGGGTGAGGTATTCGTTGAGGGCGGGGTTTTTGTCGACGGTGAAGCGTTTGCTGATTTCGGCCTTGGCGGCGGCGAGGATTTGACCGCGGGTTTTGTCGTCGATGGGCGCGGGGGCGGCGTTGGCGGAGGCGCGGGTTGCGGGCTGGGTGGTTGTGGCCGGGGCGATGGCGGTTTGCGGCTGGGAAGTGGTGGAGTTGGTGTAGGGGCGCGGGGAATAGCTGGCTGGGATGGGGATGGGATCGGAGTACATTTCCCAATAGCAGCCGCTTAAGGTGGCGAGGATTAAGGCGGATAAAGTCAGACGCAGCATTCTCACGCAACACTCCAGACCAGCGCGGCTTTTTGTGGCACGGGCGGCTCGCCCGTGAAGAGTTATACACACAAAAGGTGTGATGAATCACACCCTACGTTCAATTCTTCATGGGCGAGCCGCCCATGCCACTTTTCACTTTAGAGTTTAGCGTCTGCGATAATCTTCACAAAACGTTCGCGGTTGGTTGCGCCAGTTTTTCCACCGGCCTCCGACGTCGTGCGGTTGATGCGGTCGCCGATGCCGGGGTGGGTGCCGAAGAGCTTGCCCCGGCCTACGCCTTTGGCCTGCACGCGCTTGAGGTACGACGGCATGGCGTTGGGATCGTAGCCTGCTGCGATGAGAAGTTTCACCGCGCCCTGGTCGGCGGCGGTTTCCTGGGATTGGCTCCAGCCAACATTCAATGCCGCGTCGGCCATCGTATCGCCGATTTGCTTGATCAAGGCACCTTGGCGGGCGGCGGCGCTTCCCGCCTGAAGACCCGCCTCTTTAAACTTGGCGCCTTGAACGGCTTTGAATCCATCGCGATTGATGACATGCGACATTTCATGCGCCAGCACGCCAGCCAGTTCGGCTTCGTTTTCCATGGCGGCCAGTGCGCCGCGTGTGATCATGATGTAGCCGTTGGGGCCTGAATAGGCGCCGATTTCCGGCGTATTGAGAACGCCAAAGACCCAGTTGCCATCGGGGTGGGATGTTCCATCGGCGAGCGTCAAGCCGACGAGCGTGACATAGCGCGTCAGTGCTGGATTATCTAAAAGTGGCCATTTATTGGTCGCGGCGATGGCGACGGCCTGGCCTAGTTCGTCCTCGTCCTTTTCGGACATGGTTATGGCTGAGCCAAATTTCATTCCAGCGTCGACATATTCCGCATTGCGTCCGCCGATGAGACCACCGAGGCTACCGCCGAGAGAATTGCCAATTCCCCCACCGCCTCCACCATTACCGTTGCAGCCAGTCAGCGCGCCAAGGCCGAGGAGAATTGCGATTGAAAGGACTCGTTTCATTTTATTTTGAATCGTGATGTGTGATTGCATTACAACTACCTCCATTTACTTTTTGTCCGGGCCGACATTTCCTTCAGCGGTAAATTTTGTGTATTCGCTGCCGGTAACGCTTTGCCGCAAGGCGATCATACGCTGCAGGCCCGCGGGGCTCATGCCTTTGGAATTGGCATATTCAAGTGCCTTGAAGTCGCCCCGACCCGCTGCGGCCGAAGAAGCGCCCGACGCGTTAGAGCCGCCAGCAAGCGCTTTACTCAATCCGCTAGTGTCTGCTTCCTGTGAGGTACTGACAGAATTCTGATGCACATATCCCTCGGTATTTCCGCTTTTCACCTTCAGCCATGAACCTTCTCTGGCGATGAGCTGCAGTTTTTCGCCACGCTGTAATTTAAGCAGATGATCGGTCCCAGCGCTTTTGCCGGCCAGCACATTGGCGGTGGGGAGTTTCACGTAGACATCTTCCGCCAGCGCTGAGTTGGCGATGCAAAGCACGCCCGAGGCGATGAGCAGTCGAGTGGTTTTTCTGATTTTTTTCATACGTTCCTCATTTTTCCTTGGCGACATAAACGCCATCCCAATCTTCACTGGGCGGCGCTTCGCGGTATTGCAGCACGCGGGCAAGCAATGTAGCCGTCGGGCCGTCTTCGGGAAAGTCCTGCGCCAGCGAAATCAGCGATTCCCACGCCTGATCGAATTGGCGCGATTGATAGAGAGCGAGCGATTTTTCGTATCGCTTGATCATTTGAGCAATTTCCGGCGACGGCGTGCCTTCGCCGATTAGCTCATAGATGGCCATTGGTTTTTGCTTGCCTTTGACGCGCAGCAGATCGACCTTGCGGACGACAAATTCGTCGCGAACGAGGTTGGCAGTGGTTTCGCTCATCAGCACGCGCGTGCCGTAGATTTTATTTGCGCCTTCTTTCCAGCACATTGGGATCCTAAGCTTAGAATTCCACGTGGACAAGTTGTCGCG
>JADMIO010787569.1_pt1 | contig 49006 bp, 30 predicted proteins | sample 8958161 | NCBI WGS metagenome assembly JADMIO01 (sample SAMN16585339, study PRJNA669376) | soil metagenome | isolation source: Crop rotation soil | place: USA: Cullars Rotation, Alabama | collected 2011
CTTTCCCGGTTTTTTCCAGGCCACTTCCTTCCAGTACAATGGTAGTGTTGGTGTTCAAAGTAAAACTGCCCTTACCAACCTTTATCTCTGCAGGCATGGGAACAATGTTGATATTGGTTTGTGCTTGTATTGAAATGGTTGAGCAAAGCAAGAATGTAAGTAAGTATGGTTTCATGGATGTAATTTAATTATTTCACGCAAAGAAGCAAAGAAACCCAAAGCTGCTAATACTTTCTTTGCGGTCTCTAAAATAAATGTTCAATATTCAAGTACATTCCGTTGAGCATTGAACATCGTACGTGGAATATTGAAAATTCCATGCAAAGAGCTGCGAAATATAAGAGTCGTAATTAATAAGAAGACCTATAAAATTTTTTACTTTACTAAAACAGGCAATACGATCTTACTTGCATTAGCAGCATCGTGGTATATCTTTATAGTTGCTTTTTGAAAATCCGTTTCATTTGCATCAGGTATGCGCATAAATTTTTGTGGGTTCCTGTCTATTAATGGGAACCAGCTGCTTTGAACCTGTACCATGATCTTATGTCCTTTTTTAAAAGTATGCGCTACATCGTTTAATTCAAATTTTACATTCGTGATCTTGCCTGGTTCAAATGGTTCAGGTTTTTCATAACTGTTCCTAAATTTCCCCCTCATCACTTCGGCCCTTACCATGCGCTGGTAGCCTGCCATCTGGAAACCACGCGGAGCATTTTTAAAATTGGGTTCATTGTCGGGCAATACGTCAATGAGCTTTACAATAAAATCGGCATCAGTACCGGTAATGCTTACCTGCAGATCAGCAAGGATCCTGCCGGCAAGTGTAACGTCTTCTTTTAATATTTCCGTTTCATACACCAATACATCGGGGCGTATTGCAGCAAAACGCTGGTCCTCGGCCATATAATCATTGTTCCTGTAACCAAAAATGCCATTGGTATAAGGGACGGGTTTGTTGGGGTCACTGCTGTATTCATCAAAGCCAACAGGAGTTGTTTCCTTCTGTAACGAGAGTCTTTCTTTGCTATTAAAAAAGTATTCCGTGTTTTTTATATTCGCAGGCGGCCATGTGGCGTAGGATCTCCATTGGTTTGACCCTGTTTCAAAAACTGTAGCTTCTGCAATATTGAAACTGTCTTTATCCTTTAAATAAAAATTAAAGAATGTAGTTTCCAATGAATCCTGGAAAACCTTGCTGGTATTGCTTCCGAAATCATAAGAAGCAAACTGTTTCCATTCATTGCTTTCCCAGGCGCCATGTGTCCATGGCCCCATAACAAGCCGGTTATTATTTTTACTGTTCCCTTTTTCAATTGCCTCATAAGTATGTAATGTGCCAAACAGGTCTTCGGCATCAAACCATCCACCAACAAGTAAAGTAGGTATTGAGATGTTTTTCAGATGCGTTCTTATGTTCCTGGCTTTCCAGTAATCATCATAAGTATCATGTTGAATATATTCTGTCCAGATATCAACTTTATTATTGAAATATTTTTCCGACTGCGTGTTTTTTACCGGGCCAAGTTTTAGAAAGAATGAATACATGTCTTTTGTAGCGAACCTGAATGTTTCAGAACCATAGTCTTTTACAGGCTTTGGTCTTGGTTTGCCAAAGTAATTCATGAAATTAAAATTGTCCATTAAAAAGAAGGCGCCGTTGTGGTTAACATCATCGCCAACAAATTCATCGGTAACCGGGGCCTGTGGGCTCACAGCTTTAATGGCGGGGTGTGCATCCGGCAAAGATGCAGTCGCATAAAAGCCGGGATAAGAAATGCCATATAACCCTGCACGGCCATTATTGTTTTTAATATTCTTTAGCAACCAGTCAACAGTATCATAAGTATCGCTGCTCTCATCAACATCCTTCTTTGTTTTTTTATTTGGGATGAAAGGGGTGACTTCCAGGTTTACGCCTTCACTCATATAACGGCCACGCACATCCTGGTAAACAAAAATGTATTTTTCTTTCATCAAGGTTGGGTTCGGGCCGATGCGTCTTGCATAGTTTGAGTCACCGTAAGGCCCGGCAGAGTAAGGTGTACGTTCTATTAAGAATGGATATTTTACTGACTCGTCTTTGGGTACATATATAACAGTGTATAATTTTATACCATCTCTCATCACGATATTCGTATCTGTCTTGATAAAATTATTTTTTACAAAGTCTTTGTCAGGTTGTGCGTTTGGCTGCTTATCAGCCTGTGCATTTGATTGAAGGCTTGCAAAAATGGCGATGCAGCAGAATATTTTTTTCATTTATTGTTTAATTGTTGTCAGTTAAAATAGAGATTAAGATTGACCTCATTGTCAAAATAAGCCCCCAAAAGGATCGTCATTGCGAGGAACGAAGCAATCTGATAGTGATCCTAACCGACAAGATTGCTTCGTTCCTCGCTATGACGTTCTTAGGTGGATGTAATTACAGGCAAGATAAATTTTGTTTGATCATCACAGCCATAAAATATATGAATGGTCGATTTTTGAAAATCTGTTTCATTAGCATATTATATATACTTTAGCATGATAAATTTAGCAAAACAATTTTGGTTTATTCGTTTAAGACGTTGAAGGTTTAACGTTAAACGTCTTAACCTTTAAACGAACACGTCTCATGGATAATAACGAAGAAACAATAAGCCGCTTCTATACTGCCTTTAAACAACTTGATCATAAAACAATGAACAGCTGTTACAGCGACGATATTGTTTTTTTTGATCCTGTTTTTGAATTACTGGAACGCAACCAGGTAAAATGCATGTGGGAAATGCTTTGTAAAAATGCAAAGGACTTTGATCTTGTTTTCAGCAACATCACAAAACTTGATGACGAGTATTATACCTGTGAATGGATCGCCAGTTATACTTTTTCAAAGACCGGGCGCCGGGTTATCAATAAAGTAAAAGCATACATGCGTTTTGCAGACGGGAAGATCATTGAGCACAGTGATGGATTCAGTTTGCACAAATGGAGCATGCAGGCATTGGGATTTAGTGGATGGCTGCTTGGATGGAACCGCTTTTTTCAGCGTAAGATAAAGAACCAGGCGAGGAGGAATTTGAATGCGTTTATGAACAAGAAATGATACTGGATACCAGATCCTGGATCTGCCATCTCGTATCTTGTATCAGGCATCCAATATCCAGTATCTGGAAACAATTTGTATATTTAAGGATTACCAAAACAACTAAATCATGACACATCTATTCGATTACTTTAATTGGCTTGCTGTTCTTTGTGCGGCACTTGGTTATTTTATGCTTGGCGCTTTGTGGTACTCAAACTTATTATTTGCACCAACATGGATCAAACTTACCAAAGTAGATGCTTCAAATCCTGATGCAAAAAAAGGAATGGGGGCGATCATGTTTGCTTCTTTTATTATGATGTTCATTACAAGTATTGGCATCGCCATTTTGAGATCAAGGCTTGAGATCAGTGGCTGGGAGAGTGGTCTTAAACTGGGAGCATTAACGGGAATTTGTTTCGGCACCATGGCCATCAGTGTTTCCTACCTGTATGAAAAAAGGCCTTTTGGATTACATCTTATTAATGGTGGATATACAACTGTGGGGAATATTATTTCGGGGATAATTATTTGTAGTTGGGTTTAATGCAATTAACAATGAACAATTAACAATGAACAATTGAATAGTAAGGTTCATTGTTAATTGTTCATTGTTAATTAATCTACTTTCGTGATCTTAATGATATTCGTTGGCAAATGATGTTCAACAGGTGTACTTCCTGTATTGATAACCACATCATCTTTTTTAATAAATCCCCTTTCTTTCAGGATATTGATCTGGTCGAAAATAATATCATCGAGGCTTTCTTCTTCAGCATAATAAAATGCCCTTACGCCCCAACTCAGGCTAAGCTGTGCGATGAGTGTGCGTTCCTTACTAAAGATATATAAGGGACATTTTGGACGATAGCTGCTAAGCATAAATGCAGTATAACCACTTTGCGTCATACCAATAACAGCATTAGCCAGCGAATCATTGGCAAGTTTACAGGCGCTGTAACAAATAGCATCACTTAAAAAGGAAGGTGAATGCGGTTGTGGAGTAAGAATATCATCACGGTTGTAATCATAAACAGATTTCTCAACTTCAAGGATGATCTTGCTCATGGTTTCAACTACCAGGGTGGGATAGGAGCCCATGGCAGTTTCTCCACTCAGCATCACGGCATCTGCGCCTTCAAGTACTGCATTGGCAACGTCGCTTACTTCGCTCCGGTTGGGTTTGGTGCGGTCCATCATACTTTCCATCATCTGCGTAGCAACGATAACAGGTTTTGCACGGTGCATGCATTTGCGAATGATATCTTTTTGCATCACCGGAACCTGTTCGATCGGGATCTCAACGCCCAGGTCACCGCGGGCGATCATTACGCCGTCGCTTTCAATAATAATATCCCTCAGGTTTTTCAACGCTTCGGGCATTTCTATTTTTGCAATTACTTTTATTTTACTGTTTCTTGCTTTGATCATTTTTTTAAGCGCAATGATATCGATCGCCTTTCTTACAAATGAAAGCGCTACCCAGTCAATATTTTGTTCAATGATAAAATCAAGGTCGGCAAGATCCTTTTCTGTAAGCGATGGCATCGTGAGTGCACTGTCAGGAAGGTTTACACCTTTCTTTGGCAAGAGCGTACCGCCAAGGGTTACACGCATTCGTACTTCTTTATCATTTAAGATCTTTAATACTTTTAGTTCCATCTTCCCATCGTCGAGGAATATCCTTTCGCCAGGTTTAACATCAGTAGTAAGATTTGGATAGGAGACATACAATTTCGATTTGGTGCCGATCATTTTCTCTGTGGTAAAAATGAATTCATCTCCAACTTTCAGTTCAATTTTTCCGTTCTCTAAATCTCCTACCCGCAGCTTTGGACCCTGGAGGTCCCCGAGGATAGCAATATTGTATGGTTCAGTTTTAATGATCTTACGGATATTCTCGATAACTGTTTTTTTGTCTTCGTGAGCGCCATGAGAAAAGTTCAGGCGAAAAACATTTACACCTGCTTTTACCAATTCCAGTAATCCTTCATAAGTATGACAGGCCGGCCCAACAGTTGCCACGATCTTTGTTCTCTTTTGTGAATGCACAATACCTGCAGCGTTGTCCATTTGCTTGTGGAGGTACTTGCTTATGTTTTTGCTCATGTTGAGAGTTCTTTTTTGTATTGTTAGTTTATTCTTGAGCTACAAGCCACAAGCTGCAAGCTTCAAGTCTTTTGAAATCATTTATCTTTCTAAATTTTTAGAGACAGGCTTGTAGCTCACAGCTAAAAGCTCACAGCTCTATGTTGCCAGTATCTTCACGATCTTCATCCATTCCTCATTGATGCGCTGTTTCTTTTTAACAGCTTCATTCAACGGGGTATAATTCATTTTATTGTTCACGATGCCTACAAATACATTGTGTTTTCCCTCCAATAAACATTCAACAGCATGATAACCCATACGGCTTGCGATCAACCTGTCCATGCAGGTAGGAGAGCCGCCTCTTTGAATATGGCCGAGTATGCATACCCTTACTTCCAGCCCGGGCATATGGCCCTTTATGATCTTTGAAAGTTCTGTGGCGCCAAATTCTTCACCTTCTGCAACAATGATAAGGTTTACCAGTTTCTTTCTTTTTTCTTTTTCCTGTAATGATTCAATGATGTAATTGATATCGGTTTTTTTCTCGGGGATGAGAATGTTCTCCGCACCCGTGGCAATACCGCTGTGTAAAGCAATGTATCCGGCATCACGTCCCATTACTTCGATGATGAACATACGGTCATGGGCATCCGCAGTATCGCGTATCTTATCAATTGCTTCTACAGCAGTATTTACAGCTGTATCAAAACCAATGGTGAAATCTGTTCCGGCAATATCCTTATCAATGGTGCCGGGTAAACCAATGCAGGGGATGTCAAATTCATTGCTGAAAGTTTGTGCCCCCCTGAAACTTCCGTCTCCACCAATAATTACCAGTCCGTCTATTTCGCGTTTTTTTAAATTTTCATATGCTTTTTTCCTGCCCTCATACTCCATGAATTCCATACAACGTGCAGTCTTTAATATGGTGCCACCGCGTTGAATGATATTGGCTACACTTCTTGTTGTCATTGGCATGATATCATCTTCTACCATCCCACTGTATCCACGCATAACCCCGAAAACCTCCAGTTCATGATAAATACCTGTACGAACAACGGCCCTTATACATGCATTCATACCCGGACTATCGCCTCCACTTGTTAATACGCCAATTCGTTTGATTTTCTTTTGCATCTTATAGGAATATCGATTAATATTTTATTGCTTGCTGATCGGTTAATGTGTTAAATGTACACATTAATATCCAAAACCCGCATTAATTAATTGTATACGATCATGTTATTGTTATTTCTGTTTCGGTCGGTGAGACACCGACCGAGGGAGTCCCGTGGTCGGTGTCTCACCGACCACTTTCAGAATGAACACTACTTACATCCTTTCCGGAACAGTTATCCCTAACAACTGCATCCCACTTTTTATAACATTCGCAGTCATGTTTGCCAGTTGCAAACGAAGTTGTTTTTTCTCTGCTGTTTCTGCATTGGCAATAGAATGTTCTGCAAAAAAAGAACTGAATGTTTTGGCCAGGTGATAAATATAAATAGCGATCGCCGAAGGATTTAATTCATCAGCTGCCTGGGCAATTACAGAACCATATTTCTCCAATGAAACAACCAGTTCTTTTTCTAAGGGTAAAAAATGCTCGTCTGCTGATACATCTTTCAAAAATTCATTTTTTCTCAATACAGATCTTATCCTGGCATAATTATATTGAATGAATGGCCCGGTAAATCCATGGAAATCGATGCTCTCTTCTGGATTGAAAACCATTTTCTTTTTTGGATCCACCCTCATCAGGAAAAATTTCAATGCACCCAAACCAATGGTATGGTATAGTTCGCTCAATTCAGTTTCGGAGAAATCTTTTACTTTTCCAAGCTCTTCTGTTTTATGTCTTGCTTCATTTTCCATTTCTGTTACGATGTCATCAGCATCAACAACCGTTCCTTCACGGCTTTTCATCTTACCCGTAGGCAGTTCAACCATTCCATAACTGAGGTGATGAATATCATCGGCATAAGGCACGCCCATTTTTTTGCAAATAAGCTGCAGTACTTTCATGTGATAGTCCTGTTCATTACCGATAACATGAATGCTTTTGTCAATTTTGTATTCATCATATTTTTGTTGTGCAAGGCCGATATCCTGTGTGATGTAAACCGAAGTGCCATCTTTTCTCAGAACAAGTTTTTCATCAAGCCCATCTGCAGTGAGGTCTATCCAAACACTGCCATCCGGTTTTTTAAAGAATACTTTTTTATCAAGCCCTGTTTGAACAATATCTTTTCCCAATAAATAAGTATTGCTTTCATAATACATTTTATCAAAATCGCTTCCTATTCTTTTGTAAGTGATATCAAAGCCTTCATATACCCAGCCATTCATTTTTTTCCATAATGCAATAACATCGGGTTTGCCGGCTTCCCAATCCAACAGCATTTGCTGCGTTGCTTTCATGATCGGGGCTTCTTTTTCTGCATCGGCTTCGTTCATGCCGCCTGCAACCAGTGCGGCTACCTGCTTTTTATATTCATCATTGAATTTTACATAATAGTCTCCAACAAAATGATCTCCCTTCGTATGGGTGGTTTGTGGTGTGGCACCATCAGCAAAAAGTTGCCATGCGATCATACTTTTACAAATATGAATACCACGGTCATTTACAATACAGCTTTTAAAGATCGTATTGCCATTGGCTTTTAATATTTCTGCCACGCTCCAGCCTAAAAAATTGTTACGCAAATGCCCAAGGTGAAGTGGTTTGTTTGTATTGGGTGATGAATATTCTACCATCACTTTTTTATTATTCATGGGTTGTTTGCCAAAACAAATATCATTGTAATTCTTATTGAGCAATTGTAACCAATATTCATTGGAAACAGTAAGATTTAAAAACCCCTTTATAATATTATATGCAGAAAATAAATGAGGATAATTTTTTACCAGGTGTTCGCCCAGTTGATTCCCGATGGTATCCGGGGATAGCCTCAATGCTTTCACCAACGAAAACATCACTACCGTATAATCGCCTTCAAATTCCGGTTTCGTTTGGTTTACCTGGAAATCTTTTTCTGTAAATGATTGGCCAAATAATGTTTCTAAACTTTCTATTGTGCTTTTCTGTAAACTCGCTACTATTGACATGTACTTTTTTCTTGTTTGCAAAAATACTTAATCAATTTGGCAATTAGATAATTTGAAAATTTGAAGATTTGAAGATGAGCAGAGCTGGCGATGCTGTATTTGATTTTCAAATCGGCTCATCTTCAAATTTTCAAATTGTTATTTCTCAATGATCCTTATTTCAACACGCCTGTTTGCAATTTTTTCTTCTTCCGTTTTTTCCGGGATCGGGTACAGGGGCTGGCTACTGCCAAACCCTTTGTATTCCATTCGGCTTGCAGCTATGCCATTATTGATCAGGTGATCGTATACCATTTTTGCCCTTATTAAGGATATTCTAAAATTAGGTACCTGTGTGTAAGGAATATCTTTATCGCTTATAACACAGCATATATGGCCTTCGATGCTTATCCTGAGCTTTGGATTTTTTATCATGATATCAAGAAGTTCTCTTAATGTTGGTTGCGATTGTGGCAACAACACATCTGAATTATTATAAAACTGGAAATTGGGTAAGGTGATTACCGATCCTTTTTTAACCGTCGTATCCTCCATCATCTTTGTGAGGGATTTGGTCTCTTTTTTAACTTCGGGAACAGGTGCTATAACTGGTTGTTGTTTGATGGAAACAATTATTTCCACCCTGCGGTTTTGAAACCCTTCCTCATCAGTAGCATCACTGTTTAATAATCCGTTTTCACCAAATCCTTTTGCAGTGAAGGAAGCGGCAGTGACGTTTTTATTTTTCTGCAGGTATGCTTTAACTGTATTTACCCTTTTTAAAGACAATGCATCATTGTATGCATTGCTGCCTTTACTATCGCAATAACCACTCAATTGAATTGAACCAACCTGGAGTTGACTGATCTTGCCGGCAAAAGCATCAAGCCTGGCAGTAGCCGCCGGCGTAAGGTCATATTTATCAAAAGCAAAATTTACGATAAGGGTATCACTCGTTTGTGCGAGGGAAAGTTTTGCCATAATGAAAAACATGGAGAAGAGGGTGAGTTGTTTCATATGACAAATGTATGATGTATGATGTAAGATGTATGATGTCTTTGTAGTATTAAATCATAAATCTTACATCATACATCATACATTCTTTGTACTTTTGCACACTTTTTAATTTTCATTATGATAGCTGCAAATAATATTACACTCGCTTATGGCAAAAGAGTGTTGTTCGATGAGGTGAAGATCACGTTTACAAAAGGTAATTGTTATGGTGTTATCGGCGCCAATGGAGCAGGTAAATCTACTTTTTTAAAAATATTGAGCGGAGAGATAGAACCTAATAAAGGGACCGTTGATATAACCCCGGGCGAAAGGATGGCGGTATTGAACCAGAACCAGTTTGCTTTCGATGACTACACAGTGTTGAATACGGTGATGATGGGGCACCAGAAAATGTGGAAAGTGATGCATGAAAGAGATGCGATCTATGCCAAAGAAGATTTTACAGAGGCTGATGGAATAAAAGCAGGTGAACTGGAAGAGCAATTTGGAGAAATGGGTGGCTATACGGCAGAGAGCGACGCTGCTACTTTTTTAAGTGAGTTAGGAGTAAAAGATGAATTACACCAACAGCTTATGAAAGACATTAGTGCCAACCTGAAAGTAAGGGTTTTGCTTGCACAGGCATTGTTTGGAAATCCTGACATATTATTATTAGATGAGCCTACGAATAACCTTGATGTTGAGACGATTAGCTGGCTGGAAAATTTTCTTGCAGACTATGAAAATATTGTGTTGGTGGTGAGTCACGACAGGCACTTTTTGGATGCAGTTTGTACGCACGTAGCGGATGTTGATAAGAAAAAAATAAAGATCTATACAGGTAACTATAGCTTCTGGTATGAGAGTTCGCAGTTAGCTGCCCGCCAGGCAACTGACAAGAACAAAAAGATGGAAGAGAAGAAAAAAGATCTCCTGGAATTCATCGCACGGTTTAGCGCAAACGCTTCTAAATCGAAGCAGGCAACATCACGTAAAAAGGCATTGGATAAACTGGTGTTTGAAGATATTACGCCAAGTAACAGGAAATATCCCGGCATTATTTTCAAACAGGAGCGTGAAGTAGGCAACGAGATATTGCAGGTTGATAACCTTTCACTCACACTGGATGGAAAAACAGTTTTCAGCAAAATAAAATTTGATATTCAGAAAGGAGATAAGATCGCATTCCTGAGCAGGGAGCCAATTGCTTTGACCTCATTCTTCGAAGTACTTAATGGAAGGCTAAAAGCAACAAGTGGAACGTATGAATGGGGGACAACTGTTACCACAGCTTACCTGCCCAATGATAATACAGAATATTTTTTAGGAAGTACATATAACCTGATGGATTGGCTTCGTCAATATGTGCCACCAACAACAAAAGATGTTGACGAAGACTTTTTACGTGGTTTCTTAGGAAAAATGCTTTTTAGCGGAGAAGAGATCCTAAAGAAGACAAACGTATTGAGTGGTGGAGAAAAAGTACGTTGTATGGTCAGTAAGATGATGCTTCAGAATCCAAATGTATTGATGTTGGATGAACCGACGAACCATCTTGATCTTGAAAGTATCATTGCCTTTAACGATAGTATGGTTGCATATACTGGTATTGTATTGTTAACAACGCATGATCACCAGTTCATGCAAACTGTTGCCAACAGGATCATTGAGATCACACCGAAAGGAATGATCGATAAGTTGATGACTTATGATGAGTATTTGGCGGATGACAGGATAAAGGCGTTGAAGGAAGAACTATACAGTTGACAATTGACAATGAACAATGAACAGTTGTCAAGTCTATAACATTCATTTCAATTTTTGATAAATATCGTAATTAGTTACCTGCTTTTAATTGTTAATTGTCCATTGTCTATTGTCAATTGAATTCGGTTAAAAATCTGTGAAACCAGGTACCCACTTCTTTTCAACAAGGTGATTTTCTTATAAGTTTGCATTATTATTTATTAACCTCTGTATGCATGATCCCTTACAATCATGCTTAACCAAAAATTAATGTACACATGAAAAAGATCTTTTTTGCGAGCACCATTTTAATGGTTGTTGGTATTGGCAATGCTACTGCACAGAAAAATGATTCACAGGATTACACAAATGCAGTTGGCGTAAAATTTTACCCTGCGGCGCTAACAGCGAAACATTTTTTTAATCGCACCATCGGAGCAGAAGCGATCACTTATTTTTATGACAATGCCTCTGTCCGGTTTACAGGCCTTCTCGAATTTAATTTTCCTATTGCCAGTGTTGAGGGCCTTAAATGGTTTGCCGGCCCCGGGGCGCATGTAAGTTTTTTACGTTATAAAACCCAGGCTACTACCTATCTTGGTATTGATGCGATACTTGGACTCGATTATAAATTTAAAGGAGTGCCTATTAACCTTAGCCTCGACTGGCAGCCATCATTTGAATTTGGGGAAGAACCAACCTACGAAAATCATCATTATATAAAGGATGGCCCGGGCTTTACAGGGAGCTGGGCAGGAGTTGGTGTTAGGTATACATTTTAACGGCAATCGGCAATCGTCAATGGTGAATAGTGAATGGTGAAAGTTTCGAAGATTTCACCATTCACTATTCACCATTCACTTTTTATAAGTTTCTGCCGATTATGGTTTCCCGATTGACGATTCCCGATTGCCATTTGCCGAATCCCCCTTAGTTTTGCGCCTTATTTATAAATGAAAGAATCACTCACAGACCTGCTGGATCGCTTCTATCCGCCCTTTAAAAGGATCATGCCCATACAAACTTTTCGTTATGCGGCATGCGGTGGAGGAAATACATTGCTTGGACTTATTATGTACTGGGTGAGCCTGCACTATATTTTCAACAACAGCATATTTCATTTTGGTATATCGGCCTTCAAGCCACACAATGCTGCACTTTTTTTTAGTTCAGGGATTGCTTTTTTAATAGGGTTCCTGTTGAATAAATACATCGTTTTTACTGCTTCAAATCTTAAAGGGCGAATTCAATTATTTCGCTATGCAGTATCTTTCATAGTTAGTCTTACCATAAATTATTTTATTCTGCAATTATTTGTACAGATCTTTTTGTGGAAACCATTCATAAGCCAGGTAATTACAACCTGTATTGTAATAGGAATTAGTTTTTTAGCTCAGAAACATTTTACGTTTAGAACGAAAGCGAGTTAAAAGCTAAAAGCTATAAGCTGTTAGCTGCAAGCTATAAGCCTGTTTAATTAACTCGAAAATCTATTACTTGTTATTTTTTGAAAGAATAAAAGAGTTGCAATTTTTGAGATCAAGCTTGCAGCTTATAGCTAACAGCTTGCAGCTCTACTGGGGTGCAACCACCGGTGGTAATTTCCTTATCGTCTCACGCATTTCATCAAGATCCTTCAACCTATCCAGCTTTTTACCAAGCTCCTTATTTAATTTCTTTATCTTTTTTTCCTCATCATTCATTTTATCATTCGCTTCGTCTGCTTCTTTTGCATCATCATAAGCAGACTGTGCTTGTTTTTTTGCTTTTTTAGCATCTTTTACACTGCCGTTTTTAGCCTTATCAGCCTTGTTGCTGCTGGATTCAGCGCTTGCCTTGGCCACTTTATTCTTTGTTTCTGCATCTGATTGGTATTTTTTAAAATTTTCCTGTGCTTCCAACAGGTCCTTGTTCAGCTCCATTGTGTCTTCTGCCAATTTCAAATATTCTTTATTTAATTTAACCGTATCCTCAGCTGTTTTATACTTTTGGCTATAAGCCGCCGTTGTTACAAATACAAGTAAAAGGCTGCAATAAATAGTTCTCCTCATTAAGTTTGTTTTTAATATTAAAAGGCTTCAAAGGTATCAAATGTTCCAGAGGTTTCAGAAGTTTCAAGCACTCAACATTTGGAAACCCTGGAACATTTAATAACTCTTGAAAGCTTCAAGCTTTAAGTTGTTTAATTAATTCGACTCTCTTCAATAAAATAAAAGAATTCCAATTTTAAGGATCAGGCTCACAGCTTGTAGCTAATAGCTAGTAGCTCTCTTGTCACTAAAATGCAGCAAAATTTCCCCGTACCGCCATATTGGCTGACAATTTTACATCATTTTTCCGTTGGCACAATGATTGACTCACCACTATAAATAATAAAATTATATAATCATGGCTAAAATAATTGGAATTGACTTAGGAACCACCAACAGCTGCGTTTCAGTAATGGAAGGAAACGAGCCGGTTGTAATTGCAAATGATGAGGGACGTCGTACGACTCCTTCCGTTGTTGCGTTCTTAAAAAATGGGGAGCGTAAAGTAGGAGATCCTGCAAAGCGGCAGGCTATTACCAATCCTCACAACACCATATCGAGTGTTAAGCGTTTTATGGGACGCAGGTTTGATGAAGTAACAGAAGAAAGTTCACATTGGAGTTATAAGGTAGTAAAGGGTGACAATAATACGGTAAGAATTGACATAGATGGCAGGATGTATACCCCACAGGAAATTAGTGCAATGGTTTTGCAGAAAATGAAAAAAACGGCAGAGGATTATCTTGGGCATGATGTAACGGAAGCCGTTATCACGGTGCCTGCTTATTTTAATGATGCTCAACGCCAGGCTACAAAAGAAGCCGGAGAAATTGCCGGGCTAAATGTTCGCCGTATCGTAAATGAACCAACTGCAGCAGCACTGGCTTATGGCCTTGATAAAAAAGGCAAGGACCAGAAGATCGCTGTATTTGATCTTGGTGGTGGTACTTTCGATATCTCTGTACTCGAATTGGGTGATGGTGTGTTTGAAGTAAAATCTACCAATGGTGATACACACTTAGGTGGTGATGATTTCGATAAAATTATCATGGATTGGCTGGCTGATGAATTCAAGAATGATGAAGGCATCGATCTGCGTAAAGATCCAATGGCATTGCAACGTTTAAAAGACGCTTCTGAAAAAGCTAAAGTGGAATTATCATCCGGTAGCGAAACAGAGATCAACCTGCCTTATGTAACTGCAGTTGATGGCGTTCCAAAACACCTTGTAAAAAAACTTACCCGTGCAAAATTTGAAGCATTGGCTGATAAATTATTTGAACGTTGTATCAAGCCTTGCGAACAGGCATTGAAAGATGCAGGCTTAAGTGTTTCTCAAATTGATGAAGTGATATTGGTAGGTGGTAGCAGCCGTATCCCTAAAGTGCAGGAGATCGTTGAAAAATTCTTTAATAAAAAACCAAACCGTGGTGTGAACCCCGATGAAGTTGTAGCCGTTGGTGCTGCCATACAGGGTGCTGTTTTAACAGGTGAGATCAAAGACGTATTGTTGTTGGACGTTACCCCACTTACATTGGGTATTGAAACAGCAGGTGGTGTAATGACGCCGCTGATCGAATCAAACACAACGATCCCTTCTAAAAAATCACAGGTATTCTCTACTTATTCCGATAACCAGCCGGGTGTGCAAATAAATGTATTGCAGGGTGAAAGGTCGATGGCCAGGGATAATAAGAACCTGGGTATATTTAATCTTGATGGAATTCCACCGGCTCCACGTGGTGTGCCACAGATCGAAGTAACTTTTGATATTGATGCAAACGGTATTTTGCATGTAACTGCAAAAGATAAAGGAACAGGAAAGGAGCAAAAGATAAGGATAGAATCGGGTAGTGGTTTAACGCCTGAAGAAATTGAAAAGATGAAGAATGAAGCAAAGGCAAATGAAGCATCCGATAAAGCTGAAAAAGAAAAAGTAGAAAAGATCAACCAGGCAGATAGTATGATCTTCCAAACCGAAAAGCAATTGAAAGAGTATGGAGATAAAATACCTGCTGATAAAAAAGCGCCTATTGAGGCTTCATTGACTAAATTAAAAGATGCACACAAAGCACAGGATATCACACAAATAGATGCAGCTATGACTGAAATGAATGCAGCATGGACAGCAGCCAGTGAAGACATGTATAAAGCTACGCAGGGATCCGCTCAACCGGGTGCTGATGCTGGCCAACATGCAGGAGGGGAACAAACCCAGGGTGCTGGTGAAGCCGCGGGAGCAGAAAATGTAACTGACGCTGAGTTTGAAGAAGTCAAATAGAATTAAAAATTAATAATTAAAAATTAAAAATGCTGTTCTTTTCAGAGCAGCATTTTTAATTTTAAAAAATTCATTTAAATATTGATTATCAGTTATTAATATTACACTGTCTAAAATAAATACAGCAGTAAATTTCTCTGGACCAATTAATTTTTAATGCTGAATTTTTAATTTTCTGCCCTGTTTTTTAATTATCCACCTCAATACTTAATACCCTTTAAATTCGTTAGATTTATACAATAAACCAAAAACCTTCATTATGAAAACCATTATCTCAATCTTATTTGTTTGTTTTTTACTGTCGGCTTGTTCACGTTCTATTACGATGGACCAGGCAGCAAATGGTCGTACCCGTGGAGCAAGAAGTGTAAGGTAAGATCAGCCAGCATCAATGTCATTCTAAACATGCAACCGATTAATAAAATGATCGCTGTTGTTAGTAGTAATAAAAAGCCTCTTCATGTAAATGAAGAGGCTTTTAAATTTTATAAGTAACATTTACACCAGGTCAAGTGCCAATGAAATAAAAGTAACATTAAAAGGAAGTACCATAGAGCAATAACCTCCGGCTACTGCATACACCCCAAAAAAAGCTACAACTGATAACAAGAATAATACCCAATAAAGTAAGCTGATTTTTCTTTTTACTACAGTCATGTTGATTTTCTTTTTGCAAATATAAAAGATAGAAAATAATTAATCATGTTTTTTTTTGTTCAGGGCAAATGAATTTCAAATGACTTCTTTATTTTCTTCTATTATGATTAAATTGCCTGCCTAAACGTTCGCTTCATGGTTATTCATTTTTATATAAAATATAAAACAGAGTTTGGGCAGTCGCTGGGTATTATTATTAATAATTCAATTTTAAAAGATAATGAACCAAATACAGAAGTAGCGCTTCAATATTTAAATGATGAATACTGGCATGGCAGCATTGACATTAGCAAGCTTTCAAAAAGGGAGATCATAACCTACCAGTATATAATACGGGAACACGGTGGCCCCGGCAAAACAGACCATTATGAAAACAGGACGATCAATATCAAAAAACTGGACGAAAAGGAAATAAACGTGCATGATGACTGGCAGGATACTCCATTTGAAAAAACATTGTTTGACACAAGGCCCTTCCTGAATGTATTTGGCCAGAAAAAAACGAAAGTAAAGGATTCCGATAGCAAGAATCCCTCTCACATTTTTGAAGTGAAAGCCAATCATCTTCCGGACGATAAATTGCTTTGCATTACCGGTTCTGCAAAAAAGTTGAATAATTGGGAAACCGATAAACCACTTCTTCTTAAAAAAAGAAAAGATAGCTGGACGATAAAACTAAACCTTAATAAAGAAATTTTCCCGATCGAATACAAGTTTGGGGTGTATGATATCAATCAAAAAAAGATCATTCATTTTGAAGATGGCAGTAACAGGCTATTGCATCAAAATGCTGATAAAGCCAAACTGAATATCCTTCGCCAGTTCGTCAATTTCAAAGATCATACATGGAAAGGAGCAGGCGTAAACGTACAATTATCCGCACTTAAAACGAAACAAAGCTGGGGCATCGGTGATTTTACAGATCTGAATTTATTGACCGACTGGGCCAAAGCCACCGGCACAAGGCTCATACAGCTGCTACCCATAAACGATACGACCGCCAATCATGACCGCAGGGATTCATATCCTTATTCAGCGATATCTGCATTTGCATTGCACCCGGTTTTCCTGAACATTCAAAAACTGGCAACGGCAGTTTCATTGGAATTTCCTGATGATCTCCTGGACAGTATAAAGGAATTGAACGACTTGCCTAGTCTCGACTATGAAGCTGTTGCTAAAATAAAAAAAGAAGCGATCAGTGAATTATATGAAAAAGACAAGTTCTCTTTTAAAGATGACTTTGCTTTTTTTGATTTCTTTGACCTTAACCGCCACTGGCTTGTTCCTTATGCTGCTTTTTGTTATTTAAGGGATAAATACAATACAGCAGATTTTAACCAATGGCCCGAATACAACGTTTATGATGAAGACAGCATCCAGGAATTTGTAAGTCCCGAACACGATTATTACGACGAGATCGCTATCCATTATTTTACGCAGTTTCATCTTCACCTGCAATTATTGGATGCAGTAGAATATGCCCATAAGCATACAGTTATTTTAAAAGGCGATCTGCCGATAGGCGTGGGCAGGTTCAGTGTTGATACCTGGATGAACCCACAACTCTTTCACATGGACATGCAGGCCGGCGCCCCGCCCGATGCATTTGCAGTAAAAGGACAGAACTGGAGTTTCCCGACTTACAATTGGGAACTGATGCAACAGAACGATTACGCATGGTGGCGCCAGCGCATGGAGCACATGAGCAATTATTTTGATGCCATCAGGATCGATCATGTACTTGGATTCTTTAGGATATGGAGCATACCCATGCATGCCATCGAGGGGATATTCGGAAGGTTCATGCCAACACATCCTTTGTATTCTTATGATTTCGAAACATCGGGCATCAATTTTAATGAAGACAGGTTTTGCAAACCATGGATCACAGACAATACCATCAATGAAATTTTTGGCGAAGATGCTTCATGGGTAAGAGAAACTTTTTTCGATGGGAACAGCTACAAAGAAAAATACAACACGCAAAGAAAGATAGAAGCATTCTTCAAAAAAGATCCTGCACGCATTCATGTTCAGCAAGGTTTGTTTGACCTGTTGGCAAACGTGATCTTATTAAAAGATGAAAAACATCCGCATCAATATCATTTCAGGATAGCCATGCAGCAAACTGCTTCTTATAAAAATTTCTCAGGGCATGATCAATATATCCTGAATGAATTATACAGGAAATATTTTTTTGAAACACAGAATGAATTGTGGTTCAAAGAAGCACAAACAAAACTGGATGCAATACAGAGAAGTACCAATATGCTGATCTGTGCAGAAGATCTTGGAATGGTACCTGATATGGTGGAAGATGTTTTAAAATCAAGGGAGATACTTGCACTACAGGTACAAAGAATGCCAAAGGTTTCCACAGAAAATTTTACACACCCTGAAAATGCGCCTTACCTCTGCGTGGTCACACCATCAACACATGATATGAGCACACTGCGTGAGTGGTGGGAAGAAGACAGGAAAAACACACAGGATTTTTATAATCACTTTTTGGGTCAATATGGTACGGCGCCATTTTATTGCGAACCGTGGATATCAAAAGAGATCATCAAACAACATTTGCAATCACCCGCTATGTGGGCCGTATTCCTGTTGCAGGATATTATGGGGATGCAGGAAGGAATTCGAAGAGAAAATCCAAAAGATGAACGCATTAATTTTCCTGCAGATCCAAATCACTACTGGAACTACCGGATGCATATAACGCTGGAAGATTTGTTGGAGCAGGAAAAGTTTTCGGAGGAATTAAAATCAATGATAGAAGGAGCAGGACGATAGGAATTCTGAATGCTGAGTTCTGAATTCTGAATTCTGAATTCTGAATGGTACTTAATAACAACTGCTTCTAAAAAATACAGACTTACAAACAATTCGGAGTTTATAATTCAGAACTCAGAATTCATAATTCAGAATTCAATGAAAGTTTCTTACAAGACCTACAACCTCCCTTTCAAACATCCATTTACCATCTCCAAAGGAACCAAAACACACCAGCCATCACTTGTTGTTGAACTGGAATATTTTGGATTAAAAGGTTATGGCGAAGCACCTGCGATCAGCTACTACAACATACCGGTAGAAAAGATGGTGGCAGACCTGGAAGCAAAGAAAATGTTTGTTGAAAAATTTTCTTTCTCTGATCCCGAACGTTACTGGCATTACCTGCATCATTTATTTCCACAGAATTCTTTTTTGGTTTGTGCATTGGATATGGCAGGTTGGGACCTGTACGGAAAGATGAAAAGAAAGCAATTACATGAACTGTGGAATTTAGATCTTGAAACGGCACCGCCAACAGATTTTACGATTGCCATTGATAGCATTGAAACAATGGTGAAGAAAATGAAAGAAAGACCATGGCCCATCTATAAAATAAAAGTGGGAATGGACAATGATATTGAAACGGTAGCCGCTTTAAGAAAAGAAACCGACGCAATATTTCGTGTGGATGCAAATGCAGCATGGACACTTGAGCAGGCAATGCATAAAATTCCTTTATTAAAAGAACTTGGTGTAGAATTCGTCGAACAGCCCTTAGCAAAAGACAATTGGGAAGGAATGAAAACATTGTACACCGAATCCCCGCTGCCGATCATTGCAGATGAATCCTGCGTGAGTGAAGCGGACATCTTACAATGCCGCCATCATTTTCATGGTATCAATATCAAGCTAACAAAATGCAGTGGCATCACGCCTGCAAAAAGAATGATACAAAAAGCAAGAGAATTTGAAATGCGTGTCATGGTTGGTTGTATGAATGAAAGCTCTTTGGGTTCAGCAGCCATTGCACAATTAGCGCCGTTGCTTGATTATGTGGATATGGATGGGCCGTTGTTACTTACAGATGATATTGCGAAGGGAGTGGGGTTTGATCATGGGAAGATTATTTATGGAGAAGGATATGGGTTGGGGGTGGAGATGAAAGACTTTTGATATCAGCTGTCAGAAATCAGATATCAGCTTCAGATTATAAATTGGGGATTATGAAATCAAATACATTGATCGAAGCAATAAAATTAATTTTTAGCTGGCAATGATCCATAAAAATAAATGAATGCTTTGCTTAACGACTGTTCTCAATATCAGAAATCAGCCATTTAAGTACTTTGTCAATATTATCGTCCATTCCTTTAGAAATTGCATAGTTATCCATTTTTGTAAAATAAATTAATGCTTCTTGTTTATCTTCTACTGAGTAATTAGATATTACCTCTTCATCTTTAAATAATAATATTCGAAAGGAAACGTCACTGCTTTTTTTGTCTTTTTTTACTTTAGCATGATCATTATTACTGTTGATAAAATTCACTAAAGTCTGAAAATGTATTTTAGCTGTACTAACCATTGTTGAAGTATCGGTAGTAATTAGTGTTGAAATTTCATTTTTTGTAACCCCATTCTTGTCATACGTTATATAAAGAGTAGGAATATGATGATTAGTCCTAAGGGTTGTGTGCCTGATTTGAATGGATGTAATATTGTCCAGGGTTTGTGAATTAGCATACGTAAATGAGAGTACCGCTATTATTACAAAATAATGCTTCATAGTTGGAATAGATAAATGATAAAGTGAATTTATTTGTTTAATAACCGATTCTTCTGCTCCAAATATTCTTCCTGTGTAATCGCTCCCGCCTGCAACAACTCAAACATTTTTTTCAATTCATCAGCAACCATTGTTTCAGTAGGTTTCGAAACAATTGTATTTCTTGCGATCGCTCTTGCAAGTTGTTCGGCCTGGTTGTTTACCTGCATATTTTTATATTCTTCCTGTGCATGTGTGATGGTATCTTTTAAAAGTTTGGGATGATGGATCATGCGATAACTTGTTTCACCCATTTCTGCAGCAGTTTGTATATCTACATCACCATAGCCAAGTATTCTTCCCCAGAAAGATTGGTCGTATTCTATATTATTTATTTTATCAAGCGGGCTTTCTTTTGCATACCTCGTAAAAAATCCTCCTTCATCGATCACCCGCATGTTGGTAACGGCCCAGATATTATTTACCCAGGTAAAATATACAAATAACGGGTATATGGCCACGACCAAAATAATGATCAACGCTATAGAAGCTTTCGGAGAAAAAAAAGCAGCCAGCGTTCCGACCACGATCCATATAAAAAAAGGCATCACCAGTTGTAGCCAGTGATGCCTTATGATCAATAATAATTTTTCGTCTTTTTTAAGTGCTGTCCTCATTGGTTCATATTGATGGTTTAATAATTTATAACAAGGCATATCAAATATACGAACGAAAATTGCCACTGATTTACTGATTGTTTATTTTTAATCAGCAAATCAGTGGCAATATCAAATTAATTGTAAATTGTCAACTGTCCATTGTCAATTCTACCAAATGTTCACCCTCAAACTATCCGCCCTGTACATTTTGTCGCCGGGTTTAATTCCAAATGCTTCATAAAATTCAGGGATATTTACAAATGGGCCATTCACCCTTTCTTTGGCAGGGGAGTGAACATCGGTCATAACCAGGTTGGCTAAACGCTCTTTTTTGATCTGGTACATCCAGCCAAGTGCATAACCAAGGAAATAACGTTGCATGGGAGACAGGCCTGATATCTTTTCTCCTTTCTTATATGTTTCCGTCTTTTTAAATGCATCAATACCCAGTAACAAACCTCCAAGGTCAGCGATATTTTCACCCTGTGTTGCTTCGCCATTTATATGCAGTGTATCAACGGGATTAAATTCATTGAATTGTTTGATGATCATTTTAGCACGGTTCCCAAATTCTGTTGCATCGGATTTACTCCACCAGTCTTTCAGGTTTCCTTTTGCATCGTACTGTCGACCCTGGTCGTCAAAGCCATGGGTAATTTCATGCCCGATCGTAGAAGCGGCAGCATATCCATATACCAATGCATCATCCAGGTCTTCATCACGGTAACCAGGAACTGCAAATATTCCGGCGGGCAATACGATCTCATTGTTGCTTGGATTATAATATGCATTATAGGTTTGTGGTGTCATGTCCCACTCTGTACGGTCAACAGGTTTGCCTAATTTATTTATATTGTAATTGTGCCACCACTCACCGGCACGTTGCATGTTAAGTACAAATGGGCCGTCATCAATTTTGAGCGCACTAAAATCTTTCCATTTATCAGGATAACCAACCTTTTTGGTGATAGCGGCTAATTTTTCGTATGCTTTTTGTTTGGTGCTGTCACTCATCCATGTCAGTTTTGCGATCCTGTCTTTGTATGCTGAGCGAATATTCTCTACCAGGTCGCTATACCTTTTTTTAGCTGTTTCATTGAAATATTCTTTTGCGAACAATTGTCCCAACGCTTCACCAATAGCGTCTTCTTCTGCATCAAGCACTCTTTTCCAGCGGGGCCTTGGTTCTTTAGCTCCTGATAAAGATTTACGGTAATCAAAATAATTGCTATAAGTTGTTTTGTCAAGGAATTCTGCCTGTCCCTGTACCATTCTTAATTTTAAATAATTTTTCCAGGTATCTATTGGCGTTGTTTTAAATTGATTGCTGAGTGCCGTATAAAATTCTGGCTGGCCCACGATCACAGAATCGACCTTGTCCTCACCCGTTAGTTTGGCATAAGATGTCCAGTTTACATTGGGAGCGATCTTTGTCAAACCCGCCCAACTCATTTTATTATAGTTCTTATATGGATCACGCAGGTCGGCAAGTTTACGGCTTGCAGTAGCAAGTTTTGTTTCAAGATCAAAAACATCATTCGATATTTTTTGTGGATCGCCAGCATTTGCAACAAGTTGGGTAAAAGTTTTAAGCATATAATCTTTATAAGCTGCTTTTACTTTTACTGTACGATCGTCTGTATTAAAATAATAATCCCTGTTTGGTAAACCCAGCCCACCTTGTACAAACATGACTGCCATTTGTTCACTGTTCTTATCATCCTGTGCAATGTAATTCCCAAAAGCAGCACCGTTGCCTTTCCTGTGCATGTTTGCAACCTCGTTTATCAGTTGTTCGGTATTGGTGATCGCGTTAACTGCATCGAAATCGCTTTGCAAGGGTGTAAGCCCGGCCTTATCAATGGCTGCTGAATCCATACCGCTTTTCCAGAAATCTGCGATCTGTTGGGATGTTTTGTCCTTGTCTCTATTTTTTAATGCTTCGTCGTTTATTTTACGCTTGCGGTTATAAATTTCGTCATCCACCATATTCCCGATCCCCCATCCGCTTTCAGATCCGGGAATAGGTGTTCTTTTGATCCATCCGCCATTGGCGTACATAAAAAAGTCATCACCGGGTTTCACGGTACTGTCGATATCCATTGCAAGGATATCCTGTTTGGGAGCAGCTCCGGCCTCTTTCTTTTCTGAGCCATTGCATGCATACAAACCAGCGCATACAAGTGAGAGTACAATTAGTTTATTCATGTAAAAATTTTTTATCGCTAAATGTAACGAATGATTTTTAGTGATAAAAAATATTTTGATGGGAGGTGCTTTTTATTCGCCGGGTATTCATTCGATACGAGATACCAGATACCGGATATTGGAAGCAGATTTTATACTTGAACAATTATTTTCATGCTAACCATCTTATAATATCTCGTATCTCGTATCCCGTATCTTGAATCCTCTTGGTATTATAACCACATTTGCCGATTTTCGCAGCATGACACCTGAAAGAGAAAAAAGATTGAATGATGTTTTGGATAAACGACAACCAAACCTTACGGTTGTATTGGAGAATGTAAGCGATCCGCATAATATTTCTGCAGTAATGCGTACCTGTGATGCTGTTGGCGTACAGGATATCTATATTTTAAATACCAATATCGGTATCCATAAAAAATGGGGCGCAAAAAGCAGTTCCAGTGCGGCAAAATGGCTTACGATCCACCAGTTCACAGATGCAAAAGCATGTTTTGAAGAACTAAGAAAAAACTTTAAAAAAATTTATACCACGCACCTGAGTACCGATGCCGTTAGCCTTCATGAACTTGATCTCACAGAATCTGTTGCTTTGGTTTTTGGTAATGAGCACGCAGGTGTAAGTGAAGAGATCATCGGCATGGCTGATGGTAATTTCATTATTCCACAAGTGGGCATCATTAAGTCGCTGAATATTTCAGTAGCATGTGCCGTTAGTTTGTATGAAGCGTACCGGCAAAAAAATAACGCAGGGCAATATGATAAACCTCAGCTTACGGGAGATCCTTTATTGGCGTTGAAGGAGGTTTGGGGGATGAATGACGGAAATCGGGAAACGGCGATCGGTGATGAAGAATGCTGAGTTTTATATGCAGGGTACTGTAAATTATTTGAAATTGCTGCAGTGTTTTTGTTAGGCGTTATTATTTATTAAGTTTTGCCTTTTCCAATGCAATCCCATTTTTTAGTTCGGTCATTTTTTTTGTATGAAAACCAATTTCAGCATTTTCAAGTATCAATAAATTTTGCATGGCTGTTTCCAGGCGATCCAGTTTGTCTTTAGCAGTGAATTTATTTTCATCTTTTACGGCAGCTTCATAATTGTAATAAGCAGGTTTGTAAGAAATGGGTTTATATAGAGCACTCAGTTGTGAAGATGTGTCGCCCATTTTCCTGGTGATGTTGCCACTTGAAAGGTCTGCAACATTTTTTTGCTGTGTCATCAATGGTAGAAAAACAGTATGATCTACTGACTCATATTTTTGTTTCATGTGTTCCAGGTGGTTTGCTGTCCTGTTCATAGATTTCATCACTTCGTTTAGCGGCCTCGTGTCGATATTATTATTGATATGCGTGTTTCCTAAATTATTTTCCTGGTTGCTGATAATATTTTTGAAAGCATTTACTGTAGCATTTGCTCTTTCATAATCAAAAACAGTCATATCGATTTCCTGTTGCATGCTTGTGCTTCTTTGCACATAACTGCTTCGGCTGGTATTGAAAATATTACCGATGATATTAATAATGTTATTTTTCAGGATCTCATAGCAATTTGTTATTTCAGTGAAATCAAAATCCAATGTTGTACTATGTTGTGTTCCTAAAAAAGTGAACTTAAATGTGGTGCTGAAAATGGGTAATCCTAATTTTTCTACTGCAACGCTGAACCCTGCTTCATCAATGCTGACAAACCAGTCACCAATATTTATGACCTGTGCCAGCGCTTTTCCAAGATTTACCAATCCTGTATCAAGGCCATCACCGGTAGTATCAACCAATTTTTTTGCGGCTTCAAGTGTTCCATTAGCAATCACCATCGCTGCATTCGCACCTGTTATCAGTGTATTAAGTCCTGCAATTTCGCCACGATTAAAAAGGATCTGTGATTCATAATCCGCCCAATCTACTTCACCCGTACCCCAGAAATAATCAGAAGTATGAATACTGTTCTGCTGATCAATAAGTGAACCTATTGCGATATTATGTTCCCCAATCTTTTCATTATATGATGTGATGCTTTGATTTATTGTATCTACCTGTTGTTCTGCAAGCGTGAGTCCCTGGTCGGCTTTCGTAAAATTGCTTAATGCATCGCTGGCTTTTTTTTGCAACAAAGCCGAAACATCGGCGCCAACTGATGCAAAGTCAGGCGATTGAATGGTAACACTTACATCGAAACTTGCTTTGCTGAAATTTTCCCAATCTCCATCCGCATGTATGGATGCCTGGAATCCGAAAAATGTTGAATCAAAATCGAGCGAGAATTGGCTGTCTTTATAAATTATTTTTGCGCCCGCCTGTAAAACATTAAAGAGATTTAAATAGCCATCAAAAAAGAGATGCGGATTGCTGGTTAAAGTACTTAATGAAATAACAGGACCCGTATTGGCGGGATCACTGTTATCGCCTGCCGGATCATTGTAATTTGACAGTACAATATTTCCATTAAGCAGGTCAATTTTATTTTTGATAGAACCGTCAAAAGATAATCCATCGTTTGAAAAATCGAGATCAATCGCTGCCTCAAAATCAAATATATGAATGTCGCCATTTAACCTGTAGCCCTGCGGAAAAGATTTGCTACCGATGTTTACTGCAGCTCCCGGTACAATATATATGTTGGCTTCATTGCGAAGCATATAACTGCTGCCATCATAACTCAATTCATATAGCCTTCCATAAGTCTGATCGCTTAAGATCCACAGTTCGGCATCTTTTGCTTTTGCGAGTTTTGTGCGGTTGGCATCAATATTAACGGGCAGTTGCGATAATAACGCTGTTGGATAGCGGAGATTTGCCAGGTCATCCGTAGTTTGCGGTGAGCCGGTCATGCCTGATCTAATGATCGTGCCATCTATGAAAATCTTGTCGAGGAAGGCATTTAGGCTACTCAATACCGTTGAGTCATTATGTGTACAAAGGCTCTCAATGAAAACAGCAATAGATTTGCCGGATATTTTGCTGCAACTGGCAGCCAGCATACAATTCTGCGGTTCAGCACTGTCAATTAATACTGCAATGTAACAGTCGAAGGATCCAAAAAACATAATTTCACCCATGAAGCCAACGACGGGATTCACTCCTTCAAAGCCAATTCCTATTTCTACAGCAACCTGTTTGAACTGAATACTATAATCAAAAATATTAAAAGCAGGAAGATCCTCCGCATTTGCAGCTACATCGATCTCGTTCTCACCAATGATAACGGTTGCCGACATTGGTATTATATTGTCACCAATGGTAGCCTGCATACCTGCGCTAAGCGTAAATGAAAAATTTGAATCGGAAATATTTCCCATCGCTTCAATATCACTCATCTTAAAAGAATAGCCTGATTGAGTATATGCTGTCACCGGGTTTGCCTGCGATCCCAGGTCTATTTTGAAATCGATATTAAAAGGATTTAACCGTATTCCCCCTGAAAGCATCAAATTGATCTTATCGGAAGGCTGAAGTCCCATTATGTTTCGAATAACATCTTCCTGGTTAGGGTCTAACTGCACAATGCAGCCAAGTTGGAGCTCATCTTTTAAAAGTGTAATTGGCTTACGGTTACTGCCATTCCCAAAATTGAATTCAAAAGATGGTTCAATGGTAGATGCTGCTATGTACAGATCATCGAGCTTAAAGAATTTGGGAACAGTAACAACTGAAGACAATGCAGACAGGTCATTATAGTCAATAGCTGCTGCAATACCCCATCCATTTGCTTTTTTTGCTTTTAACTGCACCAACAGGTTATTGAATTTTGCTGTAAGATCAAACTCCGGTTCTGTAAAGTTCAGATCAATGCTTACTTCGCTTAGCTGCATGCCTGCAAATCCGGGTAATGCCGGGGCGGAAGCATGAATTTTTGTAAGCAGGTCATTCATGCTTAATAAACCAACGGATGCAGACCTTGATTTGATATCTCCAACAAAATGAGTAGCGGCTCCGAAATACAACTGCAGGTCAAAAAAAAGATCTTCCGTAATACCCAGTTCAAAGAAAATGGAATAGTTTGCCTGGCTGCCTGCATCATCAATAGTTCGCTGGATCTTTAAATGAAGACTTTCTTCGCTGAAGCCAATATCAAATGACAGGTCTGTTTCAAACAGGATCAAATTGCTGCCCAATGTGCATTTTAAAAGATCGATATCAACTGAATTCAATTTAGTCAACAACTCACCGGGAAGCGGCTCTGTATTTTTTTGGAGTAATGTTGTTATAAATCCTCCGACATTTATTTTGCCACTTTGTGATTGTATATCGAATGTCCATGCGCCAGGGCTATAGGTAATAGCGCCCTTAAAATCCGTATCAGCAATTTTAAAAAAGCCAGAAAGATCAAAACTTGTTCGCTGGTCAATACCATCGGCCCCAATTCCGGCTATGTTGAATGTAAATGTTGTGATCTTAATTGTTGGTTGCTCATCCAGGAGATCCCAATTGCCTGTTATGTCTATTCCAATTGAAACAGTCTTACCGTCAGTACTAAAAGAAAAAATAATACTATCGAAGTTTTCGCCTAAAAAATTTCCCTTAGCCTGGTAGGTTAGGGGAGCATCGTTGCTCGTTTTAACCAGCCCATTAAAACTAATTTGATTATTTCCCATTTTAGTTTTCCATAAAATGCCGATCCCGTTTAAGACATCAGTAAAATTTACGCTTAGGGAATTATTAAGATATTTATCAAATGACAAACGGATGGCTGAAATATCCATAACTGAAAATTTAATGCATCAAAGATGGGAGGTGCAGAACGTAGGTGGTCTGACGAAGATATGATAATAATGTTTTTCGTAAGAGGTAAAAAAATAACGCTGGCCAATATGATAAACTTCAACTAACGGAAAATTCTTTATTAACTTTAAAGGAGTTTTGGGGAATGGGTGACGGGAATTGGGAAGAATTCTGAATTATGAGTTATGAGTTCTGAGTTTTGAATCATGTATGCTGAAAATTATTTTTTTCAAGATAAATGCTAATGCAGGATGCTTCAAACCTCTTAAACCTTTCAAACCTTAAACCCATTAAACCTTTCAACCCCTCTTGGCATGTGTTTTGACTTAAAACCGCGTTAAACGCTAAAGACAATTGATGGTAATGTCCGGCAAAATATTCCCCACAGCTTTTTTTGCAGTGATCTTTTTCATGATCACAGGTTGCGGTGGTGGAGATAAGAAATTCTCCAATTCAGATATGTATAATTTTACGCACCCCAAAGTGCTCAGGCTTGCCGGTGATCTTGCAGAAATATCAGGAATAACCTACTATCCAAAAGATACAAGTGTATTTGCGATCATTGATGAAGCTGGTATTTTATTTAAGATACCACTCAAGCATCCCAATAATTTCATGCAATGGAAATTTGATAAGAAACGGGATTTTGAGGACCTTGTTCTTGTTGACAGCAACTTTTATGCATTGGTAAGCAATGGCGATATTGTGCGGATCCAGTTTCACGGGGACAGCATCAAAACTTATCGTTCAAATTTTTCCGATTTCTCCAAAGCAGAAGATGAATTCGAGAGTTTATACCTGGATGCAGATTCAGCCTCGCTGATCCTGGTGTGTAAAGAATGCCCGGATGATGCTAAAAAAACGATCAGCAGGTTTTCTATCAATTATAAAGATTCACTTCCTTTTTACAAGCCTTTTCTTTCTATCAATACGGCGCCTATTGCTGAAAAAATTGATGAGAAGAAACATATGCGGCCTTCCGCAGCAGCCATAAACCCGGTTACAAAAGAATTGTATGTGCTTTCTTCTATTCAAAAACTAATGCTGGTATTTGATAAGAAAGGTGATTTTAAAGAATTGTTTCATTTGGATCCGGCGCTATACAAACAACCGGAGGGCATTGCGTTTACACCAGAGGGTGACCTTGTTATTTCGAATGAATCTGCAGAAGAGGGAGAACCAACACTACTGTTGCTGAAAAATAAAAAGAAACAATGATGAGAAGATCGATGCTGGCTACCTGTTTTTTATTCCTGTTTTACCCGGTATTATTTGCACAGGATAGTTTACAGGCTACGATTGTGCTTATTGGTGATGCAGGCCAGCTTACGAATGGACGCCACCCGGTAGTGAGTGCGGTTAAAAATCACATTCCATTAAATGCCCAAACGACCATCGTTTACCTCGGTGATAATTTATACAAGACAGGGCTTCCCGATAATTCACTGCCAACTTATGCTATCGCAAAAGCACCATTGGATTCACAGATCCATATCGCTGGTAACTCCAAAGCAAAGGTTTATTTCGTACCGGGAAATCATGATTGGGCCAATGGCGGAAGTTATGGTTACCAATCTGTGTTAAGGGTGCAGGCTTACATCGATCTTTTGAGCAATGAGAATGTGCAAATGCTTCCACGTGATGGATGCCCCGGGCCGACTGAAGTAAAGATCAATGATGATATTACACTGGTGATGATGGATAGCGAATGGTGGATACATGAGAATGAAAAGCCGGGCATTGAATCTGATTGTCCTTTTAAAACCAAAACAGAAGTACTTGTTCAACTGGAAGACATCATTAACAGGAATTCCAAGAAACTTGTTTTGATCGCTTTTCATCACCCGCTCAAAAGTTATGGGCCACATGGCGGTTATTTTACTTTAAAGCAACATATTTTCCCTTTCACAGATGCATTTCCCAATTTTTATTTCCCATTACCGGTCCTCGGCTCAGCGTACCCGTTAACTAGGGCTGTATTCGGTACCAGCCAGGATCTGAAACATCCTTTATACCAGGAAATGATACAGGGAATAGAAAAAACAGTAAAGGGACATCCAAATATTATATTCATGTCGGGCCATGAACATACATTGCAAATGATCCAGGACAGTGGTTTAAATATTATTGTAAGTGGCTCCGGCAGTAAAACTTCCCGTGTGTCGCAACCAAAAAAATCATTGTTTGCTTCCGGTAAAACGGGTTTTGCAACATTGCAGATCTCGAAAAATAAAAATGTAAGGGTAACGTTTTACAATGTTGCCGGAGATTCGGTAACAGAATCATTCACGAAAAACATCCTCGATTTTTCGAAGATCCCGGAAGAGAAACCTGATACGATCCGGCAGGTTGAATATGCATTCAAAGACAGTGTTGTTATTTCTGCCAGTGATAAGTACAAACATTTTAGTGGATTCAAAGATGCATTTTTGGGAAGCAATTACAGGAAAGAATGGAGCATGCCCGTTCAATTCAAAGTTTTTAACATCAGCAGGGAGCAGGGTGGGTTTAAAATAAAAAGTCTTGGTGGCGGCAAACAAACAAAATCACTGAAGTTAGAAGACAAGAACGGTAAGGAGTGGACGCTGCGGAGTGTTGACAAGGATCCAGAAAAAGCATTACCGGAAAACCTGCGGGGAACGATCGCACAATCTATTGTGCAGGATATGATCACGGCAAGCAATCCTTATTCACCACTGGTGGTACCGGTATTGGCAAAAGCAGCAGGCGTACCCGGAGCACCACCAAAATTTTTCTTTGTGCCTGATGATCCTGCACTGGGCATCTATCAAAAAGTATTTGCAAATACGGTATGTACATTAGAGGACCGCGACCCGGTACCGGGAAATGATACAAAGAGCACCAATAAAGTGCTCAACAAATTATTGGAAGACAATAAACACCATGTGGACCAGGAAGCTGTGCTCAAAGCAAGGTTACTGGATATGCTTATTGGCGATTTCGATCGCCATGCAGACCAATGGAAATGGGCAACAGGTGATACGGGTAAAGGAAAATTATATTATCCCGTTCCAAGAGACCGTGACCAGGCATTTTTTAATTCAAATGGGATACTGCTTGGTTATGCAGGCAGGTTCGAGATGAAATTTTTACAGGGATTTAAAAAGACCATTCCAAATATCAATGAACTCAATTTTGTTGCAAGGGATTTTGACAGGACATTCCTGAATGGGATCGACAAGAATCAATGGCAGGCAATAACAGATACATTCGAACAAAGTATGACCGATGATATCATTAAAGAAGCTGCAGGAAAATATCCCCCGGAAATAAAACCGCTTGACTCTGCCATCACCGTACAAAAATTAATAAGCCGCAGGAATATCATCAATAAGAATTCGATGAAGTATTATAAGTTCCTTGCAAAAGAAGTTACTGTAACAGGTAGCAATGAGCCTGAATATTTTCATTTGGAAAATGATAACGGGAAACTAAAACTTTCTGTTTATAAAAAAACGGAAAAATCAGATTCAGTTACAGTGATGTACAGGAGAACCTTTGACCCTAAAGAAACCAAAGAACTAAGATTGTATGGATTGAACGGTGATGATAAATTTGTAATAGATGACAATGTAAGTTCAAAGATAAGGCTTCGTATCATTGGTGGAAAGGGAGCAGATACATTTAATCTTCGCGGCAATATAAAAAGTTTCCTGTATGATCTTTCTACAGAGAAAAATTCTTTTCAACACCTTCGCCGTACGAAAAAGGAGTTATCATCCAATGCATCCATATTGGATTATTCGAACGTTGGTTACAGGTATAGCAGGATACGTTATCCTCATCTCAATATCGGGTTCAATCCCGAAGACGGCTTCTTGTTTGGGTTTGGTTTTTTAGCACGTAAATATGCTTTCCGAAAAACGCCTTACGCAAGTTTTCAAAAATTCACCATGCTGAATGCGGTGAACAGGGGCGCTTTTCAATTAAAATACCAGGGTATATTCAACAAAGTGATCATGAAGACGGACCTGCTCGTGAATGCAGAGATCGTCAATCCCACATTGAATAACTTTTTTGGCTATGGCAATGACACCAAGATCGATAAGACAAAAGACATTATTTTTTACAGGGTAAGAAATAATTTTTTCCAGGGCGACCTGATGCTTCGCAAACGTTATAAGGCAGATATTTTCAAGATTTCACTTGGTCCTACTTACTATTATTACTGGAACCGTTTGGAGGACAATGAAAATAAGATACTCAATCATCCATCACTGGTAGGTATAGATTCTGCAAGCCTTTATTCAATAAAACAATACGCAGGAGGGAAATTGAATTTTGCTATTGATTATGTCAACAATGAATTATTTCCAACAAGGGGAATTACATGGTATACAGATTGGACCGTATTAAAAGGCCTGAACAAAAACAGCAATGACCTGACGAAGATCACAACTGATATGACGATCTATGCAACCATCAATGACCAGAGCAGGGTGACGAGCGTTTTAAGGGTGGGAGCGGGACATATATTTACGAAGAACCCGGAATTCTTCCAGGCATTAACATTGGGAGCAAATAACTACCTGAGGGGATACAGGAAAAACAGGTTCACAGGCACTTCAGCATTATATGGCAATGCAGAATTGCGGTTTAAAATATTTAAATCAAGATCATACGTGTTGCCCGGAGATGTTGGCCTGTTGGGTTTCTATGATATTGGAAGAGTGTGGATCCCAAATGAAAAGTCACTCAAATTCCATAGCGATTATGGTGGCGGATTGTATTTTGTTCCTTATAATCTTATTATGATCTCTGCAACAATGGGTTTCTCAAACGAGGATAGATTATTTAACTTTACTGTCGGCACCAAATTCAACCTCTCATTTTAGAACCATGGACGCATCAAGCATTAAAATAGAATTGGAACAACATGTTATAGGTCTTTTCAGGACGTACCAATCCCCAAAACTGCTTTTTCATAATTTACATCACACCGAAAATGTTGTAAGCAAGACAAAAGAAATTGCCGGCCATTACCAATTGAACGAACAGGAAATGTTGATCCTTCTTATTGCGGCATGGTTTCACGATACAGGCTACTTGTTTGCGCCACCGTCTGAGCATGAAGAAAAAAGTGTGGAGGTAATGAAAATATTTGCGAGGGAACAACAGGTTCCATTTGATATTGTGAATGAAGTTTCAGGTTGTATCATGGCAACAAAACTTCCACGCAATCCAGCAGGATTATTGCAGGAGATATTATGTGATGCCGATACATATAATTTTGGAACAAAGGAATTCAAACGCACCAATGAAATTGTATTCAATGAATTTCAGAATGCGAGTGACGTGCCATTATCGAGAAAGAAGTTTGATGAAGGTGCATTGGTCATGCTTAAGCAGCATAAGTTCTATACAAGTTATTGTAAGGAACATTTAACGGATGAAAAAAAAGAGAACATGAAAAAGTTAAAAAAGAAGATCGATAAAAAAGAGGATGATGATTACGAGATCAAATTTGAAAAGAATGAAATAACAGAGAAGGATGGTACGACCAAAGGTATGCAAACCATGTTGCGCCTCACATCATCCAATCATATAAAGTTAAGTGAAATGGCAGATAGCAAGGCCAATATCCTTATCTCGGTAAATGCGATCATTATCTCTGTGATACTTGGTGTGTTGTTGCGTAAATTGCAGACCGATCCATATCTTACCATTCCTACGATCATTTTTTTGACATTTTCTGTTGTTACCATCGTGGTCTCTATTCTTGCCACACGGCCAACAGTAAACGCCGGAACTTTTAACAATGCAGACATCATCAATAAAAAAACCAACCTTTTATTCTTTGGTAATTTTCACAGCATGGGCTGGGCCGAATACGAAGACGCCATGCGTACGATGATGAAGGATTCTGATTATCTCTATAGTTCCATCATACAGGATATTTATCATCTTGGTGTTGTATTGGGAAAAAAATACAGGCTTGTCCGCCTGGCTTACACTATTTTCATGATAGGCATCATCACATCTGTAATTGCATTTGCACTCGCTGCATTAATTTATACACCTGAAACAGCGCCGGTAGGGACCAATACGACGGGTTCTCCATTTTAAAAGCGAAAGCTATGTTTTTTAACCGTGATCTCAGCTGGATCGGATTTAATTACAGGGTATTGCTTGAAGCGAAAGACAGCAGTGTTCCACTGTATGAGCGCCTGAAATTCCTGGCAATATTTTCATCCAACCTCGATGAGTTTTTCAGGGTTCGTTATCCTGCTATTATCGCATTTTCAAAACTTGATAAGAAAACGATCAGGAAAGAATCTTTGATGGATGAAAAGGAAGTGTATGAAAAAATTCATGATAGAATTGATAAAAGCCTTGATGAATTCGGGGATATTCTTATAAACGACCTGATCCCTGCGTTGAAAGAAAATAAGATATTCTTTTACTACGATGAGCCAATAAACGAGCGGCATTTTGCAGAAATGAAAGAAATATTTTTATCACGGGTGCTTTCTTTTATGCAGGTTATTTTTGTTGATACAAATACTTCTTCTAAATTTCTCCCGGAGAATAACCAGATATACCTGGTAGTAACATTAAAACATACAGAAAAGAGAAGGGTAAGCCATGTTATTCTTAACATACCTTCCAAAAAATTAAAGCGATTTTTTGTTTTGGAACCGGATAATGATAAGCAATATATCGTGTATATTGATGACATTATCCGGCAAAACCTGGATATCATTTTTCCAGGGCAGGAAATACAAAGTGTATACAGCATAAAGTTTAACCGTGATGCAGGACTACAATTGTATGATGAGTACAACGTTAACCTGCTTGACAAGTTGGAAAAGCAACTGTCGAAAAGAGAAACCGGCAATACATCCAGATTCTTATACCAGAAAGGAATGCCATCAGTGCTTCGTTTATTCCTTGCTGAACTGTTTGGAATAAACCTCACGGATATGTTTGAGGGCGGGCCTTATCATAATCTCAGTGATCTTTTTTATTTCCCTTCATTTAACGCCAGCCTGCATTATCCTAAGCAGGCGGTGATCATGTATCCACGTTCGGGAATTGGAGGTGATATTTTTACTTCCATCATTCAAAACGATGTGTTGCTTCATTTGCCTTATCATTCGTATTCGCCGGTGCTGAGTTTTTTTAACCAGGCAGCAGTGGATCCATCCGTTACTGAAATATACATCACGCTTTACCGTGTTGCAACGGAATCCCATATCGTAAATGCGTTGATCAGTGCGGCAAAGAACGGTAAAAAGGTAACTGCATTTATTGAGTTGAAAGCACGATTTGATGAAGCGAATAATATTAAGTGGAGCCGGATCATGAAAAATGCCGGTGTTAAAATAATTTACAGCGATTCCCGGATAAAAGTACATTCAAAAGTGGCGCTTGTAAAGAAAAAAGTAAAAGGAGTGATTGTTTCGTATGCCTTGTTTAGTACAGGCAACTTCAATGAGACCACGGCACTCTTCTACACTGATCATGTATTGATGACCTGTCATGAAAATAGGACGAAAGAATTACAGCAACTGTTTGAGTTTTTGGAAAAGAAAAAAGCAATCATAGATAAGGCAAAGATCGAATTCAAAGAATTGCTGGTATCACGCTTCAACATGATGAATGAATTTGAGAGATTGGTAAATATTGAAATTGAAAAAGCAAAAAATGGGCAAGGCGGGCTGTTGCGTATTAAAGTAAATAACCTTGAAGAGCCATTAGTCATAAAGTTATTGTACAATGCTGCGGATGCTGGTGTTACGATTGAAATTATTGCACGGAGTATATGTTGCCTTATTCCGCGGGCAAATATAACGGTAAAGCGCATTGTAGACAGGTATCTTGAGCATAGCCGGATATTCATTTTTGGGAACGATCATGATGCGATCGTTGCCATGGGTTCAGCTGACCTGATGACAAGAAATATTCAGCACCGGATAGAAGTCTGCCTTTTTGTGCATGAAGAGAAAAGCAGGCGGCAACTGATCGACTATTTTACGCTGCAATGGAGGGATAATGTAAAGGCTGATATGCTGCTGGCTGATATGAATGCTGTACGGATAGAACAAGGCGCTACCAGGTACCAGGCGCAGGTAGATATTTTTAATTACCTCTCTAAATAAATTTCCTGTGGATGCATACAATAAATTCATTACTTTAATAATAAAGTTTTTGATCGTAACAGTCATATGCAAATCCTGAGTAATGAAATAAAATTTCCACCCGTAGAAGATGCTGATGAAAATGGTTTCCTCGCTATTGGGGGTGATCTAAGTCCCCAACGTTTATTAACGGCTTACCGCAACGGCATTTTCCCATGGTACAATGAGGAAGATCCGATCTGCTGGTGGAGCCCTGATCCGCGTTGTGTTTTATTTCCACAAAAATTACATGTTAGTAAGCTCATGCAAAAGATAATTAACAGCGGAAGTTTTACTTTTTCTGTTGATATGGATTTTGAAAAAGTAATGCGCATGTGCAAAACGGTGAAGCGCAAAGAAGGCGAGGGTACATGGATACAGGAAGAGATGGTGGAAGCATATACAAAGCTGCACGAACTTGGCCATGCACACAGCGCCGAGTGTTGGTTAAAAGAGGAACTGGTAGGAGGGTTGTACGGTATAAAAATCGGGAAAGTCTTTTTTGGTGAAAGTATGTTCAGTACCGTTAGTAATGCCAGCAAGTTTGCTTTTATAAAATTTGTTCAGCATCTACAGCAGGAAGGTATACAAATAATAGATTGCCAGCAACGTACCAATCATTTGATAAGTTTGGGAGCGGAGATGATAGAAAGAAAGAAGTTTATTGAGATGTTGAATGAGTATTGCTAATAAAACACGAATCAGGAGCACGAATTTCACGAATTAAAACATAAACTCCTTTCTCTAGTACTTAATTCGTGAATTTCGTGTTTAAAAATTCGTGTCTACTTATAATCATACACAATATACCCCCACGGTTCCACCGAGTAAGTATGTGAAGGATTCACCGTTTCTTTCTGCATTAAAAAAACATTCATTGGCATTCCTGAAATATTTTTGTCTTTTATAGTGAACTTTTGTTCTTTGTTTGAAAGGTTCAATATCACTACAACCTTATGTCCGTTCTTCTCACGCAGGTAAGAAAAAATGGCATCATCATTTGAGGAAACCAGTCTTTTATAATTTGCATCTGCAGCAAGTGCAGGATTTGTTTTGCGCAGCGTTAGTAAAGTTTTGTAGAATGAAGCCATTTCATATTTGCCCGTCCATTTGATCGCATCTTTTACAAAAAACTCCAGGCGTTTTCTATTTGGCATTTCCTGTCCGCTGTAAATAAGGGGTACGCTTTGATACATTGTTTGTGTAAAAACAGCAAAGGTTTTATAAGCGTCACCGTATTTTTCAAATTCAGTTCCGTTCCAGCTGTTCTCATCATGGTTGCTGGTAAAGTACAAGCGGTATGCATTTTTGGGAAGTACGGAAATATTGTGATTGAGGACAGAATCAAATTGAGCAACCGTCGTTTTTCCTTTATACACATCCGACATCACACCCATGGTACTCCAGGTATAGGTCTCGTCAAATCCATCTTCATGCAGGGATGCTTTTTCCCCTTCAGCCAACATGAAAACATTTTTTATTTTTTTCAATGAACGGATGCAATCCTTCCAGAAATCATCCGGCACATCACCGGCTACATCGCACCTGAAACCATCAATGCCTGTTTGTGTCAGCCAGAACTTCATAGCGCCGATCATAGAATCCCTTAATTCTTTATCATCATAATTTAGTTTGTAAGTATCTGTCCAGTCGTAGGCTGAAATGATCTTTCCGGTGGAATCTTTTTTATAAAAATTCGGATGGTCCTTTATCCAATGATTATCTGTTGATGAATGATTGGCCACCCAGTCAACGATCACTTTAAAACCAAGTGCGTGCGCTTTCTTTACAAGTAATTTCCAATCTGACATGGTACCAAATTCTTCATTCACGGCCTGGTAATCCCTTACTGCATAATAACTGCCGAGGTCAGCCGAAGCTTTTTTTCTATCCGTAATTCCTATTGGCGTTATCGGCATGAACCATAATATTTCAACACCCATTTTTCTTAAACGGGGAAGGCTTTTTTGAAATTCTTTTATAGAGCCTGGTTCAGAATATTGCCGCAGGTTCACTTCATAAATATTGCTTTGCGCAGCCCATGCAGGATGAACTGAAGTTGTTTTTTTATTTGCCTGTGCAAAGAGAAGTGATGTATAAAAAGATAAAACAACAAATGAAAATATTTTTTTCATGGGAATATGTTTCAATTATTAAATTATTAGCCAGTGGTTAAATTTAATTCAGAATTCAGAACTCATAATTCAGAACTCACTTGAGCAATTCGTATACTACCGTCTTATACGATCCTAAAGTAAATTCGCCTAGTGTGCCTGTGCTTTTTGTGATCACATCTTTGTATTGTGTAAAACCATTTGTTCTTTCTGTATACTTATCAAGCTTGATCTTCTTTTCTGTTTTGGCTGTATTCATAACCACCATGATCGTTTGCCTGTCATTATACCTGAAATAAACATACACGCCATCCTCGGGAAAGTACTGCATGAATTTTCCTGTGGTTAAAGCAGATGATGCTTTCCTGAAATTTGCCAGCGTGGCAAAATGCTGAAAAATGGTTTGATCATTTTGTGTCCTGCCCTGTATCGTAAATTTATTTACAGGATCATTCTTCCAGCCACCGGGGAAATCCAAACGTACATAACCATCATTGGGACTCGTAGTGCCCGGTGTTACAATTTCATCACCATAATATATTTCGGGAATACCTCTTGCCGTTAGTAACCAGGAAAGCCCTGAAAGATATTTGTCCATGTTCTCACCAACAACAGAATAAAAACGTGACATATCATGGTTGTCTAAAAATATCACATTGCGTGTAGGATCTTTATAAACAAAATCCTGTGCAAGGGTGGTGTACAATTTAGTAACACCATCGTCCCAACCAAAATCTTTCGTCATGGCATCATTTATAGCCCACAATGTTTGAAAATCGCAAGTTGCCTGGAGATTGCTTTTAAATGGGATATCATAATTATTCTGGCAGAAATAACTTTGGTTGATCACGCCATGCACCCATGTTTCTCCAAACATGGTGATGCGTGGATATTCATCCATCAATGCTTTGTTGCAACGGTTCATGAATACAAGATCATTATACGGGTATGTATCGATCCTCCATCCATCAATACCAAATTCCTCAACCGTCCACAATGCATGTTGGATAAGAAAGTTTGCTGCATAAGGATTATTCTGGTTGATATCAGGCATTTGTTTTGTGAACCAGCCATCACTCATTATCTTTTTTTGTGTGGGACTTGCATAAGGATCAAAAAGCGTTTGGTCCTTATAGTGAGTATTGGTGTATTCCGGCCATTGGTTAAGCCAGTCTTTCATGGGCGGATCCAAAAAAGTTACATGGTAGGAGCCGATATGATTGTAAACTGCATCCTGTATTATTTTCATTCCCTTTGCATGTGTAGCATCGATCAGTTCCTGGTATGCTTTTTCACCGCCGAGCCGTGGATCAATTTTATAGTGATCGGTAAAAGCATATCCATGCTCGGTCCTGTTGGGCATATCATTTTCGATCACCGGGTTCAGCCAAAGCGTGGTGATGCCCATATCATTTAAATAATCAAGATGGTTTTGTATGCCCTTAAGATCACCGCCGTGGCGATTGAAAACAGTATCACGGTTCAATGTCTGGTCACGCATACCAGGCACTTTATCATTTGATTCATCGCCGTTGCTAAACCTGTCAGGAAGAATTAAATAGATAAGATCTTTAGAAGTTACGCCTTGTGCGAAGCTGGTTCCCAATCCCGGGCGGCGTGGTTTTAATTCGAAATTCAAAATTATTTTACTGATCTCGTCATTAATGCCTTCAGTAAAAACAACGGTGCCGGGTTTTGCAGCAGTGGTTATTTCCAGGTCTGCAAAAACATAGTTCGGGCTCTCAACTTTATTTACTTTCAATAATGTTACACCATTGTAAGGACGGATACTGATCTCTTTTTTACCAACATCTTTACCATGTATCATCACCTGTACTTTGTTCCATTTCATTCCTGTCCACCAGTTGCTGGGGTAGGCGCTGTAGTTAGTTTGGGAAAAACCAAGAAGTGAAAAGTAAAAAGTAAAAATTAAAACTATTAATTTTTTCATGGATGTTTTTTTTCTTTGATGAAGAAATAACAAATAAGTGCTGCGATGATCATCAGCACGCCGCCGATCTGTACCGCAGCCAAACGGTCATTGTGTAATACATTTCTCATGATCCATCCAAAACCAAGTGAAGCAATGATCTCGGGAAGTACAATGAAGAAATTAAAGATGCCCATGTACACACCGATCTTATCTTCCGGTAAAACACCACTCAGCATCGCATAAGGCATCGATAGAATACTTGCCCATGCAATACCAACTCCTGTCATACATCCATAAAGCATGTATTTATTTTCAACAAATGCAACACTGATCAAACCAATGGCGCCACACAAGAGGCAAAGTGTATGTGTGAGTTTTCGTCCCAATTTTCTTGCAATGGCAGGAAGTACAAATGCAAACGCAAATGTTACTACATTATAAAAAGCAAGTGTGAGCCCGCCGAAATTTGTTCCCTGTCCATACAATGGATCTGTTTCACTTGTTGCGTGAAAAATATTTCGTGCAACTGCAGTGTTATAAAAGAACCACATCAAAAACAATCCCGGCCATGTGAAGAATTGTACGGCTGATAATACTTTCATTCGTGGCGGCATGTTTGCAATGGCGTGAAATATTTCTTTTACACCACCACCGAAACCCCTGTTGGATTCTTTTACTTTTTCTTTGAAACCAAGGTCTGGTGGCGGATATTCTTTAGAAGTAAAAACGGTATAAAGCACTGCTGCCAGGAAGAAGAATGCACCGATATAAAAACTCCATTTTACATTGTCCGGAATAATACCCGGCGCTGCAGTACTATTAAGATGTACAAGGTTTGTCATCATCCACGGTAGCGCCGAGGCAATGCTTCCACCCAAGCCGATCATCAGGCTCTGCATAACGAAGCCCTGTGTACGCTGATCTTCATTTAATTTATCCGCAACAAAAGCCCTGAATGGTTCCATCGCAACATTACCAAAAACATCCATGATCCAAAGCAAACCCGCTGCCATCCATAATGCACTGCTGTGTGGCATGAATACCAATGCGATGGTACTGAGTATTGCTCCAACCATAAAGTAGGGACGGCGCCTGCCGAATCGCGGGCTCCATGTTCTGTCACTCATATAACCAATGATCGGTTGTACAAGAAGGCCCGTTAATGGTGCTGCCAGGAAAAGAAATGGAATGTCGTCGGCATTGGCATGCAGGTGTTCATAGATGGGCCCCATGTTGGCCCTTTGAAGATCCCAGCCAAACTGGATCCCAAAAAAACCAACACTCATATTAATGATCTGGGAGAGGCTCAGTTTCGGTTTTTCCCAGGCAATGGTTTCTGACATGACAATCGTTTATTGGTGAGTAATGGCAAATTGTGTAAAAATTACACTTTGATAAAAGTACAATAAAAAATTAGCTGGCAAAATTTTTGAAAAATTATCTCGGAAATTCACTCATATAATATTACACTTAATCCGCTGGATTGTTGTACCCGACTGCGTTTTTAAAGAAAAGTTTTTGCACATTTGCTCGTGTTTCATAAAATGTGTGTATTTTACACATTAAATCGATTGCAATGAAAAAATTTCTACTCTTTCTAGGGGTGTTTTTCGCTACATTACCATCCTTTTCCCAACTACTTTCATGGACACCGGCCTTTGCACAGGAGAGCACTACGCCTTATGTAATTACTGTGGATGCCACGAAAGGTAACCAGGGGTTAATGAACTATGCGACCACTACTGATGTATATGTACATATAGGTGTGATCACAAACCTTAGTACCAGTTCTTCAGACTGGAAGTATACAAAGTTTACATGGGCAACAACGACTGCCGCTGCACAATGTACTTACCTGGGTGCTAATAAATGGTCTTATACCATCACTGGTGGACTTCGTACATTTTTTGGTATTTCAAATGGAGCAGAAACAATTCAGAAAATTGCAATACTATTCAGGAACGGCGCTGGAAGCTTAGTACAAAGAAATACTTCCGGTACTGATATGTACATTCCCATCTATACCGCTGCACTTGCTGCCAGGTTTAGTGTGCCGCTGATGCAACCAACTTATATTCCACAGCCGGAAACAATAACAAAGGTTGTTGGCAATACGATACCAATGACTGGTATTTCAAACATTGCTTCAACATTAAAACTATATTTCAATGGTTCCGTAGTTGCAACTGCATCTTCGGCTACTACGATTTCATTCTCACCAACCATTACAGCTGTTGGTAACCAGGTGCTGGTTGTAGAAGCTACTTCAGGAGCCACCGTTAAAAGAGATACGATACAATTCTATGTTGCAGGCACTGTAGTTACAGCTGCGTTACCCGCCGGCGTTAGAGACGGTATAAACTATGATCAAAGTCCCGGTACAGGCGCTACATTGGTTTTATATGCTCCCGGGAAAACAAGGGTGGGCGTGATCGGGGATTTTCCCGGAAGTAACTGGACCGAGCAATCTTCCTATCAATTATTTAAAACACCTGACGGTCTTCGCTGGTGGATACACTTAAATGGATTAACAGCCGGATTCGAATATTCATTTCAATACATTGTAGAAGGTACATTGAGGATCGCTGATCCCTATTCAGAAAAAATACAGGATCCTTATAATGATCAGTATATAACAGCGGCTACCTATCCCGGCCTGAAAGCCTACCCGCTTGCTACATCGGGTGCGGTAAGTATTTTACAAAGAGCTGCGCCTGCATATACATGGCACAACAGTAGTTTTACAAGACCTGATAAAAGGAACACTGTTATTTATGAATTGTTGCTTCGCGACTTTGTAACAAAACATGATTGGAATACTTTAAGGGATAGTTTAAGATACCTGAAAACACTTGGTATAAATGTGATCGAATTAATGCCTGCAAATGAATTTGAAGGCAATAACAGCTGGGGATATAATCCTGATTTTTATTTTGCTCCTGATAAATATTATGGCCCGGCAAATACAATGAAACAATTCATTGATTCCTGCCATTCAAAAGGGATTGCAGTCGTGATGGATATTGCATTGAATCATTCTTTTGGAATGTCACCAATGGTCCAGTTGTATTGGGATGCTGTGAACAACAGGCCTGCAGCAAACAACCCATGGTTCAACCCGGTTCCAAAGCATGCTTATAATGTTGGTTATGATATGAACCATGAAAGCCTTGCCACGCGGTATTTTGTAAGCAGGGTAGTGGAACACTGGCTTGTAAATTATAAGATAGATGGTTTTAGGTTCGATCTTTCAAAAGGGTTCACGCAAACGCAAACATGCGATGCAGCGGGTGCCAATTGCGACGTTGCAGCATGGAGCAACTATGACGCAAGCCGTATCGCCATCTGGAAAAGATATTATGATACACTGCAATTGAAATCTCCCGGTTCTTATGCGATACTTGAACATTTTGCTGCCAACAACGAAGAAACAGAATTGTCAAACTACGGATTTATGCTATGGGGAAATATGAATTATAATTATAACCAGGCATCTATGGGCTTTTCTACCGACTGGAATTTTGACAATGGCTTATCAGTAGCAAGGGGCTGGACGAATCCTTATCTCGTTACTTATATGGAAAGCCATGATGAAGAAAGGCTCATGTATAAAAATCTTCAATTTGGCAACGTAAACGGTACGTATAATATCAAAACACTTGCTACTGCATTAAAAAGGATGGAATTGTGCGGAGCATTTTTCTTTACACAGCCGGGCCCGAAAATGATCTGGCAATGGGGTGAACTGGGATATGATTATTCAATTAATTTTTGCCAGAATGGGACCATCAATAATGCATGTCGTACAGATCCCAAACCTTTGGGCTGGCCCTACTACCTGAATGCGGGAAGGAACCAGTTGTACCATAAATGGGGAGGTTTGATTCATTTGAGACAGGATGCTGTTTATAAATCTTTATTTATTTCCAATAATATTACCCGCGACCTGAGTGGTGCATTCAAGTGGCAGAAGATCGATGTGGGAACTACACACCTGGCCGTGATCGGTAATTTTGATGTGGTTGCACAAACAGGTTCCATCACTTTCCCTGTGGCTGGAACATGGTACGATTACCTTAACGGAACGACGATCAATGCTACAGGCGCCAGCCAGTCATTTACACTGCAACCGGGAGAATACCATGTATTTACCAACCAGTTTGTAGTACTACCTGTTACGGTAACCAGCTTTAACGGAAAGAACAACGGTAAGAATAACCTGCTTTACTGGAGTGTAAATAACGAACAGGATCTTGACAGGTATGAACTGGAACGCAGCATCAACGGCAAAGATTTTATCCAGGTTGGAAAAGTAACGGCTATGGGTAACAGTAATTACACTTATACTGATGATATTAGCAGTGTAAGGTCATCTGTATATTTCTACCGTTTAAGGATCGTAGATAAGGATGGTGATTTCAAATACAGCGGAGTTGTGAAGATCAGTGTTTCTGTAAATGGGGCTTTCATAGAAGTTAATCCAAATCCATTCCCGGAAACGCTTTTCGTGAATATCGAATCGGCAATAAAAGATGAAGCAACGATCGCCATTACAGACCTGAGTGGAAGACAATTGCTTAAGAAATCAGTTAGCATTGCTGCCGGCAACAACGCACTGGAAATAAAAGAAGCAGCAAATCTTAATAAAGGAATGTACATACTAACTATAAGTACGTCGGCACAAAGACAAAGTATTAAGATCGTTAAAGGCAAATAACCCTGTCATATTTTTTAAAAGCAGGAGACATTTTTTTAAAAAATAAAAATTTTATTATGCCACTCATACCTGGAGAAAACACAAATAATGGCAAAACTGTCAAGACACTAAAGATCATCCAGTCTGAAGTGCAAAACACGAACAAGATCGCTTTGTCGGTGGATTGTGTAATATTTGGCTTTGATGAGAATAAATTAAAAGTATTGCTTATCAGGTCGGATATGAAAAAATTCCAAAGCAAGTGGTCGTTATTGGGCGACCTTGTTAAACCTGATGAAGATCTTGATACCTCTGCGTATCGCATTTTAAAACAACGTACCGGCCTCGATCATCTTTACCTGGAACAGGTACATACATTTGGAAGTATTGGCAGGCACCCCGGAGGTCGTGTTGTGTCGGTCGCTTATTATTCACTCATCAATATCCAGCATCATAAATTAAAGATACTCGACAATGAACTGCACTGGCATGATGTTGACAGCGTAGTAGATCTTGCATTTGACCACCAGGAGATTTTTGATACTTGTTATAGCCGCTTACAAAAGCGTGTGCAGGAACACCCGCTTGGATTTAGCCTCCTGCCCAATAAATTTTCCCTTCGTGAATTACAGAATTTATATGAAGCCATACTCGGAATTAAACTCGATCGCAGGAATTTCAGGAAGAAATTCTTTGCGATGGATTTCCTGATCGACCTTGATGAAATTGAAGAGAACGTTCCACACAGGCCGGGCAAGCTATATAAATTCAATTATAGCAAATATGAGAAGCGGAGTAAGAAATGGGTGGGGATCGATTTTTAGATGCAAGATTCCGGATACGGGATACCAGATACGTGATCCATTGTCCTGAATCTTGTATCCTGTATCACGTATCTGTCCCTAAAAAACTGATCATTCTCATTTTGTTTAACGCTTTAAAAAAAACATTCAAATATTCTTAACATAAATTTAAAATTAAAAAAAAAATCCTACTTTGTGTAAATTTTACACATTTGACTTTCACTACCAAAACCGTTAATGTTTGTTTTATGAAAAAAACTATTGAAAAAATCCCAAAAGTTTTACCGGTATTCTTGTTATTTGTGCTGATCTCTTTTTCTTCTTTAGCACAGAACAAGTTTACAGGTACAGTATCAGATTCCAAGACGGGAATCCCAACAGCGGGAGTTACAGTTACAATAAAAGGAACCACAACCTCAACCCAGACAGGGTCGGATGGTACTTTTACAATTTCTGCTCCTTCTGCTTCTGAAACATTAGTATTTAGTTCTGTTGGTTTTGCTACACAGGAAGTTGTCGCAACAAGTGGCAAGCCTGTAAATGCAGGCCTTGTTCAGAAAGGACAACAACTAAATGAAGTTGTGGTTGTTGGTTATGGTACTGCCAGGAAGAAAGATCTTACAGGATCAGTGACACTGATAAGCTCTAAAGATTTTCAGAAGGGCTCTATCACCACCCCTGAACAATTGATCGCCGGTAAAGTAGCGGGTGTATCCGTTATTTCCAACGGTGGAGCTCCAGGCTCAGGAAGTACAATTCGTATAAGAGGAGGAGCTTCATTGAATGCAACGAATGATCCATTGATCGTTATCGATGGTGTTCCGTTGGATTTTAATTCAATTTCAGGTGCACCAAATCCTTTGTCATTGATCAACCCAAATGACATTGAAACTTTCAATATTTTAAAAGATGCATCTGCTGCGGCGATCTATGGATCAAGAGCATCCAATGGTGTAATTATCATAACAACAAAAAGAGGTACGTCAGGAAAACCAAAATATAATTTTAATACCAACCTTGCAATAAGCTCTATTACCAGGAAAGTAGATGTACTGGATGCCGGTCGTTTCACTCAATATGTACTTGCGAATGGAACAGCCGAACAAAAATCTTTATTGGGTATTTCTAATACAGATTGGCAGGATCAAATATACCAGACAGCCATTAGTAATGATAATAACTTTAGCGTAAGCGGAACAAGTCATAAAGTTCCTTATCGTGTTTCTGTTGGTTACCTGGATCAAAAGGGAATTTTAAGAAGGGGAGAATTGAAAAGAGGAACTGTTGGTATAAACCTAAGCCCTAAGTTTTTAAAAAATAATTTAAAAGTTGATATCAACCTGAAGGGATCTCAAACGCATAGCTTATATGCCAATGAAGATGCAATATCCGGTGCCGTATACTTTGATCCTACACAACCAGTAAGAACGGGTAGCCCAAGGTACAACGGGTATTACGAATGGCTTGATCCAAGTGCAGCTAACGGTTTAAGGGCAAATTCTCCAAGAAACCCAGTGGCTTTATTGGAGCAGGATCAAAATGAAGCGAATGTAAAACGCAGTATTGGAAATGCAGTGTTGGAATATAAATTCCCATTCTTCCCATCATTGAGGGCAAACTTAAATGCAGGATATGATTATTCGGATGGCCGCGGAACTAATTTTATCAATGATAGTGCTGCATCGGGGTATCACCGTTTTAAAGATGCAGGTGGGATCTATCATGGAGGAACAAGTTCTTTGTATCATCAACAAAAGATGAACAGCCTCTTTGAATTTTATTTGGGCTATAGCAAAGACCTGAGCAACATCAAAAGTAAAATTGATGTGATCGCAGGTTATTCATACAATAAATTATTGACCAAGGCATATTCATTTGATGATTATACTTCTGATAAAACGGTCGCAAAACCACAATTGTACTATTTTGATGAACCGACCGTTGTTCTTTTAGCTTATTATGCCAGGTTAAATTATTCTTTGGCGAACCGTTATTTATTAACTGCATCAATCAGGCGTGATGGAACTTCCAGGTTTGCAAACCACCCATGGGGTAATTTCCCGGCGGTTGCATTTGCATGGAGAATAAAAGAAGAAGGATTTCTTAGAAGCAGCAAAACTTTTTCTGATCTTAAATTACGTTTAGGTTATGGAGAAACAGCTCAGCAGGAAGGGATCGGTCTTTATGATTATACATCTTTTTATTTCCTGAGTACACCGGGTGCACAATACCAGTTGGGCGATACATTTTATTACATGAACAGGCCGAGTGCTTATTATCCTCAGCGGAAATGGGAAACTACAAAAACAAGTAATATTGGTCTTGACTTTGGTTTGTTTGACGGACGTGTAGTAGGTGCTGTTGACGCTTATTATAAAAAGACCACTGACCTGCTTAATCAAATTGACCAATCGGCAGGTGCTAATTTCTCTAATAAGATCGTTGCAAATGTTGGAAGCATGGAAAACCGTGGTATTGAAGCATCACTTAATATAGAACTTATCAGGAAGAAAAATATGACATGGGCTATTGGCGGAAACTTTACTTATAATAAAAACAAGATCACCAAACTTACCATTTCAGATGATCCTAATTATAAAGGAAATGAAACCGGTAATATTTCAATTGGAACAGGTACAACACTTTTCATCAATACAGTCGACTTGGGAAAGAACGCTTTCTATGTGTACAAACAAATATATGGTGCTGACGGAAGGCCGATCGATGGTTTATTTGAAGATCTGAACAGGGATGGAAAAATAACTACTGATGACAGGTACCGTTATAAAAATCCTGATCCGGAAGCATTCTTTGGATTTACTACCAGCTTCACTTACAAAAAATGGAATCTTGGTGCAACATTACGTGCAGAGGTTGGAAATTATATGTACAACCAGATACAAGCTGGTGCTGCAACAAAAACAAACCTGTTTGGTATCAGTTACCTGAACAATGTACAGTCTGATTTGTTAAGTACGAATATATCGGGTTCAAAGAATGGTTATGTGCTTTCCGATTATTATATCCAGAATGCATCTTTCCTGAAAATGGATAATGCTAATCTTGGTTATAATTTTGGAAAAGTTTGTCATGGTATATCCAATTTGCGTTTCAATTTCAATGTGCAAAACGTATTTGTGATGACCAAGTACAAGGGACTTGATCCTGAGACTTTCCAGCACATTGGGATCCTAAGCTTAGAATTCCACGTGGACAAGTTGTCGCG
>JADMIO010848935.1_pt1 | contig 49000 bp, 44 predicted proteins | sample 8958161 | NCBI WGS metagenome assembly JADMIO01 (sample SAMN16585339, study PRJNA669376) | soil metagenome | isolation source: Crop rotation soil | place: USA: Cullars Rotation, Alabama | collected 2011
CCGCGACAACTTGTCCACGTGGAATTCTAAGCTTAGGATCCCAATGTGCTGGAAAGGCCCAGCTGTTCGTCATGCCAGACCAGCGCCTTCATCTTGACGATGTCGACGATGCCCTTGAAATCGGCTTCCGAGCCGATCGGCCAGGTGATCACCATCGGGCGGGTGCCCAGACGGTCGATCATCATGTCGATGCAGCGCTGGAAATCCGCGCCGGTGCGGTCCATCTTGTTGACGAAGCAGATGCGCGGCACGTGATACTTGTCGGCCTGACGCCACACGGTTTCCGACTGCGGCTCCACGCCGGCGACGGCGTCGAACACCGCCACCGCGCCGTCCAGCACGCGCATGGAACGTTCCACCTCGATGGTGAAGTCCACGTGACCCGGGGTGTCGATGATGTTGATCCGGTGATCTTTCCAGAAGCAGGTGGTGGCGGCGGAGGTGATGGTGATGCCGCGTTCCTGTTCCTGCTCCATGAAGTCCATGGTGGCGGCGCCGTCATGAACTTCGCCGATCTTATGGGACTTGCCGGTGTAATAGAGAATGCGCTCAGTCGTCGTCGTCTTGCCGGCGTCGATATGCGCGGCAATACCGATGTTACGATACATATTGAGCGGGGTTGTGCGGGCCATTTTGAAAGTCCGTTACCAGCGATAATGCGAGAAGGCGCGGTTGGCGTCGGCCATCTTGTGAGTGTCTTCGCGCTTCTTGACGGCGGAGCCGCGATTGTTGGCGGCGTCCATCAACTCACCCGACAGGCGGCCCTGCATGGTGGGCTCGTTGCGGGCGCGCGCGGCGGTGATCAGCCAGCGGATGGCCAGCGCGCGGCTGCGGTCGGTGCGCACTTCGACGGGCACCTGATAGGTGGCGCCGCCGACGCGGCGGGAGCGCACTTCCAGCGCGGGCGAAACATTGCGCAGGGCTTCGTGGAAGATGACCAGCGGATCCTGCTTGGTCTTGGCGGCGATGGTGTCGAACGCGCCGTAGATGATGCCTTCGGCGGCCGACTTCTTGCCGTCATACATCAGGGAGTTCATAAACTTGGCGAGGACCAGATCGCCAAACTTGGCATCCGGGGTGATTTCGCGGCGTTCGGCGCGGTGGCGGCGGGACATCTATATCTCCTTACTTCGGACGCTTGGCGCCATAGAGCGAACGGCGCTTCTTGCGGTCCTTGACGCCCTGGGTGTCGAGCACGCCGCGGATGATGTGATAGCGCACGCCGGGAAGGTCCTTGACGCGGCCGCCGCGGATCAGAACCACCGAGTGTTCCTGCAGGTTGTGGCCTTCGCCGGGAATATAAGTCAGCGCTTCGAAGCCGTTGGTCAGGCGCACCTTGGCGACCTTGCGCAGCGCGGAGTTCGGCTTCTTCGGCGTCGTGGTGTAGACGCGGGTGCAGACGGCGCGCTTTTGCGGGCACTGCTGCAGGGCCGGAACCTTGTTGCGCTTGGGCTTAAAACCGCGCGGCTTACGAATAAGCTGATTGACTGTCGGCATTCCCACTTCCTTTTTGTCATCGGTGCGGCCGCACCGGATGAACGAAAACCAAAAACCGGCCAGAGGAGAAATCCCCGGTCCGAACTTGCGGAGGACTGAGATGGGTCAACCCACCTGAGTCGCGCGTCTGAGCTCTTTAAACTGGCTTCCCAGCAGCGTTTTTGCGGTTTTTTCCGCAGACGGCCTGCCCTGGAAGGTGGCGGCTTATACCCACCCGGTCCCAAGGGGTCAAGCGGGACGAAATCGGCGAATTTCCAGGGTTTTCAGCCCAGCCCCGGAAGGATGTAAGTTTACAGTGAAAACAATGGCTTGGATTGCGGCAGGCCAGCGGATCGCATAATCCTTAAGCGAGGGATCTACCGCTTATGACGCGTTCGGGACATGCCACCGTGAGACCCGCCGCCACCCGCCGGTGGCTGGCCGTCTTCGCGCTGCTGAGCTTTTTCCTTCAAAGCCTGGCGGTCCAGACCCATATCCATCAGCAACTTCCGCTCGCCGCCGCCCAGGCGGTCGATACGGGGACATCGGCGCCGGCCCCGGCCAAAAACCAGGACCCAGTCGATCAATGCCGACTGTGTCAGGAACTGGTGCATGCCGGCAATTTCGCGACGCCGTCCATGGCCGTTGCGCTGGCTAGCCTGAATTTTGTTCCGGCGATTTTTGCCACCCTACTGGTGCCGGCGGGCCATTCGGCCGACGGCTTTATCTGGCAGAGCCGCGGTCCCCCGCGCCGTTAATCGCCTTTCCTGTTCGCGTGCGGCTGTCGCCGCCCCAGCACGCCTTGGCGTGCGTTTTCCCATTTCGGAGTGCCCTAATGTTTCGTTCGTTTTTATTGTTGAGGTGCGCAAGCGCCGCCTTGCTGGCGGTGATCCCCGGCCTCGCACTCGCTCAAGAATCCACTGAGAGCGTCACTGTCACCGCCCAAAAGCTGGCCGCCGCGCGCAACGGTATCCAGACCCAGACCGGCGCTTCCACTTACACCATCACGTCAAAAGAAATTCAGGCCCAGCCCGGCGGCGACAATGCCCAGCTCAATTCGGTGGTGCTGCAAATGCCGGGCGTGGCGCAGGACTCATTCGGCCAGCTCCATGTCCGCGGCGAGCATAACGGCCTGCAATACCGGTTGAACGGCATCATTCTGCCGGAAGGCATTTCGGTGTTCGGCCAAACTTTGGATCCCCGGCTGGCGGAATCGGTGCGTCTGATCACCGGTGCCCTGCCCGCCGAATATGGCAACCGCACCGCCGGCATCATCGACATCCAGACCAAGAGCGGCGTGTTCGAGGATGGCGGCGAAGTCAGCATGTATGGCGGCAGCCATTCGACCTTATCGCCGTCCTTTGCCTATGGCGGATCGCAAGGCCATTTCAATTATTTCGTCTCGGGCGACTACACCACCAACACCTTGGGCATTGAATCCCCGGACGGCAGCAGCGATCCGCGCCACGACCGCACCCAGCAATGGCACGGCTTTGCCTATCTGCAGGACATTCTCGACCAGAACAGCAGCATCACCGCCGTGCTGGGCACTTCCAATGCGATATTCCAAATTCCCAATCAGATCGGCCTTCAACCATCCGGACTGGACGGCATTGTTGGTCTGGGACCGCAAGACCCCGGCAGCGGTAATTTCCAACTCAATGCCAATGGCGTAACAGGCTTTCCGTCCCAAAATCTGGATGAGCGCCAGCGTGAGATCACCCACTACGGCATCTTGAGCTACCTGCGTTCTGTAGGATCGCTGGACTATCAAGTGTCGCTGTTCGGGCGCTATTCCAGCCTGTTCTTCACACCCGGCAACAATGTCGGCGACATCCTTTATAACGGCCTGGCCCAGAACGCTTACAAGCGTGACGTCGCTTATGGCTTGCAGGCGGAGGGCGCCTGGCATGCTTTCGAAGGCCATACCATCCGCTTTGGTGTGCTCTATCAGGCTGATGACACGCTGTCGCGCACCTCATCCCAGGTGTTGCCCACCGCGCCTGGCAATGTCACCAACCCCAATCCCAATCCGCTTTGCACCGATCCCGATCAGACCTGCCAGACTTCAGCCGTACCGGTGACCATCGCCGATAACGGCAGCAAACATGGTTACAATTACGGCTTCTATGCCCAGGACGAATGGGCCGTGACTGATAACTTCACCGTCAACTACGGCTTGCGTTACGACGCCTTCTCGGCCTTCGACGCCGAGAACCAGCTAAGTCCGCGCGTCAACGGGGTATGGAAGCCAACCGACACCACCACCATTCATGCCGGCTATGCCCGCTATTTCTCGCCGCCGCCTTTTGAATTGGTGGCAAGCCAGACCGTCGCGCTGTTCGACAACACCACGGCGGCGGGCGGCGGCGGGCCCAACGACACACCCCGCGCCGAGCGCGCCGATTATTTCGACCTCGGTATGGAGCAGAAATTCGGCGACTGGACCATCGGACTGGACAGTTTCTACAAGATGTCCAAGAACCTGATCGATGAAGGTCAGTTCGGGGCTCCCATCATACTGACGCCCTTCAATTACGGCCAGGGCCGGCAATATGGCGGCGAGCTGACGGTCAACTATTCCCACGACAATTTCAGCGCCTATGCCAACGCCTCCTACGAAAGGGCGGTGGGCAAAAACATCAATTCCAGCCAGTTCCAGTTCGATCCCGGCGAGCTCGCCTATATCGCGGGCCACTATATTCCGTTGGATCACCAGCAACTCTTCTCGCTGTCGGCAGGCGCCACCTACACTTGGAACAAAACCCATTTCTCGGCCGACCTGTTGTATGGCACCGGCTTGCGCAAGGATGGCGCCACGCCCAACGGCGACTCCGTGCCGGCCTATGTCACGGTCAATTTCGGCATCAGCCAGGATTTCGAACTGGGCGCGATGAAGGGCCTCACCGCACGGTTTGACCTGCTCAATGCTTTCGACGAGGTCTATACTATCCGCGACGGCACTGGGGTGGGCGTGGGCGCGCCGCAATTCGGGGCAAGGCGTGGATTCTTTGTGGGATTGTCGAAGGCGCTGTGATGGAGTTTTGGATCGTCCTGCCTCGCGTCGCGCTTGGGCGCGCGCCGCTGCGGCGTTCGGCCGGGCAAAAGGTCCACTGGACCTTTTGCCTATCCGGCCTCACCCAAACAAATCCAATCTCGTCCCGCACACCCTGGCCTCATGCTCCAGCAGCTTGCGCTTGAGCGGAAGTCCGCCGCCATAGCCGGTGAGTGAACCGTCGGCACCGATCACCCGGTGACAGGGCACGATCAAGGCAATCGGATTGGCGCCATTGGCCGCACCCACGGCGCGAGCGGCTGTGGGATGACCAATCCGCTTGGCCACCGCGCCATAACTGGTGGTGGTGCCGAAGGGGATGTCCAGCAGCGCCGCCCAGACTTTCTTGTCGAACTCCGGCCCTTCCGCCGCCAGTTCGAAATCAAACTCCCGGCGCTTGCCATTGGCATATTGAGTCACCTGGCGCTGGACCTCGGCCAGCTTGCGGGAATTGTTCTCCGCTTCCGGATCGACCTTGGCCGCGCCGGTGGCGCGCAGGTTGAATCGCAGCAACCTTCCTTCCTCATCCACCCAGGCGGCGAATTTCTGGAAGGGGGATTCGATCAAACTCCAATATTTCTTGGTCATGGCTAGCCTCCTTCAGGCCGCTTCTTTCAGATAGGTCCATAGATGCATGGTGGCGAGGCTGCGATGCGGCGCATACACGCTCATCAACCGCGCCGATTGATCGGCATCGGGCCGCTCCGGCAATTGATGCAGCCTTTGCAGCGCGGCGGCCAGCGCGGCATCGCCAACCGGCGCCGCGTCGGCAAAACCGCCCCGCATCAGGACATAGCGCGCCGTCCAGGTGCCGATGCCGTGTTGCGCCGTCAGCGCCTTTTCCGCCGCGATGGCCGAGCCTTCGCCCAGATTTTCGATATCCAACTTGCCGCCGGCCACGGCCTGGGCCGCCTCGACCAGATAGCGCGCCTTGGAGCGGGAATAGCGCCGCGCCGCCAGGGCCGAAATATCGATGTCGGCCACCCGCTGCGGCGTGGGATGGGCGCGCATCTCGCCGATCTTCTCGCCCGCCAATTCCATCATCTCGCGCCGCAGAGAGGCGGCGAATTTGATATTGATCTGCTGGCCGATAATGCCCCAGCACAAGGCATCAAACCCCGTGGGCAATAGCGGCATGCGCAGACCCCGGCGATTCTTGACGAAGTCCGCATGCCGGGTTTCGAACTGGCTGACATCATTGGTCAGGGAAAGAATTTTCAGCGCGGCGGCATGCAAGGCCGCCATGCTGCCCTGCCCTAGTTTCCTCTCGGCATGCACGCGAACCCAGGCTTGTCCCGGCTCGATACTAATTTCCAGGACCGCGGGCCCATCCTCGGTGTGCAACGCCTTCCAGATGCGATTGCCTTCGCTTTTTTCGCTGAGCGATTGCGGATCGCGGGCGTGGTAGGCGAGAATTTCCTTGGCCCGGTACAAAGGCGGCAGCTGCAACATGAACACTTCCGCGCCATCCAAGGCGCGATAGGCGCCCGGCGTCATCCGCATCTGGTTGAGGAACTGGCGGTGGAACACCGATTCCGATTCAAAGCCGGCGCCGAAACCGATCTCGGCCACCTTGTCCCTGCCGGAAAGCAATTCGCCCGCAGCTTGTTTCACCCGCACCCGGCGCAGCCACGAAGCCGGCGCCAGGTGGGCATGGTCGCGGAACAGATCGCCCAGCTTGGTCAGGCTGACCCCCGCTTTCTTGGCCAGGGCCGAAGCGTCGGCAAAACCCTCGGGATCATTTTTGATCCGCTCCGCCAGACCCTGGAACAAAGCGACATTCTCATCCTCACCCTTATAATAAAGATCCGGACGGCAGCGTTTGCAGGCGCGCAAGCCGGCAGCCTTGGCTTCGGCCTCGGTGGTGAACAGCCGCACATTTTGCGGCTTGGGCGGGCGGGCGGCGCAGGACGGCAGGCAATAAATCCCGGTGGTCATCACACCAAGGATGAATTTGCCGTCGAACTTGCCCTTGCGGGCCTCGGCGCGGTTCCAGGACATGGGTTCAGGTAATTTCATGAGCGGACCTTAGCGCGGCTTCCGAAGCCCCGCCTCCTGATTTACCCGCTGGATGTGGTGAGGAACCTAGAAAAGAAGAAGGGCCGCCCTCGCGGACGGCCCTGATTCTATTACGCATTGAACGGGTTACTCGGCCGCAGGCTGAGGAGCCTCCAGTTGGGCGACGGGCTGCTGCGCCTGCTGTTCCTCCTGGATCGCCTTGTCGCGTTCGGTGGCGATCTGGCGCAGGCGGGCGATGGCGCCGCCGGTACCCGCCGGGATCAGGCGGCCGACGATGACGTTCTCCTTCAGGCCTTCCAGCATATCCACCTTGCCATTGACCGCGGCGTCGGTAAGGACGCGCGTGGTTTCCTGGAACGAGGCCGCCGAGAACACCGAGCGGGTCTGCAACGACGCCTTGGTGATGCCGAGCAGGATGGCGCGGCCTTCGGCCGGCTTGTGGCCGTCGTCCAGCGCCTTCTTGTTGGCGTCATCCAGTTCGGCCTGGTCGACATGTTCACCGGCGATCAGCGTAGTTTCGCCGCCGTCGATGATTTCCAGCTTCTGCATCATCTGGCGGCAGATCACTTCGATATGCTTGTCGTTGATCTTCACGCCCTGCAGCCGGTAGACGTCCTGGATTTCCTTGACCAGGTAGATCGCCAATTCCTCCATGCCCTTGATGCGCAGGATGTCATGCGGCGAGGGATTGCCTTCGACGATATAGTCGCCCTTCTCCACATAATCGCCTTCGCGCACGCTGATATGGCGGCCCTTGGGGATCAGATACTCGCTCGGCTCCTGCTTCTCGTTCTTGGGACGCACGATGACGCGGCGCTTGTTCTTATAGTCCTTGCCGAATTCGACAAAGCCGTCGGTTTCGGCCAGCACGGCCGCTTCCTTGGGCTTGCGGGCTTCGAACAATTCCGCCACCCGCGGCAGACCGCCGGTGATGTCGCGGGTCTTGGCGCCTTCGGTCGGGATACGCGCCAGCACGTCACCGGCCCGGATGGTGGAACCGTCTTCCACAGACAGAATCGCATCCGGCGAAATCGCATAACGCGCTTCCCCACCGGCCGGCAGCTGCACCGGCTTGCCCTTCTTGTCCAGGATGACGATGGTGGGACGCAGTTCGGGCGCGTTCTTGGAGCCCGTGCCGCGGCTGTCCATCACAACCTTGGACGACACGCCGGTCTTTTCGTCCGACACTTCGCGCACCGTGACGCCGAAGACCAGGTCTTCGTACTTCACGGTACCCTCAACGTCGGTCATGACCGGCAAGGCATTGGGATTCCATTCCGCCAGCCGGTCGCCGCGCTTGACGGTGGCGCCCTCGTCCACCTTCAAGCGTGCGCCATAGGTGATGCGAGAGGTGGCGCGTTCCTGGCCCTTATTGTCAGTGATAACGATCTGCATGTTGCGCGACATCGCGATCAGTTCGCCGTCGGAATTCTTGACGACATTCTTGTTCACGATCTTGATCTTGCCGTCATACGACGCCTCGATCTTCGACTGGCCGGCAACCTGCGCCGCACCGCCGATATGGAAGGTGCGCATGGTGAGCTGGGTGCCCGGTTCGCCGATCGACTGGGCGGCGATCACGCCCACCGCTTCGCCGATATTGACCGGGGTACCGCGCGCCAGGTCGCGGCCATAGCACTTGCCGCAAACGCCTTCCGGCAGGTCGCAAGTCAAGACCGAACGGACGCGCACCTTCTGGACATGCGCCGCTTCGACCTTTTCCGCCAGGTCTTCGGTCACTTCCTTGTTGCGCTTGATGATGATCTCACCCGTGTCCGGATGCTTGACATCTTCCGCTGTGGTGCGGCCCAAAATGCGTTCCGTCAGCGACGCCACGACCTGGCCGCCATCGATTTCCGCCTGGACCGTGACACCCTTCTTGGTGCCGCAGTCTTCCGACGTGATGATGCAGTCATTCGCCACGTCGACCAGACGGCGGGTCAGGTAACCCGAATTTGCCGTTTTGAGCGCAGTGTCGGCCAGACCCTTGCGAGCGCCGTGGGTGGAGTTGAAGTACTCCAACACGGTGAGGCCTTCCTTGAAGTTCGACAGGATCGGCGTTTCGATGATCGAACCGTCGGGACGCGCCATCAGTCCGCGCATACCCGCCAGCTGCTTCATCTGCTGCGGCGAACCGCGGGCGCCGGAATGCGACATCATGTAGATGGAATTCATCTCCACCACGCGGCCCGTATCGGGATCGATCTTGGGCTCGGAGATTTCCTTCATCATTTCGGCCGCCACCATGTCGGTGCACTTGGACCAGGTGTCGACAACGAGATTGTACTTCTCCTTGTCGGTGGTCAGACCGTCCTGATACTGCTGCTCATATTCACGCACCCGGTGACGGGTCTCGTCGATCAGCTTCACCTTGGTATCCGGCACGACCATGTCGTCCTTGCCGAACGAAATGCCGGCCTTGCAGGCTTCGCGGAAGCCAAGGGCCATCAGCGCGTCGGCGAACAGCACGGTCTCCTTCTGGCCGCAATGGCGATAGACCTCGTCGATCAACTGGCTGATCTCCTGCTTACGCAGCAACCGGTTGACCAGCTCGAAGGGAACGCGCGGATTGCGGGGCAGGATTTCGGCGATCAGCATGCGGCCCGGGGTGGAGTCCACCCGGCGGGTTATCGGCTTGCCTTCGGCATCCACCGTCTTGTAGCGCGCCTTGATCTTGGCATGCAGGGTCACCGACTTCGAGAACAACGCGTGCTCGATCTCACCGATGTCGTTGAAGGTCATGCCTTCGCCCGGCTCCTTGGCGCGTTCCTGCGACAAGTAGTAAAGGCCCAGCACGATGTCCTGGGTCGGCACGATGATCGGCTTGCCGTTGGCGGGCGAAAGGATGTTGTTGGTCGACATCATCAGCACGCGCGCTTCCAACTGCGCTTCCAGCGACAGCGGAACATGCACCGCCATCTGGTCGCCGTCGAAGTCGGCATTGAAGGCGGTGCAAACCAGCGGATGAAGCTGGATCGCCTTGCCTTCGATCAACACCGGCTCGAACGCCTGGATGCCCAACCGGTGCAAGGTCGGGGCGCGGTTGAGCAGGATGGGATGTTCGCGGATGACTTCTTCCAGGATATCCCAAACCTCGGGCTTTTCCTTTTCCACCAGCTTCTTGGACTGCTTGACGGTCTGGCTGAAACCCTTGGCTTCCAAGCGCGCATAAATGAACGGCTTGAACAGTTCCAGCGCCATCTTCTTGGGCAGGCCGCACTGATGCAGCTTGAGCTCGGGACCGACCACGATCACCGAACGGCCGGAATAATCGACGCGCTTGCCCAGCAGGTTCTGGCGGAACCGGCCTTGCTTGCCCTTGAGCATGTCGGCCAGTGACTTGAGCGGACGCTTGTTGGCGCCGGTGATGACGCGGCCGCGGCGGCCATTGTCGAACAGGGCGTCAACGGACTCCTGCAGCATGCGCTTTTCATTGCGCACGATGATGTCGGGAGCCTTGAGCTCGATCAGGCGCTTCAACCGGTTGTTGCGGTTGATGACGCGGCGATAGAGATCGTTCAAATCGGAGGTCGCGAAGCGGCCGCCATCCAGCGGCACCAGCGGACGCAGTTCCGGCGGGATCACCGGAATCACCTGCAGGATCATCCATTCCGGGCGATTGTTGGAATCGAGGAAGGCCTCGACCACCTTAAGCCGCTTGACCAGCTTCTTTTGCTTCTCGCCGCCGGAAGATTCCGCCACGTCGGTGCGAATCTCGTCGCGCAGCTTTTCCAGGTCGATGGCGGCCAGCAGCTTGCGGATGGCTTCGGCGCCGATTTCGGCGGTGAAGCTGTCGTTGCCGTATTCGTCCTGAGCCTTATAGAACTCATCTTCCGTCAGGAGCTGACGCTCCTTGAGCGGCGTCAGGCCGGGCTCGATGACGATATAATTTTCGAAATAGAGCACCCGCTCCAGATCCTTGAGCGTCATATCCAGGATCAGGCCGATGCGGCTGGGCAGCGACTTCAGGAACCAGATATGGGCCACCGGCGAGGCCAGCTCGATATGGCCCATGCGGTCGCGGCGCACCTTCTGCACGGTGACTTCGACGCCGCACTTTTCGCAGACGATACCCTTGTACTTCATGCGCTTGTACTTGCCGCACAAGCACTCATAGTCCTTCACCGGCCCGAAGATGCGGGCGCAGAACAGCCCGTCCCGCTCCGGCTTGAAGGTGCGGTAATTGATCGTCTCCGGCTTTTTGATTTCGCCATGGCTCCAGCGCAGGATCTGATCCGGGCTGGCCAGCGAGATCTTGATGCGGTCGAACGCAGGAACTTCCTTCTGCGTTCCGAAGACATTCATCAGCTCTTGATTCATACGAGCGTCCTTTCGATTGGGCCGGAGAGCATTCGCCAGTTCCGTCCCGTTTTTTCCTTTAAAATCCCCGCCCCTTGCCGGGCGCCGGGCGGGGGTCGTTTATTCCGTTCCGTTGCGTTTATGTCGTCGGTCCATTGACCAGTTCGACATTCAGCGACAGAGAGCGCATTTCCTTGACCAAGACGTTGAACGATTCCGGGATACCGGCCTCGAACGTGTCTTCGCCGCGCACGATCGCTTCGTAGACCTTGGTGCGGCCCGCCACGTCGTCCGACTTCACCGTCAGGATTTCCTGCAAGGTGTAGGCGGCGCCGTAGGCTTCCAACGCCCAGACTTCCATTTCGCCGAAGCGCTGGCCGCCGAACTGCGCCTTGCCGCCCAGCGGTTGCTGGGTGACGAGGCTGTAGGGACCGATCGAACGGGCGTGGATCTTGTCGTCCACCAGATGGTTGAGCTTGAGCATATAGATGTAGCCCACGGTGACCTGGCGGGTGAACGCTTCACCCGTGCGGCCATCGAACAAGGTCATCTGGCCCGACGAGGTCAGGCCCGCCTGCTCCAGCATGTCGACAATGTCGCTTTCCTTGGCGCCGTCGAACACCGGAGTGGCGATCGGCACGCCAAAGCGCAGATTGTCGGCCAGCTCGATCAAGCCGGGCTCGTCGATCTCGCCCAGGCGCTCGTCGCTGCCATAGACGCTCTTCAAGTGGCGGCGCAGCGGCTCATGCTTGCCGTCGCGCTTGACCTTGTCGAGCATGTCGCCGATCTGCCGGCCCAGACCCGAACAGGCCCAGCCCAGATGGGTTTCCAGAATCTGGCCCACATTCATGCGCGAAGGCACGCCCAAGGGATTGAGCACCACGTCCACCGCGGTGCCGTCTTCCAGATGCGGCATATCCTCGATCGGCACGATGCGGCTGATGACGCCCTTGTTGCCGTGACGGCCGGCCATTTTGTCGCCCGGCTGCAGCTTGCGCTTCACCGCCACAAACACCCGCACCATCTTCATCACGCCGGGGGCCAGTTCGTCGCCGCGGCGGAGCTTTTCCACCTTGTCGGCGAAGCGCTTGTCCAGGCGCGACTTGGATTCGTCATACTGCTGCCGCAAGCCCTCGATTTCGGCCATCGCCTTTTCATTGCGCAGCCCGATCTGCCACCACTGATGCTTGGCGATGGCGTCCAGCACCTGCTGGGTGATCTTGGTGTCGGCGGCCATGCCCTTGGGACCCGAAGCGGCGGTCTTGTTGAGCAGGATTTCCGCCAGGCGCGAGAAGATGTTGCGCTCCAGGATCGAAAGCTCGTCGTCGCGGTCTTCCGCCAGACGCTCTTCCTCGGCGCGCTCGATCGACATGGCGCGCTGATCCTTGTCCACGCCATGGCGGTTGAAGACCCGCACTTCCACGATGGTGCCGGTAACGCCCGGCGGCACGCGCAAGGACGTGTCGCGGACATCGGCGGCTTTTTCGCCGAAGATGGCGCGCAGCAGCTTTTCTTCCGGGGTCATCGGGGTTTCGCCCTTCGGCGTCACCTTGCCCACCAGAATATCGCCCGCCTGCACTTCGGCGCCGATATAGACGATGCCGGCTTCATCCAGGTTCTTGAGGTTTTCTTCGCCGACATTGGGAATGTCGCGGGTGATTTCCTCAGGGCCCAGCTTGGTGTCGCGCGCCATGGTCTCGAATTCCTCGATATGGATCGAGGTGAAGACGTCATCGCGGACGATACGCTCGGAGATCAGGATCGAGTCTTCGAAGTTGTAGCCATTCCAGGGCATGAAGGCGACCAGCGCATTCTTGCCCAGGGCCAGCTCGCCCAGCTGCGTCGACGGACCGTCACAGATGATATCGCCCTTCCTGACCACATCGCCCACCTTCACCAGCGGCCGCTGGTTGATGCAGGTCGAGGCATTGGAGCGCTGGAACTTGCGCAGCCGGAAGATGTCGATGCCCGGCTTGGTGGGATCGGTCTCTTCCGTAGCACGGATGACAATACGGGTGGCGTCCACCTGATCGACCACGCCGGCGCGGCGGGCCGCGATGGCGGCGCCGGAATCCCGCGCCACGATCTCTTCCATGCCGGTGCCGACCAGCGGCGCTTCGGGGCGCAGCAAAGGCACCGCCTGGCGCTGCATGTTGGAACCCATAAGTGCGCGGTTGGCGTCGTCATTTTCCAGGAACGGCACCAGGGCCGCGGCCACCGACACCAACTGCTTGGGCGAGACGTCGATGAACTGCACCTGATCGGGCGTGGTCATCACGAAGTTTCCGCCCTTGCGGCAGGAGACCAGTTCGTCGGTCAAGCGATTACGGCTGTCCACCGTGGCGTTGGCCTGGGCGACCGTGAACTTCGCCTCTTCCATCGCCGACAGATAGACCACCTCGTCCGTCAGATGCTTGTTCACCACCTTGCGGTACGGGCTTTCGATAAAGCCGTATTTGTTGACCCTGGCAAACGTCGCCAGTGAGTTGATCAACCCAATGTTGGGGCCTTCCGGCGTTTCGATCGGGCAGATGCGGCCATAATGGGTCGGGTGCACGTCGCGCACTTCGAAACCGGCGCGCTCACGGGTCAAGCCGCCTGGTCCAAGCGCCGACATGCGGCGCTTGTGGGTCAGTTCCGACAGCGGGTTCTGCTGGTCCATGAACTGCGACAACTGGCTGGAGCCGAAGAATTCGCGCACCGCAGCCGCCACCGGCTTGGCGTTGATCAGGTCGTGCGGCATCACCGTGTCGATATCCACCGCCGACATGCGCTCCTTGATGGCGCGCTCCATGCGCAGCAGGCCAACGCGGAACTGGTTTTCCATCAGCTCGCCCACCGAGCGCACCCGGCGGTTGCCGAGATTGTCGATGTCGTCGATTTCGCCGCGCCCGTCGCGCAACTCCACCAGCGCCTTGAGAATGGCGAGAATGTCTTCCTTGCGCAGCACCCGCATGGTGTCGGGCGCATCCAGGCCCATGCGCATGTTCATCTTGACCCGGCCGACCGCCGACAGGTCATAGCGTTCGCTATCGAAGAACAGCTGGCCGAACAGGGTCTCGGCGGTGTCCAATGTGGGCGGCTCGCCCGGACGCATCACGCGATAGATGTCGATCAGCGCCTGCTCGCGGGAGTGGTTCTTGTCCACATTCAGGGTATTGCGAAGATAAGGACCGACATTGATGCCGTCGATATTGAGCACTTCCACGTCATGAAAGCCTGCTTCCAGCAGGGTCGCCAGATTGTCGGCGGTCAGTTCGTCGCCGGCTTCGACATAGATTTCGCCGGTTTCCGGATTGACCATGTCCAGCGCCGAGAAGCGGCCGATCAGCTCGTCCTGGGCAAAGGCGATGTTCTTGACGCCATCCTCGCCCAGCTTGCGCAAGGCGCGGGCGGTGATCTTGCTGCCCGCTTCCAGCACCACATCGCCGGTCTTGGCATTCTTCCAGTCCGAGGTGGACTTGGCGTTGCGCATCCAGCCCGAATCCAGCGGCGTGGACCAGCTGCCGTCCTTGTTATGCTTGAAGGAAATCTTGCCGTAGAAATAATTCAGGATCTCTTCCTGGGTCAGGCCCAGGGCGTAGAGCAAGGTCGTCGCCGGCAGCTTGCGGCGGCGGTCGATGCGCACATGGACGATGTCCTTGGCGTCGAACTCAAAATCCAGCCAGGAACCACGATAGGGAATGACGCGGGCGGCAAACAACAGCTTGCCCGACGAGTGGGTCTTGCCCTTGTCGTGATCGAAGAACACGCCCGGCGAACGGTGCATCTGGGAGACGATGACCCGCTCGGTGCCGTTGACGACAAAGGTGCCGTTGTCGGTCATGAAGGGGACGTCGCCCATATAGACGTCCTGTTCCTTGATATCCTTGACCGACTTGGCGCCGGTTTCCTGGTCCACATCGAACACGATCAGGCGCAGGGTCACCTTGAGCGGCGCGGCATAGGTCATGGAGCGCTGCTGGCACTCCTCGACGTCATATTTGGGCTCTTCAAAGTGGTAATCGACATATTCCAGCAGCGAGGATTCCGAGAAATCCTTGATCGGAAACACCTGACGGAACACCGCCTCCAGGCCTTCGTCGCGACGGCCGCCATCCGGCTTTTCCAGCTGGAGGAACTGGTCATAGGAGGTGCGCTGAACCTCGATGAGGTTCGGCATCTGCGCGATCTCCTGGATCTTGCCGAAATTCTTGCGAAGGCGCTTACGTCCGGTGAAGGAGAGAGTCATTCGTGGTGGTCCTTTACGGCGTCAACCGTGTTTGCCCGGGGGGGGAAGCTTGGGAAACCAATGGCAAAAGCCACCGCACCCATCGGCGAGCGGTTCGCCGATGGGGGATGGGTGAACGAAATATGTACGCTCACGCGGCTTTTCAACCCGCTGAGCCTCCTTGTTACTTCAACTCGACCTTGGCGCCAGCATCTTCGAGCTGCTTCTTGATCTTGGCAGCTTCGTCCTTGTTGACGTCGGCTTTGACTTCCTTGGGAGCGCCTTCGACCAGGTCCTTGGCTTCCTTGAGGCCCAGGCCGGTGATCGCACGCACTTCCTTGATCACGTTGATCTTCTTGTCGCCCGCATCGGTGAGAACGACCGTGAATTCGGTCTTCTCGGCGGCCGGAGCGGCAGCCGCGCCAGCCGGAGCGGCAGCAGCCATGGCAACCGGCGCGGCGGCGGAAACGCCCCACTTATCTTCCAGCAGCTTGGCCAGGTCGGCGGCTTCCAGCACGGTCAGCGAGGACAGGTCTTCAACGAGCTTTTCGATCTTCGACATTTCTAAAGTTCCTTTAGTTGGTTCAGGTTTGGATGTTTACGTTGGCAGTCGCTTAAGCGGCGTCCTTCTTGGAATAAGCACCGATGACACGGGCAAGCTGACCGGCGGGGGCTGCAATGACCCCGGCGATCTTGGTCGCGGGCGCCACAAGCAGGCCCACGATCTTGCCACGCAGTTCATCCAGCGACGGCAGGGTGGCGAGGGCTTTCACGCCCGCGGCATCCAGCGCTGTGCTTCCGACCGCGCCGCCCAGGATCACGAGCTTTTCGTTATCCTTGGCGTAGGCAGCAGCCACCTTCGAAGCAGCCACCGGATCATCGCTGACAGCGATGCCGGTCGGCCCCTTGAACAGATGGGCGATGCCTTCGATCGGCGTTCCTTTCAGAGCGCGCACCGCCAGACGGTTCTTGGCCACACGGAACGAAGCCCCATTCGCGCGCATGCGCGAACGGAGATCGGCCATCTGGGCAACCGTCATGCCGGTATAGTGGGCGACCACCACAGAGCCGGCCTTCGCAAAGACGTTATTCAGGTCTTCGACGACTTCCGCTTTCTTGGCTTTTTCCACTTTGCTCTCCTAACGCGAGATACGGGACGATCCGCATCTCACCCTGTTGCTTTCACGCTGCCCCAGGGTCCAAACCCGAACATGCGAAGTCTCCTTCGCAAATCCGGTTTCATTCCCTGTCTGTGCTGGAAATCTTTTAAGCCTCTTTCGGGGCTCCAGCAGTCTCGGACAGTCCCGGCGATCGTCCGCCGGAATTTATTCGGATTATGCAGGGCTCCGGCATTGCGCTTCGCGCGCCGTCGCCCTGCAGATTCCAATTCACATCCCGTCGCCGCTCTCGCTTCACTTTCGTCACTGCGTTCGTGACGACGGGTACTCAACTTTCATGGCCGGTATCCAATCCGGCCAGCGGTGTTTTATGCCGCCACGCCACCCGCACCGACTGCGGCGAGCGAGATCTTCACGCCCGGACCCATGGTCGATGAGATGGAAATCTTCTTCACATAATGGCCCTTCGCGCCCGATGGCTTGGCCTTCAACACCGCGTCGACGAACGCCTTGACGTTGGCGGTGATGGCGTCTTCGGTGAAGCTCGCCTTGCCGACACCGGCTTGCACGATGCCTGCCTTTTCGACACGGAATTCCACCGCGCCGCCCTTGGCGTCTTTCACCGCCTGGGTAACGTCCATGGTGACGGTGCCGACCTTGGGGTTCGGCATCAGGTTGCGGGGACCGAGCACCTTACCCAACCGGCCCACGATACCCATCATGTCCGGGGTGGCGATGCAGCGGTCGAAGTCGATCTTGCCGGCATTGACTTCGGCGGCCAATTCTTCGGCGCCCACCAGATCGGCGCCGGCCTTCTTGGCCTCTTCCGCCTTGGCGCCCTTGGCGAACACCGCGACCCGCAGCGAGCGGCCGGTGCCTGAGGGCAACGAAACCACGCCGCGCACCATCTGGTCGGCATGCTTGGGGTCGACGCCCAGGTTGAGGGACAGTTCAATGGTCTCGTCGAACTTGGCGGTGGCGCGCGACTTGATCAGCTTCACGGCCTCTTCCACCGTATAGCTCTTGTTGCGGTCCAGATTGTCGACGGCTTTCTTGTAACGCTTGGAGATCGCCATGGCGGTTAATCCCTCACCGTGATGCCCATCGAGCGGGCCGAGCCCTCGATCAGCAGCATCGCGTTTTCGATGTCATTGGCGTTCAGGTCCTTCATCTTGGCTTCCGCGATCTGCCGCACCTGGGCGCGGGTGACGCTGCCGGCCGTGGTGATGCCCGGCGATTTGGAGCCGGAAGACAGCTTGGCCGCCTTCTTGAGAAAGTAGGAAGCAGGCGCGGTCTTCATCTCAAAGGTGAAGCTCTTGTCCGAGAACACGGTGATGGTCACCGGAATCGGCATGCCTTTTTCCTGGTCCTGGGTCTTGGCGTTGAACGCCTTGCAGAATTCCATGATGTTGAGGCCGCGCTGGCCCAAAGCCGGGCCGATGGGCGGCGACGGATTCGCGCTGCCCGCGGGCACCTGCAGTTTGACGTAACCTGTAATCTTCTTTGCCATGTCTCGCCGCCTCCTTTTTGCGGCTTAGCGGTTCCAACGAAACTTGCGTCTCTCCCGCACGACTTCACTTTGTGCACGTCTCGGGCGTTCGCTACGCTGCCCTCGCCGTGCAGATTCCAATTACAATCCAAAAACGTCCGTACTCATTCGTCCAAACCCAGCCTTGGACCGGCTAACTACATCTTCTCTACCTGCGTGTATTCCAACTCCACCGGCGTGGCGCGGCCGAAGATCGACACCGCCACCTTCACGCGGCTGCGGTCTTCGTCCACTTCCTCCACCGTGCCGGTGAAAGAGGTGAAGGGACCGTCGGCCACCCGCACCTGTTCGCCGATCTCGAAGGTGATGGTGGACTTGGGATGCTCGGCGCCCTCGCTCACCTGATTGAGGATGCGGTCCACTTCGCCCTGGCGCAGCGGCATGGGCTTGTTGTTCTGGCCCAGGAAACCGGTCACCTTCGCGACATTCTTGACCAGGTGATAGACCTCGTCCGTCAGCTTGGCGTGCAGCAGCACATAGCCGGGCAGGAATTTGCGCTCGCTATTGACCTTCTGGCCACGGCGCACCTCGATCACGTCTTCCGTCGGCACGATCACATCGGCGACGAATTCCTCCAGGTCCTGGATCTTGGCCTGACGCCTGATCTCCTCGGACACCTTCTTCTCGAAATTGGAATAGGTGTGGACGATGTACCACTTGGCATCTGCCACGGTGCGGGTTCCGGCTTCGCTCATCAGTACAGCCTCCTGGCGCCGATCAACAACATCTCGCCATAGTTGAGGACAAAATCGACCACCGCGAAGAACACCATGGTGAGACCGACCATGATGAACACCATCATGGTGGTGAGCCAGGTTTCCTTCCAGCTCGGCCAGGTGACCTTGCTCATCTCCCGGCGCACTTCCTGGAAGAACTGCATCGGCGAGACGCGGCGGCGCGCTACGGGAACTTCCCCGTCCGCATCCACGTCCGTCTTTTTCGTCACGTCAGCCATTTTACTCTTCAAACTTCTTAGTCTTGGCAGGGGCGGAGGGACTCGAACCCACGGCCCTCGGTTTTGGAGACCGATGCTCTACCAGCTGAGCTACACCCCTTTAGATGTTGCTCCGGGGCGTTCGCCGCCTTCGGCGGCTGCCCCTTCGCAACGATTCCAATAACTGGTTGAACCGCCCGAGCCTGGTGTCCCAGATGATTCATTCGAACTCCTACTTCAAGATCTTGGCGACGACGCCGGCGCCGACGGTGCGGCCGCCTTCACGGATGGCGAAGCGCAGCTTCTCTTCCATCGCGATCGGAACGATCAGCTCGACTTCCACCGAGATATTGTCCCCCGGCATCACCATTTCGGTGCCCGCCGGCAGCTTCACGATCCCGGTCACGTCGGTGGTGCGGAAGTAGAACTGCGGACGGTAATTGGCAAAGAACGGGGTATGACGGCCGCCTTCTTCCTTCGTCAGAATATAGGCTTCCGCCACAAACACGGTGTGGGGGGTGACCGAACCCGGCTTGGCCAGAACCTGGCCGCGCTCAATGCCTTCACGCTCAATGCCGCGCAGAAGCGCGCCGATATTGTCGCCCGCCTGGCCCTGGTCGAGCAGCTTGCGGAACATTTCCACGCCGGTGACCGTGGTCTTGGAGGTGGGACGAATGCCCACGATTTCCACTTCCTCGCCAACCTTCACCACGCCGCGCTCCACGCGGCCCGTCACAACCGTGCCGCGGCCCGAGATCGAGAACACGTCTTCGATCGGCATCAGGAACGGCTTGTCGATCGGACGTTCCGGCTGGGGAATGGATTCGTCGACAGCCTTCATCAGCTCCAGGATCGCATCATGGCCCAGCTTGGGCTCCTTGTTCTCGAGCGCCATCAGGGCCGAGCCGCGGATGATCGGAATATCGTCGCCGGGGAACTGATAGGAGGACAAGAGCTCGCGCACTTCCATCTCAACCAGGTCCAAGAGCTCCGGGTCATCGACCATGTCGCACTTGTTCATGAACACCACCAGGGCCGGCACGCCGACCTGACGGGCCAGAAGGATGTGCTCACGGGTCTGCGGCATCGGGCCGTCGGACGCCGACACCACCAGAATCGCGCCGTCCATCTGGGCGGCGCCGGTGATCATGTTCTTCACATAGTCGGCATGGCCGGGGCAGTCGACATGCGCATAGTGGCGGGCCTTGGTCTCATACTCGACATGGGCGGTCGAAATCGTAATACCGCGCGCCTTTTCTTCCGGCGCCTTGTCGATCTGGTCATAGGCCGTAAACGTCGCGCCGCCCGTCTCCGCCAGCACCTTGGTGATCGCAGCCGTCAACGACGTCTTGCCATGGTCAACATGGCCAATCGTGCCGATGTTGCAGTGCGGCTTGTTACGCTCAAATTTCGCTTTCGCCATAACCTGTCTCTTTCGTCTTTCTCGTCTTTCAGCGGCGCTCACCGCTGTTATTCAAATTTCTCTTCCGTCCTCCTTCGCCGAGGCTCCGGAGGACAACCTTCGCTGCGCTTTGGTCTGCCAACCGAAGCCCGCGCAGCGGGCGAAGGTTGGAGCGGGTGAAGGGAATCGAACCCTCGTCATCAGCTTGGAAGGCTGTTGCTCTACCATTGAGCTACACCCGCCCGGGTTCAGCTTCCTTTCTCTTCACACTCGTCTCTTCATGCTCGTCGGGCGCTTCTCATTGGCTTGCCAACCAAAGCCCGAAGGGCGAAGGCTGGTGGGGGAGGTTGGACTCGAACCAACGAAGCTGAAAGCAGCGGATTTACAGTCCGCCCCCTTTGCCACTCGGGACACTCCCCCATATTTTTACAATGAAAACAGAGGATTAAACCCTGTCACCGGCTAGCGATGCTGCTTCCGCCCGTTTGCGTGCGGACGAGCGAAAAAAATCCTCCAAATCAAGGGTTGGCTGCGGATCGGGGGTTATTGGTCAACAGAAGGTGAGTGTCAATAGGCCTTTTCCGGGGAAAATACGGGATTTTCCAAGGGGTTTGGGCTCCCACGCTTTACCGGCTCTCGCACTCCTTTATAAGCGCGCCATGCGTCCCAAAAACTTCGGCTCCAAACCTGGCAAAGACCGTCGCCCGCCGCCGGTAAAAAACCGCGGAAAAGCTGAAAAAAGCCCAGCGCAGCCCCCACGCCCCCGGTCGGAACGCGGCGAAGGCGGGGGCCAGTGGCTTTACGGCCTCCATGCGGTCCAGGCCGCCCTGGCCAATCCCCGCCGCAAACTGGGCCGGGCTGTCTTGACCCCCCGGGCCATCGAAACTTTGGGATCCAAGCTCCTGGCCCGGGTCCGGGTCGAGACCCAGGACCCCGGTTCCATCGACCGGCTGCTCCCCCCTGGAGCGGTGCATCAGGGGGCGGCCCTGGAAGCCTGGCCGCTCAAGACCCGCGACTTGGATGAGATCCTTGGCCAGTCCGCCGGCGAAACCCGCCGCATTATCCTGGTGCTGGACCAGCTATCCGATCCCCACAACGTCGGGGCGATTTTGCGGACCGCCGCCGCCTTCGGCGTCACCGCCGTGGTGGTGCAGGACCGCAATGCCCCGCCGCAATCCGGCGCTTTGGCCAAAGCGGCGTCCGGGGCGCTCGATCTCATTCCTTATATCGAAGTGGTCAATATCGCGCGCGCGCTCGACCAGTTGGCCGAGCGCGGCTTCTGGCGCATCGCGCTGGCGGGCGACGGGGACTCCAGCTTGGCGGAAGCCGTACCCGCCGGCGATGTGGCGCTGGTGCTGGGTTCGGAAGGCGCCGGTATCCGCCGCCTGGTGCGCGAGCATTGCGAGGCATCCGCTTTCATCCCGATCTCCAAGACGATGGAGAGCCTCAACGTTTCCAACGCCGCCGCCATCGCATTGTACGAATTGCGACGCTGAGCGCGGCAGGGAACATCCCGGTACCGCGTGAGTTATCTCTTCAACCTTTTGGTGGAGAGTTTCATGCGCTCGATACTGTTGTGGGCGATTGGTATTCCCTTGCCCATTATTCTCATTCTCTGGCTGATCAGCGGCCACGCCTAGCGCCGTTTTTAATCGGCGCTGAATTTTCCGGATTTGGCCCAGCCGCGCGGCACGATCCGTCCCGCTTGTGAACGTTCACCGCGCCAGTCCTTCAACTCCGACGCCTCGAACTGCCGGCCATTCTCGTCCTTCAATCCCTCTTTCCAGGTGAAGGCGGTCGCGTCCAGCAGGCTGCCATCCTTATAGCGCTGCAAATAGACCCCCTGCCCGCGCGCCAGCTCCGGCACTTCCTCAAGCTTGAAGATCAGGAGTTTGCGGTTCTCGCCTACCACCGCAACGCTGTCACCTTGCACGGGACGGCAAGAAGCCGCTTCCACCCCCGGCTTCACATTCATCACCCGCTTGCCGTTCTTGGTCATGGCCACGGCGTCATCCTCATTGGTGATGAAGCCATGGCCGCTGGTGGCGGCAACCAGCAATTTGCGCCCCGGCGCATGCGCGAACATGGTGACGATGTCGGCTTCCGGCGGCAGGTCGATGAAAGCGCGGATGGCTTCGCCATTGCCGCGCCCGCCAGGCAATTTTGATCCATCCAGGGTAAAGAAGCGGCCATCCGTGGCCAAGAGCATGATCTGGTCGGTGGTCTGGGCGTGAAACCAGAAGCGGGCGCGGTCGCCTTCGCGATACTTGTCGTCGTTTGACTGTTCCTGATGGCCTTTCAAGGCGCGCAGCCAGCCCTTGGCGGAGCACACTACCGTAATGGGCTCCTTCTCCACCCGGTTGGCGTGCTCTTCGACATGTTCGGCCAAAGCCGCCATTTCCGCCACTTCGGCGGCCTTGGCGATCTGGGTGCGGCGTTTGCCCAACGCCGTCTTGAGGCCGAATTTGGCGTCGATCTCTTTCAATTCGTCGATCAGTTTTTCAGACTTGAGCTTCTCCGAGCCCAAAAGCTTGGTCAGTTCCTTGCGCTCCTTGGTGAGCGAATCGTGCTCGCCGCGGATTTCCATCTCTTCCAGTTTGCGCAACGACCTCAGCCGCATGTTGAGAATAGCGTCGGCCTGGACTTCGGTCAGGCTGAAAGCCTTCATCAGCTTGGGCTTGGGCTCATCCTCGGTGCGGATGATCTTGATCACCTTGTCCAGGTTCAAAAAGACCGCGAGATAGCCTTCCAGCACCTCCAGCCGCGCCTTGATCTTTTCCAGCCGGTGAGCCGAGCGCCGTTCCAGCACTTCGCGCCGGTGCGCCGCGAACGCCGCCAGCACCTCCTTCAGGCTCATCACCTTGGGCACCAGACCCTTGTCCAGCACATTCATGTTCAAGGGAATGCGCGCTTCCAGGTCGCTGGAGCGGAACATCTGCTCCATCAGAATATCCGGATCGACCGTGCGGCTCTTGGGTGTGAGCACAATGCGGATATCTTCCGCGCTTTCGTCGTGAATATCGTCCAGCAGCGGCAGCTTCTTCTGCTCCAGCAGTTCGGCGACGCGCTCGATCAGCTTGGACTTCTGCACCTGATAGGGAATTTCGGTGACCACGATCTGCCAGGCGCCACGCGCGCCTTCTTCTTTTTCCCAGCACGCCCGCACCCTAAAACTGCCTTTGCCGGTCTTATAGGCTTCCGCGATGCTGGCCTGTTCTTCCACCAGAATTCCGCCGGTGGGGAAATCGGGCCCTTTGACGAATTTCAGCAGGCTGCGGTCTTGGATGGCGGAATTTTCGATCAGCGCGATGGTGGCGGCGCACAATTCGCCCAGATTGTGCGGCGGGATATTGGTCGCCATGCCCACCGCGATGCCGCTGGAGCCATTGGCCAGAAGATTGGGGAACGCCGCCGGCAACACCACCGGCTCCTGCGTCTCGCCATCATAGGTGGTGCGGAAATCCACCGCATCCTCATCCAGCCCGCCCAGCAGATGGCTGGCGGCCTCGGTCATGCGGCTTTCGGTGTAGCGCATGGCGGCGGCGTTATCGCCATCGATATTGCCGAAATTGCCCTGGCCATCGACCAGCGGATAGCGCACCGAAAAATCCTGAGCCAGGCGCACCAGCGCGTCATAAATCGCCTGGTCGCCATGGGGATGGAACGAGCCCATCACATCGCCCACCACCTTTGCGGATTTCTTGAACGAGGCGTCCGGGTCCAGCCGGAGCAATCGCATGCCGTAAAGGATGCGCCGGTGCACCGGCTTGAGCCCATCGCGCACATCGGGCAGCGCCCGCTGGGTGATGGTGGAAAGCGCATAGGCCAGATAACGCTCGGCCAACGCCTTGCTTAAGGGTTCGGAACGGATTTCGTCGGGAACGGCAACCATGGCGTGTTTCTATTCTGATTCGGAGACGATAATTGTATCCAGCCGCAACCGGGCGGGCGGCATTTCCTTGCCGTGCGGCGCCAAGACCCTTTCCAGCAGGAAATATCCGGTGAGCGCCAGCCCGGCGGCCACTTCGTCGGCATGCGCTTCCTGATTCTGGCCGCCGGTCAGAAATCCCGGCAGTTTGAACAGGCGATTGGCGTAGATGCCCGCCGCATCGCGCGACACCGCGCGCCCGCTCTTGGGCGAAACATAGATCAGCTCATTCTTCGTTCCCGTAGCGGCGCATTCGCGCAGGTCCAGGCCGAAGCCCAGCGCCTCCAGCAATCCCGCTTCCCAGCGGACATACAGCGGCAACCAGTGCGCCGCATCGTCGGCCATCATTGCGTCCAACAGAATTTCCGCGCCGCGAAAGACCGCGGCATGGGCCTCGCGCTCCGGCATGGCGGCGCTGGCCGTGGCGGTGAAGGCGTTGAGTCCCGCCAGAGCCTCGCGGCTGTCCATCAATTCGCCGGCGCGGGCCCGCGCCAACTCGCAGGTGAAACTGCCCAGATGCTCTTCCAACCGCGCCCGCCATTGCACATGCACGCTGTTGCCCGGTTGCAAGGTCGGCTTCACCCGGCGCGAGGCGCCGCCCCGCACCAGTCCCATGTGACGGCCATGCTCGCGCGTGAGCAATTCCAGGATCGCGCCATTTTCGCCATGGGCGCGGGAAGAAAGCACAATGGCGTCGTCAGACCATTCCATTTTTTATTTGCCCCCCTCTGCCCGCCTCCGCGGGCAAGCCCGCAGGCGGGCATCACCCCCCACCTGGCGCTTCGCGCCGTGGGGGGTGAGGAACGGTTCGCCGCAGGCGAACGAAATGGTCCTGCGGACCATTTCGAGTGACGAACGCCGCGAGCCAAAGCGAGCGGCCGAACAGCAGTTCGAACACCGGTGCTCGAGCTCAATTGTCATTCGGGAAATCCAAGCCTATCTCTTTATAGTGTTCACTGTTCTCGGCCCAGTCCTCGCGCACCTTCACGAACAGGAACAGATGCACCCGGCGTCCGAACAGCGTTTCCAGCTCTTCGCGCGCCAGGGCGCCAATGGTCTTGATGGTTGAACCGCCCTTGCCCAGCACAATCGCCTTCTGGCCTTCGCGCTGGACATAGATCACCTGGTCGATCCTGACCGAGCCGTCGCGGCGCTCTTCCCATTTCTCGGTTTCCACCGCGCTGGCATAAGGCAGCTCGTCATGCAGGCGCAGATAGATTTTCTCCCGCGTCACTTCCGCCGCCAGCAGCCGCGAAGGAATATCCGCCGCCTGGTCTTCCGGATACAGCCAGGGGCCTTGCGGCATGCGCGCCGCCACCCAGGCCAGCACATCCGCCACGCCTTCGGCCTTTAAAGCCGAAACCAGGAAGATATCCTCAAAAATCCCTTGGGCATGAAATTTTTCCACTAGGGGCAAGAGGTCGGTGCGCTTCATGCCATCGATCTTGTTGAGGATCAGCGCCTTCTTCTTTGCCTTGCCGTCCTTCAGGCCTTCCAGGATACCGCGCGTATCGCGGGCACCCAGGCTGTTTTCGTCCGCCACCAGATCGGCAGCGTCGACGATCAGCAACACCGCATCGGCGTCTTCGGCCCCCGCCCAAGCCGACGTCACCATGGCGCGGTCCAACCGCCGGCGGGGACGAAAAATACCCGGCGTATCGACGAACACGATTTGCGCCTCACCGGCGATGGCGATGCCGCGCACCGGCATGCGGGTGGTCTGCACCTTGGGCGTGACGATGGCGACTTTCGATCCCACCAAGGCATTGATCAAGGTCGACTTGCCGGCATTGGGAGCACCGATGATGGCGGCAAAGCCGCAACGCCCCATCTTCTTATCTGTCATGCCGTGTTCTCCGGTGCGACAACGGCCAGCAGTTTGGCTGCCGCATCCTGTTCGGCCTGGCGCTTGGAGCCGCCCTCGCCGCTCACCGGATCAAAGCCTTTGACCCGCGCCTCCACCACAAAGCGCGGCGCGTGATCCGGGCCCGCCTGATCTTTCAAACTATAGACCGGCGCGGCCGCATCCTTGCCGCGCGCCTGGGCCCATTCCTGCAACCGCGTCTTGGCATCGCGGGTATCGGCGCCCGGATCGGCGAACATTTTTTCCCACCAGCGTTCAATAAAGGCGCGCGCCGCCGCCATGCCGCCATCCAGATAGAGGGCAGCAATCACCGCTTCACAGGCGCTGCCCACAATAGGTCCACGCGCCCTTCCCCCGGCGCTTTCCGAGCGGGTGAGCACCAAATGGTCCCAAAGCCCGATTTCTTCGCCTATCCTTGCGCAGGCTTCCCAGCGCACCAGGGTGTGGACCCGCCTGGTCAGCGCGCCTTCGTCTTCTTCGGGGTACCGCTGATAGAGGTTTTCCGACACCACCAGCGCCAGCACCCGGTCGCCCAGAAATTCCAGCCGCTCATTGGAGCGCGCCGAATCCGCTCCCGCATGGGTGAGCGCGCGCTTGAGAAGGGCTTCGTCCTGGAACTGATATCCGAGTTTTTCGGAAAGGGGCGTCATTTCACCAGGGTGAGAATGCGCGAATAACGGATGGCGAACGGCCATTTCCACACTTCCCACAGCCGGGCCGAGCCGTCGGTGGAGAAGAAGCGGAACAGCGCCTTGCCTTCCAGATTTTCCGCCGGCACATAACCCACAGCCTCGCGGCTGTCATCGCTATTGTCGCGATTGTCGCCCATCATGAAATAGTGGCCGGCGGGAACCGTGAACAGTTCGGTATTGTCCAGCGGGCCTTCGGTGGTCTTATCGAGAGTGACATAGCTTTTGCCGCCCGGCAGGGTCTCGCGATATTGGGTCCAATGACCTTCCACGCCATCCAGATCGCCGACATAGTCGGCGAGTTTTTCGCGCTGCACCGGCTTGCCGTTGAGATACAGCACATCGTTGATCATCTGGATCTTGTCGCCCGGCAGGCCGATCACCCGCTTGATGAAGTCGGTGGAATTGTCTTGGGGGAATTTGAACACCACCACATCGCCGCGCTGCGGCTCGCTGCTCAGGAAGCGGCCGTTCATGTATTTGCCCAGAGGCCAGGCGCCGAAGGGAAAGGTGTAACGGCTGTAACCGTAGGAGAATTTCTCCACAAACAGGTAATCGCCGATCAACAGGGTGTTTTCCATCGAGCCCGACGGAATGTTGAAGGGCTGGAACAGGAAGGTGCGGATCACGATGGCGATCAGGCCGGCATAGATCACCGTCTTGGCGAGTTCCCCCCAGGATTCGCCCTGCTGCTGCTTGGCCGCCATATCGGATTCCGTCATTTGATTCCGTCCGTTTTTCTGGGCGCGACAAAAGGGGTGGAATGCCGCCCCTGTCAAGGATTTCGGGATTTAATCTTTAAAAAGCTGGAGTTACTGGGAGGTTGGCTGGGGAACGGCCGAGATGATCACGATCGCCTGGGCCAGGGGAAAATCATCGGTAATGGTGAGATCGATCTGGGCGCGGGTCCCCGGCGGGGTGATTTTCTCCAATCTTTTCAGGGCCCCTCCCGTCAAGGCCATGGTTGGTTTGCCGCCCGGCAGGTTCACCACCCCCATATCCCGCCAATAGACGCCGCGGCTCAATCCGGTTCCCAAGGCCTTGGCGCAGGCCTCCTTGGCGGCGAAGCGCTTGGCATAGGAGGCGGCCCGCAGCCGCCGGCGGTCCGATTTGGCACGCTCGATATCGGTATAGACCCGCGAGAGGAATCGCTCGCCGTATTTCTCAATGCTCTTTTCGATGCGGCGGATGTCGATCAGATCGTTGCCGATGCCGAGGATCACTTGCCCTCCGTAGCTTTAGCGAAGGGCCGCGCCTCGTCCATTAAGGCGCGCATCTGCCGGATCGATGCTTCCAGGCCAATGAACATCGCCTCACCCATCAGGAAGTGACCGATATTCAACTCCCGGATCTGGGGAATGGCTGCGACGGGTTTCACATTATCGTAAGTGAGGCCATGACCGGCATGGATTTCCAGGCCGATGCTTTCCCCATAGGCGGCGGCCTGGCGGATTTTCTCCAGCAGCTTTTCGCGTTCACTACCTGAGGCATTGGCATAAGCGCCCGTGTGCAGCTCCACCACCGGCGCGCCCAAGGCCTTGGAAGCGTCCAACTGGCGCCGATCCGGTTCGATGAACATGGAAACCCGGATACGCGCCGCGCCCAGCGCACTGACAATGGATTGGAGACGGTTGTGCTGCCCAGCCGCGTCGATGCCGCCCTCCGTGGTGCGTTCTTCCCGCTTCTCCGGCACGATGCAGGCGGCATGCGGCAAATGCTTGAGCGCGATGGCGGCCATTTCGTCGGTGGCGGCCATTTCCAGGTTGAGTGGGATCGTCAGCGCCTTGGATAGCCGTTCGATATCGTCATCGGAAATGTGGCGGCGGTCTTCGCGCAAATGCGCGGTGATGCCATCAGCACCCGCACTGGCCGCCAGAATGGCGGCGCGCACCGGATCGGGATTGTCGCCGCCGCGCGCCTGCCGCACCGTGGCGACGTGGTCAACATTGACGCCCAGGCGGAGCTTGGTCATTGGTCAACGCCCACAATACCAAAATGCGGGCCATACCCCTCGCGCTGAAAAAGACCAATTACCTTTTCCACAATCTCGTACTTGGTCGACCTGTCAGGCATCATTACAATATTTGGACGAGGATCTTTCTTCATCAGGATATGAATTTGGTTTCGCAATTGGTCGCTGTTCAATTGCGGCCCAGAGCCAAAATGCGCGTAACCATTCTGCCCTATGTGTAATTCTAATAAAGGCGCTGCATTGGCAAATTCAGCGCTTACGCACCAGCTCAGCGCAATAATAGCCGCAGCATATCTCACGTCAGCCCTCTGCTCCCTGGCTTGACCCTTAGTGTCATCGCCCACCACCCCGGTCCGCGCGAAGCGCGGCCGGAGTGTAAATTCCGTGTGGGCCATCCAGGTGAGGCAATCTTCGCTGTAGAAAGATAAGCGCGGACGTCATCTGGGTGGCCCGCATTCGCGGGCCATGACAAATTGGGTATCATGCCAATCCCCGGCTCCCCGGCTTCACCGCGGGAATGTTCTTCAAATGCGGCGGCAGCTTGTCGGCGGGCCAGGCTTTCACTTTCCATTCCGCCAGGGCGATCAGCGGCACGCCCACCTTGGCCGTGCCGCCGGAACGGTCGATCAGGCAGCAGGCGGCCACCACCTTGGCGCCGGTCTTCTTGATGGCGGTAATGCATTCGCGGCTGGAGACGCCGGTAGAGACAATGTCTTCCACCATCAAGACCTTCTGGCCCTTCTTCAGGGTGAAGTTGCGGCGAAGCTGAAACTCGCCGTCCACCCGCTCGACATACATCGCGGGAAGGCCCAGCTGACGGCCCATTTCATAGCCCGGCACGATCCCGCCCACCGCCGGAGAGACTATTGCCGTGATCTCGTCCTTGACTTCCTTCTTGACTTTTTCGGCCAGAGCCTTGCACAGCTTGGCGGTGCGCTTGGCGTCCTGGAACACCAACGCCTTTTGCAGGAACTTGTCGGAGTGAAGCCCGCTGGAGAGGATGAAATGGCCTTCCAGAAGCGCGCCAGATTTCTTGAATTCATTGAGAACTTGTTCGACGTTCATATTTCCCCTTTGTGTCATCCCGGGTGCGGTGCGGCGTGTAACTGTGCACCGCTAACCCGGGATCCAACTTTCTTCAACGATGGATCCCGGCTCGCGCTTCGCTGGCCGCCGATGACAAGAATGTCATTGCACCGTCTCCGCCTCGCGCACGCGGTCAACCGATTCGACCGCATCCGACACCCGTAGCGCGCCCAGGATGTTCTGCAAATGCGCCACGTCGCGCACTTCCACATCCACGTAAAACTCGAAATAGAGCGGATTGCGTTCGGTCAGCTTCAGGTTGGAAATATTGCCGCCATTGATGGCGACGGCCGACATGGCGCTGGCCAGCGCTCCCGGCGTGTTCTTGACCCGCACCTGGATACGCGCCACCGACAGGCCCATGTCGGAGGCGCCGTGGCCCCAGCCCACATCCAGCCAGTTGTTCATGTCATGCGCCTTGTCCAGTTCGGCGCAGTCGATGGTGTGGATCACCAGCCCCTCGCCCGGGGTGTTGAGGCCCACAATGCGGTCGCCCGGCAAGGGATGGCAGCATTGGCCCAAAGTATAGGAAATGCCTTCGGTCAGGCCGCGAATGGAAATCGGCTTGACGTCGCTGGACTTTCCCTTGCGCGAGACTTTGCCGGCGCGCTTGAGCTCCGGAAACACCGCCTGCAGCACTTCATGGCCGCGCAAGGCGCCGCGCCCCACATCGGCATAGACGTCTTCGGCCTTGGACAGACGCAGCTTCTTGGCCACTTCTTCCACCGCTTTTTCCGTCAGCTCGCGGCCTTCATCGGCAAAGGTCTTTTCCAGGATCTTGCGGCCGAAGCGGACATGCTCGTCGCGCTGGGCATGGCGCAGAAAGCGGCGGATCTCGGCCCGCGCCCGCCCTGTCACCACGAACTGCTCCCACATGGGCGACGGCGAGGAATCCCGCATGGTGATGATTTCCACCTGGTCGCCATTGTTCAGCGGCGTGTGCAGGGGTGCATGGTTGCCGTTGATCTTGGCGCCCACCGCGCTGTTGCCCAGATCGGTATGCACCGCATAGGCGAAGTCGATGGGTGTGGCGCCGCGCGGCAGCGAGATCAAGGATCCTTTGGGCGTGAAGCAGAAAACCTGGTCCTGATACATGGCGAGGCGCGAGTGCTCCAACACTTCTTCCGCGCTGTCGCCCCTTTCCAACAGATCGACCATGTCGCGCAGCCAGCCATAAGTGACGCTGTCTTCCTTTCCGGCCTCGGGTACATGCTCGCGATAACGCCAATGGGCGGCAACGCCGCGCTCGGCAATATCGTGCATTTCCTGGGTGCGGATCTGGATTTCCACCCGCTGCTTTTCCGGCCCGATCACAGTGGTGTGGATGCTGCGATAGCCATTGGGTTTGGGGGTCGAGATGAAGTCCTTGAAACGCTCGGGCACCATCTGCCAGCTGGTATGGATGATGCCCAAGGCGTGATAGCAATCCGCCACCGAGCCGACGATGACGCGAAAGCCGAAAATATCGGACAGCTGTTCGAAGGAAAGCTTTTTGGTCTGCAGCTTGCGCCAGATGGAAAAGGGCCGCTTGCCCCGGCCATAAACCCAGGCCTCCATGCCATGCTCGGCCAGTTTGCGTTTGATCTGGTCGGCGATGCGGCCCACCCGGTCGCCGCCCACCATATCCAGGCGGGCAAAGTGGGTGACGATGGAGTTGCGCGCTTCCGGGTCCAGTTCCGCGAAAGCCAGGTCTTCCAGCTCTTCGCGCATATTCTGCATGCCGATGCGGCCCGCCAGCGGAGAATAAATGTCCACCGTCTCTTGCGCGATGCGGCGGCGCTTGTCGGGCTTTTCGATATAGCCAAGGGTGCGCATATTGTGCAGCCGGTCGGCCAGCTTGACCAACAGCACCCGGATGTCGCTGGTGATGGCCAGCATCAGCTTGCGGAAATTCTCCGCCTGCTTGGTGCGCTCGGAAAAAACTTCCAACTGAGACAGCTTGGTGACGCCATCCACCAGATTGGCGATCTCCTCGCCGAATTTTTCCTTGATCTCGTCATAGGTGACCAAAGTGTCTTCGATGGTGTCGTGCAGCAGCGCCGTCACGATGGTGGGCACATCCAGCTTCAGATCGGTGAGGATGGCCGCCACTTCGAGAGGATGGGCGAAATAGGGATCGCCCGAGGCGCGGAACTGCTTGCCATGGGCGGTCATGGCGAAGACGTAAGCCTTGTTCAGAATCGCTTCGTCGGCATCGGGGTCATAGGCCAGCACCCGCTCGACCAGGTCGGTCTGGCGCATCAGCCGCCGGCGACCACGCCCCGAGATAGCGGAGGGTACGGGGATAGCGGCAGCTGTCGCGGCCTTGGCCTCTATTTGAGGGGCCGCGCTTTCTGGGCTCGGGGCACTCATAGGCCCACTATATAGGAATTCCTGAAGGTTGCCCTAAGCCTAAGGGCTAAAAATGGCGGAAAACCAAGCTTCTGGCCTTGGCCATTCGTCCAAGTTAACGAGATGGAGGTTTACTCCTCGTAGTCCGCCTCAGGCTCGGGTTGAGGTTCGGCGCGGCGCTGAGCCTCGGTGGTGAGAGCGCGCAACAGCTCTTCCTCGGTGACCTGGCGATGCGAGGGATCTTCGCGATCGTCGGTCTCCGGACGCGTCTCTTCCGGCTCATCCACTTCGGCATGCTTCTGCAGCGAGCGGATATAATCTTCCTTGGCCTCATCCGGCTTGATCATCTTGCCGGCGATTTCGCGCAGGGCGACAACCGGGTTCTTGTCGCGGTCGCGCTCCAGCATGGGTTCGGCGCCGCCGGAAAGCTGGCGGGCGCGGAACGCCGCTGTCAGAACCAGATCAAAGCGGTTGGGAATCTTGTCGACGCAATCTTCGACGGTAACGCGGGCCATGAAACATCCTTCAGTTCAACAGATTCAATAGGTTAGCAGCCCGAAAAGGCGCCGACCTTCAGGAGTTGGCGCCCCAATAACAGAATTGCTTCTCCTAAGCCAGTTTTTTGCAGTCCCCCCGGCCGGGCAAGCCGTCCAGCAGCTCCCCCACGCTTTGGCCGGTAACCGGATGCCGCCAGGCGGGTGCGATTTCGGCCAAAGGAACCAGAACAAAGGCGCGCTGCGCCAATCTGGGATGGGGAAGCGTGACGCCATCGCTTATCAGCCGGCCGTCATAATCCAGAAGATCAAGATCGAGGCTGCGCGGCGCATTCACCGTGGAACGCAACCGGCCGTAGGCAGTTTCTATGCCATGCAAAAGCGCCAGGAGTTCAACAGGTTGGAGAGCGGTTTCCACCACAGCCACAGCATTCACAAATTTGGGGTCGGCCGGATCGGGCCAAGCCGGACTTTCATAGAAGGAAGAGACGCTGCGGATTTTCACGCCTTGGTCCGCCAAACGGTCCAGGGCGCTTTTCAAGGTTGCCGCCGGGGGACCGGCGGTGCTGGGCAGATTGGCGCCTAGCGCGATCAGGATCACGGGCCCGCACCGGGAGATAAGGTGCGCCGGCTTTTAGGTTTTTTGGCAGGTTTATTGGAGGCCATATGTTGTTTTATCCGTCCGAAAAGCTCGCATTGTTCATCGATGGCGCCAACCTTTATGGCGCCGCCAAGGGCCTCCAGTTCGACATCGATTATAAGCGGCTGTTGGAGCTGTTCGCGCGCAAAGGCACCCTGGTTCGCGCCTTCTATTATACGGCAGTGGCCGAAGACCAGGAATTCTCGCCGCTGCGCCCCCTGGTCGACTGGCTGGATTACAATGGGTTTTCGGTGGTGACCAAGCCACTCAAGGAGTTCACCGACGCGCAAGGCCGCCGCCGGGTCAAAGGCAACATGGACATCGAGCTCGCCATCGATGTGATGGAGATGAGCACCAATGTCGATCATGTGGTGATTTTCTCCGGCGACGGTGATTTCCGCCGGCTGGTCGAGGCGGTGCAGCGTAAGGGCAAGCGGGTGAGCGTGGTCTCCACCATCCGCACCTCGCCTCCCATGGTGGCGGACGAATTGCGCCGTCAGGCCGACAATTTCATCGAGCTGGACGAATTGAAAAGCCAGATCGCGCGGGATGCGGGCAAGACCACTTCGCCCAGCTTCGCCCAGGCCTAGACACCGATTAGTCTTGGCTTTAACCGGGAGGGATGAAGTCTCCCGCCGTCCCGCCGACCGACTGCCCGCTTTGCCCCCGGCTGCATGCCTTCCGGCATGACAACCGGCGCAAATATCCTGGCTGGTTCAACGATCCTGTTCCCAGCTTTGGGCCGCTGACGGCGCGGCTGCTGATCGCGGGCCTGGCGCCGGGACTGCAAGGCGCCAACCGCACCGGACGGCCGTTCACCGGCGATTGGGCGGGCGATTTGCTCTACGCCACCTTGCTCAAGCACGGGCTGGCCAAAGGCGTGTACGAAGAACGCGCCGACGACACGCTGGAATTGGTGGACTGCCGCATTGCCAACTCGGTGCGCTGTGTACCGCCGCAGAACAAGCCGGAGCGGTCCGAAATCAGGACCTGCCGCCAATTCCTGAAATCGGAGTTGGAGACTTTGCCCAATGTCAAAGTCATTTTGGCGCTGGGCAAGATCGCGCACGACTCGGTGTGCGACACTTTGGGAGCGAAGAAAACGCTTCATCCCTTCAAACACGGCGTGGCCTACGATGTCGGCAAGTTCAAACTGATCTCCAGCTATCACTGCTCGCGCTACAACACCAACACCGGCGTGCTGACGACAAAGATGTTTGAGGATGTGGTGGAAAAGGCGAAGGGATTGGCGGAGATTTGAACTGTCAGCGCGCGCTCGGCTCAGTAATAAATCCGACTTTGGCGTAGCCTGCTTTTTGCAGCAATATAATAGCCTTCCCAATTGCTTCAAATTTCAGGGATGGTTGTGCGTGAACGTGGATATCAATTGAAGCATGACGCTGTTCAATTTTTTTCAGAGCGGCGCGAAGCGAATCAGGCTCTGAATAGCGCACCCCTTCAATATTCACGGAACCGTCATCTTGAACTTCTGCCTTCACAGAATCCGGTGATGCGTGAGCCACCGCGAACGTAACCGCGAAAAGAAGGCCAGCGAGCAGCACCCGGTAGAATTTCACTCGATCAGCCTTTGTCCCGCAACAGCCTTGCCTTATCCCGCTGCCAGTCGCGCTGTTTCTCAGTCTCGCGCTTGTCGTGCAGCTTCTTGCCCTTAGCGATGCCCAGTTCCAGCTTCGCCTTGCCCTTGGCATTGAAATACATCTTCAGCGGAATGAGCGTCATGCCCTCGCGCTGAATGGCCGCCGCCAGTTTGGCCGCCTCGCGCTTGTGCACAAGCAATTTGCGCGTCCGCTTGGGCTCGTGATTGAAACGGCTGGCCTGGGTGTATTCCGGGATATAGGCGTTCACCAGCCACAACTCGCCATCCTTGGCATGGGCATAGCTTTCCGAAATGGTCGACTTGCCGGAGCGCAGGGACTTGACCTCCGAGCCCACCAGCATGATCCCGGCTTCCAGCGTGTCGCTGATCGCATAGGCGAAACGCGCCTTGCGATTGTCGGCGATGATCTTGGTGCCGTCGTCGGTTTTCTTCTTCGCCATTCAGTTCAAAATGCCGGCGTGCTGCATCGCAGCCTTCATCAGCGTCCGTGCATTGTCACTGGCTTCCACTAGCGGCAGACGCACTTCGGCGCTGCAAAGCCCGAGCAGCGAGGCGCCATACTTCACCGGCGCCGGGCTGGTCTCGCAGAACAAGGCCTCATGCAGCGGCATCAGCCGGTCCTGATACTCCCGCGCCTTGGCGTAATCGCCGGCGGCGCAGGCGGCCTGGAACTCGGCACAAGCCCGCGGCGCCAAATTGGCCGCCACCGAAATGCAGCCCTGTCCGCCATGGGCATTGTAGCCCAGCGCGGTGCCGTCCTCACCCGACACCATCAGCCAGTCCTTTCCACACGCCAGCCGCTCCAGCGAGGGCCGGGTCAGGTTGGCGGTGGCATCTTTCACCCCGATGATATTCTTGTGTTTGGAAAGCCGGGCCATGGTGTCGAGATTGATCCCGACAATGGCGCGGGCGGGGATGTTGTAGAGGATGATGGGAATGTCGACCGCATCCGCCACCGCCATGAAGTGGCGATACTGCCCTTCCTGGGTCGGCTTGTTGTAATAGCCCGTCACCGACAACACCGCGTCGCAGCCGACCTCCTTGGCGTGGCGGGTCAGCATGATGGCTTCCTCGGTGGAATTGGAACCGGTGCCCGCGATCACCGGCACCCGGCCCCTCGCTTCCTCGACACAGATCTCGATCACCCGGTTATGCTCGTCATGACTAAGGGTGGGCGATTCGCCGGTGGTGCCGCAGGGAACCAGGCCCTGGGTGCCTTCCGCGATCTGCCAGTTGATCAGCTTGCGGAACGCAGCTTCGTCTATCTTGCCGTCCTTGAAAGGTGTGATCAGGGCGGTAATGGAGCCTTTGATGCGGTCGCGAATATTGCTCATCCGTCTTCTCGTTCCTGGTTGCGGTCACATTTATGCCCGGCGGTCCCCCCATTATGGCTGCGGGCAGGCTGCTTCGTCTAAGCTTTCCCGGCTTTTTCAACAAGCCATGGATCGAAATAGTGACCATGATTGCCTTGCGTAGCTTGCTTTTTCTGACCGCTTCCGCCGTGGCGGCGCTGGCGCAGGCCGTGCCCGCAGTCCCATCGGGCACCCAGAATATAAGTGGGGCTCGCAGCGGCGATGTGGTGATGATGCAGCCGATCCCCGACGCTGACCCGGCGGGTTTGGCCGGCCCCCGTCCCAGTCGCGTCCGGGTTCTGTCAGCCGCCGATCATGACCTGTTCGTGCGCGCCTTTGAGGCGGCGGGACGCGGCGACTGGACCGGCGCCCGCGCCCTGGCGGCCCAGGGCCAAAGTCCAGTGGCCAAAAGACTGCTGGAATGGCGTTACGCCTTGGACCGCAACTCCGGCGCCAGCTTTGCCGAGATCGATGCCGCGATCAAATATACCGAAGCCAAAAATAGCGCCGGAACTTGGCCCCTGCGCGGCACTTTGCAGGCGCGCGCCGAAGCGCAAATCACGCCCGACATGCCGGCCGCCGACATTGTCGCCTGGTTCGGCGGCAAGACGCCCAATTCCAGCATCGGCAAAATCCGTTTGGGCGAAGCCTTGGTCGCCACCGGTGATAGGGCTCGCGGAGCCGCGTTGATCCGGTCCGGCTGGGCCGAGGGCAGTTTCGATCTCCCCATCGAGCAGGCCATCCTCGAAAAGGATGCCGCCATTCTCACCCCGGAAAGCGATCGCGCCCGGCTGGACGCGTTGCTGTGGCGGAGTGAGATCACCGCCGCCAAGCGGCAGGTCGCGCGTGTGGATGGGACGGCGGCCGATCTTGCCAATGCCCGTATTGCGCTTCAGTCCGTGGGCCTGCCCAAGGCGCAGGCGCTGGTGGACAAGTTCAAGGACAACTCGGACTCCAGCCTGTTGTTCGACTGGAGTCGTGCTTTGCGCCTGGCCGACCGCGACAACGAGGCCCACGCCCTTTTGCTGCGCATCCCGGCGGCGGAGCTGTTGAAGACCCATTCGGCGCGCTGGTGGACGGAAGTCAGCGTGCAGGCCCGCGACGCGCTGGCCAGCGCCGATCCCAAAACTGCCTTCGATCTGGTGCAGCATGCGGGCTTCACAAGTGGCGACCAATATACCGATCAGCAGTTTTTGGCCGGCTTCATCGCCCTGCGTTTTTTGAAAGATCCCGGTACTGCGCTGGCCGCCTTCCAGAAATTGGATGCGGCGGTATCACGGCCGATCAGCAAGTCCCGCGCCCAATATTGGCAGGGGCGCGCCTATGAGGCTTCCGGCGATACCGCCAACGCCCGCGCCCGTTACCGCATCGCCGCCGCCTATCCGGAAACTTTCTATGGCCAGCTGGCGCTGGCGCGCATCGATCCCAGCCCCAGTCTGCGCCTGAGCGACAGCACGATAGAAGCCGCCAGCACCGGCGAAGTGGAAGCCGGTCCCCTGATGCCCGAAATCAAGGTGTTGGCCGAGCTGGGCCAAGCAAGCAGCCTGCGCCAATTCGTGGATCGCGATGTCGAAAACAATCCCACGCCGGCCCACATCAAACGGCTGATCCTGTTGTTGAACGATTGGGGTTACCCTGAGATCGCGGTCCGGCTGGCCAAGGGCCTGAGCTATATCGGCGTCTATCTGCCCGCTTATACCCATCCGGTGGTCCCGATCCCCTCCTATCCCGGACCCGGCGCAGCGCCCGATCCGGCTTTGGTGCTGGGATTGATCCGGCAGGAGACCGAGTTCGACGCTTATGCGGTGTCGAGCGCGGGCGCGCGGGGCCTGATGCAGATGATGCCGGCCAGCGCCAAGATCGCCGCCAAGCAGGCCAAGCTGCCCTATCGACCCGCTGCCCTGCTGGGCGACACCAGCTACAATATGCAATTGGGCATGACGGAGGCCCGCGGCCAGTTGGACCGCTTTGGCGGCTCCTGGGTGCTGGCGGCGGCGGCTTACAATGCCGGTCCCAACAACGTCAAAAAATGGCTGGCCAGCAATGGCGACCCGCGCCTGGCCGATCCCATCGACTGGATTGAGCAGATCCCGTTCGGGGAAACCCGCAATTATGTGCAGCGTGTGCTGGAGAATACCGAGGTCTACCGGGCGCGCCTGGCGGGCAAGGATGTGCCGCTTCAGATCGCGCAGGACCTTTACGCGCCCAATCCGCCGACCATGGCGGCATTGGCGAAGTAACTATCTAAAAAATTTGAGCCATTCACGCGCGAGGCGTTGCGCTTCGGCGATCTGGCCGGAGCTCATTTCCGCGGCGAGCTGATTGCGCCAGCCCTTGGCGGCTTCCACGCCGCGCACCGCGGCCAGGTTGAACCATTTGTGAGCCGCGACCATATCCACAGTCACGCCCTGGCCGGTGGAATAAGCCAGACCGAGATTGTAGAGCGCGTCTGCGCGACCTTCTTTTGCGTCCCGCTCATACTGCGCGAGTGAATCAACATCGATACACGCCACGGCACGTCTCCCTTGGAGGCCCAACACCTCTCGCGATAGGGATGGTGCGATGTGACAAACTAAGACGCGGTAAACGCGAATTAGCCTTATTTGCTAATCGGAATTAGGGAGAGTGAAGAAGTCGCTAACAGCCCGGTCTAGCGCTGGCCGAACAGATACTTGCGGTCTTCTTCCGCGAACGGCTTGCGCATCTCCGCGGCAAGAGCCTTGCCCCGTTTGACCGCAGGCCGTGCGCCTACCCGGTCGCGCCAGGCCTTGAGATGGGGAAACTCATCCAGCGGCGCATGTTTGGAACCCGACAGCACCCAGCTCCAGCAGGCGATGTCGGCGATGGAATAGGCGCCGGCCAGGAACTTGCGCGTCGCCAGATGCTTGTTCATCACCCCGAATAGGCGGTGAACCTCGTCGGTGTAACGCTTCTTGGCATAGGGCAGGTCTTCGGGGGCATAGTTGACGAAGTGGTTGGCCTGGCCGGTCATCGGCCCCAGCCCCCCCATCTGCCAGAACAACCACTCCTCCACCTTGACGCGCTGCCGCTCTTGCTGGGGGTAGAAGCGGCCATATTTGCGGCCCAGATATTGGAGGATGGCGCCCGATTCAAAGACGGAGATCGGCCGGCCGCCCGGACCGTCGGGGTCGACGATTGCCGGGATCCGGTTGTTGGGGGAAATCTTCAGGAAGGCGGGGGCGAACTGGTCCCCTTTGTTGATGTTGATGGGGTGTACCTCATAGGGCGCCCCCAGCTCCTCCAGCATGATGCTGATCTTATGGCCGTTGGGGGTGGACCAATAATAAAGAGCGATAGGCTTGGCCGGGGGGCGCGGCTTGGCCCTTTTTACAGATTTCCTGGTGGATTTCTTCGCCATGCCCGCATCTCCGCGCTGTTGCAGCAGCAAATGGGGGTGAGCCGCGGTCATTCAAGCCGTCAGGCATGAATGACGAAACGGTCCGGTGGACCGTTTCGAGCGGCGAACGCGCCGAGCTTAGGCGAGGCGCCGGAGGCACTGCTCCCAAAAAGCTTGGCCGCGGTACCCTAGTCGGGGACCGCGGCCTTTGCCTTATTCATCGGGTACGTCCTGAGTGAATGATCAGGGGTAACCGTGAAGACTTAAATGACCGAAGTCATTTATTTCTTCTTCTTGGCGGCCTTCTTCTTGGTCGCCTTCTTGGCCTTCTTGGCCTTCTTCTTCGCAGCCATGTTCAACTCCTCTATCGTTTGTTCGGGTCTGAACGACTGACGTCGCCCCCCAAAACGTCATCAATATGAAGTACTTGCATTTTGAAATGCAACTCCATAGGGGATTTGAAAAAAGCCCCAAAATCGCGAAATGCGGGAAACCCCCATTTTTCAAGGGTTAAATTCATCATTCCGTGTACGGACTAAAAAAATCCAAAAATGCGGGTCTGGTAGGCAAATTGCGCATTTTGTGCGAATCACCCCTCGTCGGGCAGATTGAGTCGGGCTTTGAGGGCGGCATTGACGACGGCCGGATTGGCCTTGCCGCCCGTCTGCTTCATCACCTGACCGACGAACCAACCGGCAAGCTTGGGCTTGGCCTTCACCTCTTCCACCTTGGCGGGGTTGGCGGCGATCACCGCTTCAATCGCGGCATCGATGGCGCCGGTGTCGGTCACTTGCTTGAGCCCGCGCGCCTCCACCACCTGGCGCGGGTCGCCGCCTTCGGTCCAGACGATGTCCAGCAAGTCCTTGGCGATCTTACCGGAGATGGTGTTGTCCGCGATCATCTGGATGATGGCGTTGTTGGCGGCGGCGCTGACCGGTACTTGGGTGATGGACAGGCCGTCACGATTGAGGCGGCCGAGGATTTCATTGTTCAGCCAGTTGACGGCAGCCTTGGCATCCACACCCTTGGCCAATTCTTCATAGAAATCCGCGAGTTCGCGCTCGGCTACCAGGACGGAAGCGTCATAAGCCGACAGTCCCTGCGCCATGAAGCGCGCTTTCTTCTCATCGGGCAGCTCGGGCAGGGTCTTTCGGATCGCTTCCACCCAATCCGCTTCCAATTCCAGCGGCAACAGGTCGGGATCGGGGAAGTAGCGATAGTCATGCGCATCTTCCTTGGCGCGCATGGAGCGGGTCTCACCCACTTTGCTGTCATAAAGCCGGGTTTCCTGGCGGATTTTGCCGCCGCCTTCGATCACTTCGATCTGGCGGCGGGCTTCATATTCCACCGCCTGGGCGATGAAGCGCATGGAATTGACGTTCTTGATCTCGCAGCGCGTGCCTAAGTGCTTGAAATCGCCGGTCTGGCGGAATTTCTCATAGCCGCCCACCGGACAGACCGAGACATTGACGTCGGCGCGCATGGAGCCTTCGTCCATATTGCCGTCGCAGGTGCCCAGATAGCGCACAATGGCCCGCAATTTTTTCAGGAATGCTGCGGCTTCTTCGGATGTGCGCATGTGCGGCTTGGTGACGATCTCCATCAAGGCGATGCCGGACCGGTTCAGGTCGATAAAACTTGAGTCGGGATGCTGGTCATGCAGGCTCTTGCCCGCGTCCTGTTCCAGATGCAGCCGCTCGATCCCCACCCGGATGGTTTCGCCATCCTTGAGATCGATCAGGACCTCGCCCTCGCCCACGATCGGATCCTTGTACTGGCTGATCTGATAACCCTGGGGCAGGTCGGGAAAGAAATAATTCTTACGGTCGAACAACGACCGCAGGTTGATCTTGGCCTTCAACCCCAGTCCGGTGCGCACCGCCTGTTCGATACATTTCTCGTTGATCACCGGCAGCATGCCGGGGAAACCGGCATCGATGAACGACACCTGGCTGTTGGGTTCGGCCCCGAACTCGGTCGAGGCGCCGGAAAACAGCTTGGCGTTGGACAAGACCTGGGCATGGACTTCCATGCCGATCACGATCTCCCAATCGCCGCTTTCGCCTTTCAGAAGCTTATTTTTCACGAGGGCATTCATACGGACCACCATTTGGCCGGGCTGTGCTTGAAATTCGCGGCCGTTTCGATCGCCTGCGCCGCCCGAAGCAGGGTGGCTTCGTCGAAAGCCCTGCCGATCAACTGAAGACCCAGCGGCAGGCCGTTTTCGCTGAGCCCCGCCGGCACCGAAATGCCCGGCAGCCCCGCCAGATTCACCGTCACGGTAAAGACGTCCTGCAGATACATCTCCAGCGGATCAGAGATCTTGGCCCCCACCGCAAAAGCCGGACCCGGCGTGGTGGGCGTCAACAGCACATCGCAAAGTTCGAAGGCCCGCTCAAAATCCCGCTTGATCAAGGAACGCAGCTTCTGGGCCCGGGTGTAATAGGCGTCATAATAGCCCGCCGACAGCACATAGGTGCCGATCAGGATGCGGCGCTGCACTTCCGCGCCAAAGCCCTCGCCCCGGCTTTTCTCGTACATGTCCGTGATGTCGCGCACGCCCGGCGCGCGATAGCCGAACTTGACCCCGTCATAGCGGGCCAGGTTGGACGAGGCTTCCGCTGGCGCCACGATATAATAAGTGGGCAGCGCATATTTGGTGTGGGGCAGAGAGACTTCCACGATCTCAGCGCCCTGCGCCTTCAACCATTCCGCGCCCTTGGACCACAGCGCGTCGATTTCGGCCGGGGCGCCATCGATGCGATACTCCTTCGGGATGCCGACCCGCAGGCTCTTGACGCCGCCTTCCAGCAGCTTTTCATAATCGGGCACCGGCAGATCCACACTGGTGGAATCCTTGGCATCCACACTGGCCATGCTCCCCAGCATGATGGCGGCGTCCTTGACCGTCTTGGTCATGGGGCCGGCCTGATCCAGCGAAGAGGCAAAGGCGACAATCCCGAAGCGCGAGCAGCGGCCATAGGTCGGCTTCAATCCCACCCGCCCCGTCACGGCAGCGGGCTGGCGGATGGAGCCACCGGTATCGGTGCCGGTGGCGGCCAGACAGAGATCAGCGGCCACCGCGGCCGACGAACCACCCGAAGATCCGCCGGGCACCAGATTGGCGTTGCTGTTGTTTGCCCGCCAGGGATTGAACACCGGCCCGAAGGCCGAGGTCTCATTGGACGAGCCCATGGCGAATTCATCCAGATTGGTCTTGCCCAGCATCACCGCGCCGGCATTCCACAAATTCTGGGTGACGGTGGATTCATAAGGCGGCACGAAATTGCCCAGGATTTTGCTCGCCGCCGTGGTGCGGATGCCCTTGGTGCAGAACAAATCCTTGATCGCCAGCGGCAGGCCTTCCAGCGCGCCCATCTTGCCTTCGGCAATGCGGCGGTCGGAGGCGTCGGCCATCAACATCGCCTGCTCGCCGGCTTCGGTGATGAAGGCATTCAGCGGCCGCGCCTTTTCGATCGCGGACACAAAAGCGCCGGTCAATTCCCTGGAGGAAATCTTCTTGGCCCTTACGGCGTCACGCGCCTCGGCCAAGGTCATGGAAATCAGATCTGAAGATAAAGAAGGCATTACTCAATCACCTTGGGCACGACGAAAAAATGCTCCTCGCCTTCGGGCGCGTTGATCATCAGCGCGTCGGCCTGGCCGCCATCCGATACTTCGTCTTTGCGCCATTTGAGCTTCTGCGCCACCACCGAGGTCATGGCGGGCACGCCTTCGACATTCACTTCGCCCAGCATCTCCACCCACTGGAAAATGCCGTTCAGTTCGGCGGCCATGGGTTCCAGCCGGTTTTCCGGCACGGCCAGGCGGGCCAGTTTGGCGATGCGGCGCACGGTGTCCTTGTCGACGGACATGGAGGTTCCTGCTGTGTTAGGTATGCCCCGGTAGCTAGCAACCGGGGGGTCCGGAGGCAAGCAAAAGGGGACTTTAGTGGCCGTCGTCGCGCTGGAAGAGCTGAAAATCGGCCCCGGCCTGCGGCTTTTGGGGCTGGACCTGGGGGAAAAGACCATCGGCCTGGCCCTGTCGGACACCTCCTTGTCCATCGCCACCCCCATGCAGACCCTGAAACGGGGCAAATTTGGCGCCGATGCCGCCCAGCTCGACATTATAATAAGTGCGCAAGGGGTGGGCGGCTTGGTGGTAGGCCTGCCCCTGAATATGGACGGCTCCGACGGACCGTCTGCCCAATCGGCCCGGGCCTTTGCCCGCAATTGGGCGGCGCGTTCTCCCCTCCCCGTGATTTTGCAGGACGAAAGGCTGTCCACCAGCGCCGTCACCCGCACTTTGTTGGAAGCCGATGCCTCGCGCCGGCGGCGGGACGATGTGGTGGACAAAATGGCCGCCGCCTACATTCTGCAAGGCGTGCTGGACCGGCTCAGGAATATGCGATGAGCAAAGATTCCGATCCGGCGCGCATCCTCAAATATTTCCGCCCGCCCGTTCCCATCGACATTCGCACCGAACGCATCTTCCTGTTGGTGGGCGCCGCCGCATTGTTCGCCGGCTATGACGTCAACATTTTCGGACTGGCCACGCCCCAGATCCAGGCATCGTTGCATATTGCCGAAAACCAGGTTTCGCCGACCCTGGCTCTGTTTCGCATCGCCGCGCTATTCGCCTTTCTGCTGGCGGCCAGTGCCGATCTGGTGGGACGGCGGCGGCTGTTGCTGTTCACCATTTTCGGTCAGGCGATTTTCACCCTGCTCAGCGCCTTCGGCGCGCATTATTGGGAATTTGTCGGGGCGCAATTTCTGACCCGCATTTTCGGCTATGCCGAAGAGATGCTGTTGTTTGTGGTGGTGGCGGAAGAGATCACCGCCAAGGCGCGCGGCTGGGCCAATACCACCATCATCGCCTTTTATTTCACCGGCGCCGGTGTCGCGGCCGGGGTGTTTGGCGCGGTCAATCTGCTGCCCTATGGCTGGCGTTCGCTATACGTGATCGGCGCGGTGCCGATTTTCCTGGTGGGGTTACTGCGCCAAAGACTGCCGGAAACCAAACGCTTCCAGACCCAGGGCGAAGCCGGACTCAAGACCGGCGCTATCCTGGGATTGCTGAAAGACATTGCGCGGCAATATCCCGCCCGGGTTTTGACCGTGATCATCGCGGCGGCCGCCTTCGGTTTCGCGATCTCGCCTGCGACTTTCTTGGCCCAGAAATATCTGCAAGAGGTCTATCACTACTCCCCATCCGAAGTGAGCATGGTCCTGATCCCCGGCGGATTGATCGGGCTGGGGCTGACAATCGCCGTGGGGCGGCTGTCGGACCGCTGGGGCCGCAAGCCCATGGCGATCGTCAGCGTGGTGCTGGCCGGGATCGCCTTTTTTCTGTTTTACAACGGCGCGCCCGCCTGGGCAGTGCCTATCCTTTGGGTTCTGGGCTTTCTGGGATTTTTCGCCGGCGACACCATCATCGCGGGCTTTGCCCTGGAAATCGTGCCCACCCATTATCGCGCCACGGTGGGCGGCTTGCGCTATGCCATCGAAATCGGCGCCGGAGCGGCGGCCCTGGCGCTGGAGGGATTGCTTTATGATGGTCTGGGCGCCCATGGCCCCGCCATTCAATGGTTGCTGATCTCGATCCCCATCACCATGATTGCTATCCTGTTCCTGCCCGAACCGGCTGGCAAAAGCCTGGAGGAGATCAGTGGTGCGTAAGGTGGCCGTCGCAATGATGCTGCTTGTTCCGCTCAACGCGGGCGCCGCGGAAATCACCTGCAAGAAAAGCCCTGCCCTCACAGGAAAGTGTTCCACCGTCAAAGGCAGTCTGGGGCTGACCTCGGGGCTTGGCGTGACCTTGGATTCCGAGGATGGAACGCGTTTCCTCATCAAGGCGCCGCCCGACAGCAATGCCGACATCGCGCCGGTGGTGATGCAGAACTGGCTCTATTGGCAAAGCCAGACCAATTCCATGAAAACCCGCATCACCGGCAGCTTTGAGCTTTGTCCGCTCCCCCCCACCATCAACAACGCCGGAATTAAGGATTTCGCCTGCATCGAGAAAGGCACGCATATCACCCAGGACAAGGCGTCATCCCCAGGAAATTGAGCCTGTTGGCGCAAAAGCGGGAGACAAGGTCCAACCTATTCACCATGCTCCGGCCCCAAGCCACTCCTGGCTTGCCCCCTGTTCAAACCGAAGCTATAAGCCACGCTTTAATGACATCGCCGGACGCAATCCTTCCTTCCAAGCATCTCTTGGGGATCGACGGGCTCTCGCCCGCCAACATCACTGCTCTTTTGGACCTTGCGGACACCTATGTCGGCCAAGGCCGGGGCACCGACAAAAAAACCGCCCTGCTCCAGGGCCGCACCCTGATCAATTTGTTTTTCGAGGCTTCCACCCGCACTCAGTCGTCTTTTGAACTGGCCGGCAAGCGGTTGGGCGCCGATGTGATGAACATGTCGGTGAAAACCTCTTCGGTCTCCAAGGGCGAGACCCTGCTGGACACCGCCTCCACCTTGAACGCCATGCGCCCGGACATTCTGGTGGTGCGGCATCAGGATGCCGGGGCCGCCGAACTGCTTTCCCGCAAACTGGATTGCAGCGTGATCAATGCCGGCGACGGTGCCCATGAGCACCCCACCCAGGCGCTGCTGGATGCGCTCACCATCCGCCGCCATCGCGGCAATCTGGAAGGCCTGGTGGTGGCGATCTGCGGCGACGTGCTGCACTCGCGCGTGGCGCGTTCCAACTTGCGGCTGCTCTCCATGATGGGGGCGCGGGTTCGCCTGGTGGCGCCGCGCACTCTGCTGCCCTGCGACGCCGACCGCTTCGGGGTGGAAATCTACACCGACATGAAACAGGGCTTGGCCGGCGTCGATATTGTGATGATGCTTCGCCTGCAACTGGAGCGAATGGCGGGCGCCTTTGTGCCCTCCGCAAGAGAATATTTCCGCTTCTACGGCCTGGACCGCGAGAAGCTGGCTTATGCCAAGCCGGGCGCCTTGGTGATGCATCCCGGTCCGATGAATCGCGGCGTAGAGATTGCCAGCGACATAGCCGATGACGTGCTGGTCAGCCTGATCAGCGAACAAGTGGAGATGGGCGTCGCCATCCGCATGGCGATCTTGGACGCACTCTCGCGGGGGATGGCATGATCACCTCGCGCACCAGCCGCATCGCCTTCAAGAATGCCCGTCTGATCGATCCCGCCAGCGGCTTAGATGCCAAGGGCGGCTTGCTGGTGGAAAATGGCCGCATCGCCGATGTCGGCCCGCGCCTGTTCAACGATGCCGAACCGCATGATCCGGAAGTGGTGGATTGCCGTGGGTTGGTGCTGGCGCCCGGCCTGATCGATTGCCGGGTCTTCACCGGCGAGCCGGGGGCGGAACATCGCGAAAGCCTGGAATCCGCCAGCGCCGCTGCGGCGGCAGGCGGCGTCACCTCCATGATCGTGATGCCCAACACCGATCCGGTGATCGACGAACCTTCACTGGTGGATTTCATCCTGCGCCGCGCCGCCGCCACCGCCAAAGTTCGGGTGTTGCCCTGCGCCGCCCTGACCAAGGGCTTGCTGGGCGAGACTATGACCGAGATCGGCTTGTTAAAAGAAGCCGGCGCGATCGCCTTCAGCGACGGCGACCGGTCAGTGGCCAATGCCCGAGTGCTTCGCCGCGCGCTGGCCTATGCCGCCACGTTTGATGCGTTGGTCCTGTCCCATGCCGAGGATCCGGAACTGGTGAAAGGCGCCAGCGCCACCGAAGGCGAGTTCGCCACAAGGTTGGGATTGCCGGCCGGGCCGGCCATTGCCGAGGCCATGATGGTGGAACGCGATATCCGGCTGGTCGAACTGACGGGGGCGCGGCTGCATTTCGCGCAAATTTCCACCGGCGCAGCCCTGGACACCATCGCCGCCGCCAAGGCGCGCGGCCTTCCCATCACGTGCGGTGTGGCCGCGCATCATTTGACCCTGAATGAGTTGGATGTCGGGGCCTATTACACCTTCCGCAAAGTGCGTCCGCCCTTGCGCAGCGAAGCCGACCGCGCCGCCATGGCCGAAGGCGTGGCCTCCGGCGTCATTGACGTCATCGTCTCCAGCCATGAACCGCAGGGCGCCGACACCAAGCGCCAGCCCTTCGCATCGGCGGCAGCTGGCACGGTAGGGCTTGAAACCTTGTTGCCCGCCGCGCTTACGTTGCTGCATGACGGCCGGGCCTCTCTGTCCCAGGTGCTGGCCGCCTTGACCGCGACCCCGGCGCGCATCTTTGGTCTTCCGGCTGGGCGTCTGGCCAAGGGCGCGCCCGCTGATCTGGTGCTGCTGGATGAAGACGAACCCTTTGTGGTGGACGCCGAGAAATTGTCATCCCGGGCCCGCAACACCGCCTTTGACGGCCGCAAGTTCTCCGGCCGGGCCCAGAAGACTTATGTTGGCGGCGAATGCGTGTTCGAACGCAGTAGGTAGATTTAGAACGTAGATTTTCTGGGCACAGACTGGCATCGTTCCGGCCATGTCGGACGTGGGAATCTCCTTTCATTTTGACCGCATGGCCGTGAGTCTGGCGCTGGGCTATTTGCTGGGCGCCATACCGTTCGGCTTGTTCTTCGCCTGGTTGTCGGGTGCCGGCGATATACGCAAGCTTGGCTCGGGCAATATCGGCGCCACCAATGTGCTGCGCACCGGCAAGAAATGGGCGGCTGCCGCGACCTTGATCTGCGATGGCGCGAAGGGAGCGGCTGCGGTATTGCTTGCCCGCTATTTTATTTTTTACGACATGGAAGGCTTGGCCGGCTTTGGCGCGGTACTGGGACATCTGTTTCCCATCTGGCTGCGCTTCAAAGGCGGTAAGGGCGTAGCAACCTTCCTGGGCGTGTGCCTCGGCTTGTATTGGCCGGTCGGCGTGGCAGTGGCCGCGACCTGGCTGGGCGCAGCACTGATATGGCGCATCTCGTCCTTGTCGGCACTAATCGGCATTTCCCTGTCATCGGCCTATTTCCTGCTGTTTCATCAGGAAGGGTACGCCGTACTCGCGCTGGTGCTGTCGGTACTCATTATTGTCATGCACCGCGCGAATATCGGCCGGCTGTTGCGCGGCGAGGAACCGCGCATCGGCGCCAAAAGCAAGCCGACATGAACGATAGCGAACGCCGCGCCTGGCTGCGGCTGGCGCGGACCGAAAATGTCGGGCCCGTCACCTTTCGAAATTTGCTGGCGCGGTTCGGCACCGCGTCCGCCGCGCTGGAAGAACTGCCCCGCCTGGCGGCGCGCGGCGGCAACAGAAGCTTTATCGCGGCCGAGGAAAGCGACGCGGCGCGCGAACTTGAAGCTTTGTCCAAACTGGGCGGACGTCTGATCACCTCTTGTGAAGCCGGTTATCCCGCCGGCCTGGCTGCGCTGGAAGCCCCGCCGCCGGTGATCAGCATCCTGGGCCATCCGCATCTGCTCCAGAAAGACATGGTCGCGATGGTCGGCGCGCGCAATGCCAGCGCCCTGGCGCGCAAATTTGCCGATACCCTGTCGCGCGCCTTGGGCTTTGCCGGGCTGGTGGTGGTGTCGGGCCTGGCGCGCGGCATCGATGCATCCGCCCATGAAGCCGCGCTGGCGGTGGGCACGGTGGCGGTGGTGGCGGGCGGGGTGGGGGAAAG
>JADMIO011631539.1_pt1 | contig 48992 bp, 43 predicted proteins | sample 8958161 | NCBI WGS metagenome assembly JADMIO01 (sample SAMN16585339, study PRJNA669376) | soil metagenome | isolation source: Crop rotation soil | place: USA: Cullars Rotation, Alabama | collected 2011
GCCGCGACTTCAAGTCACGTGAATTCCAAGCTTCGGATCCCACTGTGCTGGAAAGTCGCGATCTCTCACCAGATCGTGCAATCGATCGGCGGCGAGATCTCGGTGGCGAGCACGGTCGGGCGCGGTACGACGTTCCGGATCGCGCTGCCGGCGAGCGCCGCGGTGCCGGTGGTCGAGCCCGCGGTGGCGACGCCGCCGGGCACGCGCTCGCTGCGCATCCTGATGATCGACGACGAGGTCCTCGTCGCGCGCGCGGTCGCCGCGCTGCTCGCGCCCGATCACGAGGTCGTGCCGGTGACGCGCGCCGGTGCGGCGCTCGCGCGGATCGCGGCCGGCGAGAGCTTCGACGTGATCCTGTGCGACCTGATGATGCCGGAGATGACCGGGATGGAGCTCCACGAGCAGCTCGCGCGCCTCGCGCCGCAGTATCTCGATCGCCTGGTGTTCGTGACCGGCGGGGCGTTCACGCCGCAGGCGCGCGAGTTCCTCGAGGCGCGCGGCCGGCCGCGGCTCGACAAGCCGTTCTCAGAGCACCAGCTGCGCCGGGCGATCGCCAGCGTCGCGCGCTAGCCGGAATATCCCGTGGGCCGAGACCTTGACGTGAACGTGAACCTGAACCCTACCGTGGACCTTGACCTCGACGCCCTAGGAGCCTGTCTCACGCATCGTCACAGCTTCCTGGATCATTTCGATCGGTTGCGGACCCGCTCGTCGAGAACGTCCGTCCGTAGATGATGGCGTCGCCTGTCGCCGTGCTGCCGGTGCCCCTCGCAGGAGGCCCCGGGCGGCCGATTGCAACCATCCTAGAGATGTGATCAATCCTCAGAGGAGCCTCTAGGTCATCTTCGTGAGCATCGCCACGATCCCGCGGAGCATCTCGATCCCGGTTGCGTAGGTGGTCTCGTTCACCAGCTTCATGACGCGCAGGGTATCCAGCGCTGCGGCGGCCTCCATCGCGGAGCCTCTCGCATGTGTGTAGAAGCGAGCCTGGTCGACCTTCGTGCGACGGCCGGCGCCTTCGGCAATGTTGCGAGGCTGCGACTGCGCAGCGCGAAGTAGCTGATCTACCAGCTCGGCGTGACCTTTCGGAACGACACCAATGATCTCGACCACCAGCGCGAGGAACTCGATCGAACGCTGGTACACGCGAAGCTTCTGGAAGCTGAGCATGCGCCTGTATCGGTCGGCCGGCGGTCGTGTTGCGTCCGGTCAAGGACAACGTCCAAGGTAGCGTTCACGTTCAGGTTCACGTCAAGGTCGAGGTTGCCTGGCTAGCGTCGATCTCAGCTCGGCGACGAGCACCGGCCGGACCGCATCGACCGTGGTGCCGGGCACGAGCTGGGCCATCGAGGTCATCACGCGCGACTCGAAGCCGCACGGGTTGATGCGCGCGAAGTAGGCGAGGTCGGTGGTGACGTTCAGGGCGAGGCCGTGGAACGTGACCCACTTGCGGCACGAGATGCCGATCGAGCACAGCTTCTTGCCGTTGGACCAGGCGCCGGTCTTGCCGGGCTCGCGGCCGGCCTCGATGCCGAAGCGCGCGCAGGTCCGGATCGCGGCCTCCTCGAGGTTGCGCAGATAGGCATGCAGATCGCGCTCGCCCGGCTGGAGCAGGAGGATCGGATACGCCACGAGCTGACCGGGGCCGTGGTACGTGACGTCGCCGCCGCGCTCGATCTCGATCACCTCGACGTCGCCGGGCGCGATCACGTTCTGTTGCGCCTCGCGTCGCCGGCCCAGCGTGAACACGTGCGGGTGCTCGACCACGAGCAGCGTGTCGTCGACCTCGCCGCGCTGCCGCGCCTCGACGAGGCGGAGCTGCTCGGCCCAGACCTCGCGATACGGCCGCGTGCCGAGATCGACGACGTTCACTTGTTGATCACGTGGATCGCGTCGCCCATCACCACCGACGCCGCTTCCATCACGGCCTCGGAGAGCGTGGGGTGCGGGTGGATCGTGAGCCGCAGATCCTCGACGACGGCGCCCATCTCGATCGCGAGCGCGGCCTCGGAGATCAGGTCGCTCGCACCGCCGCCCACGATGTGGACGCCGAGCACCTCGCCGGTCTTCGCATCGCCGATCACCTTCACGAAGCCATCGGTGTCGTTGACCGAGAGCGCGCGGCCGAGCGCCGCGAACGGGAACTTGCCGACCTTCAGCGTGTGGCCCTTGGCCTTCGCCTCCTCCTCGGTCATGCCGGTGGCGGCGATCTCGGGATCCGTGAACACCACGGCGGGGATCGTGCGCACGTCGAACGCGGCCTTGTGGCCGGCGATCACCTCGGCGACGACCTCGCCCTCCTTCGTGGCCTTGTGCGCGAGCATCATGCCGCCGACCACGTCGCCGATCGCGTAGATGCCGGCGACGTTGGTGCGGAGCTTGTCGTCGACGGTGATGAAGCCGCGCTCGAGCTTCACGCCGAGCGCCTCGAGCCCGAGGTTCTCGCTGTTCGGCCGCCGGCCGATCGACAGCAGGATCTTGTCGGTGTCGACGGTCGCGGTCTTGCCGTCCTTGAGCTCGACGGTGAGCACCGCGCGATCGCCCTTCATCTCCCAGGACTTCGCCTTGGTCTCGGTCATCACCTCGACGCCCATCTTCTTCAGCTTGCGCGCGACCACGGCCACGCAGTCCTTGTCCATCGACGCGAGGATGCTGGGCAGCGCCTCGACGACGGTGACCTTGGTGCCGAACTTCGCGTAGACCATGCCGAGCTCGAGGCCGATGTAGCCGCCGCCGATCACGACCATGCGCGGCGGCACGTGATCGAGCGCGAGCGCGCCGGTGGAGTCGATGACGCGATCCTGGTCGACCTTGAAGCCGGGGATCTCGATCGGCCGGCTGCCCGTGGCGATCACGATGTTCTTCGTGACGATCGTCTTGTCGCCGACGGTGATGCGATGACCGTCCGGCCCCGACTTCTCGATCTTCGCCGTGCCCTCGATGATCTCGACGCCGTTGCCCTTGAGCAGCGTGCGCACGCCGCTGGTCAGCTTGTTGACCACGCCGGTCTTCCAGGTCTGCATCTTCTTCATGTCGAGCGTGGGCTTCCCCGCGATCGAGATGCCGATGTCATCGGAGTGCGAGAGCTTGTCGAAGATCTTCGCCGCGTGGATCACCGACTTCGACGGGATGCAGCCCACGTTGAGGCACACGCCGCCGATGTACTCGCGCTCGATGATCGCGGTCTTGAGCTTGAGCTGACCGAGCCGGATCGCGGCCGGATAGCCGCCGGGGCCGGCGCCGATGACGACCGCGTCGAACTTGATGTCGGGCATGCCCGTTCTTAGCGCGCCGCCCCGGGGCTGTCAGCGGCGGGTGATCGACTTCGTCGCGTCGCCCAGGTGCAGGTCCGCGAGCTGATTGGCGAACTTGACGCGCAACATCATGAGCTGCTCCTGCGTGTCGACGACCGCGATCGTGGCCTTCTGGATCCGCTCCGAGGTCTCGCGCAGCTTGCCGCGCAGCGCCTCCATGAGATCGCCGCTCGTCCGCACGAGCTTGAGGCTCACGAGCTGGCCGTGGAGCTCGCCCGAGCGCTGCCGGTACTCGACGAGCTGATCGCGCAGGGTCAGGATCTTGTCGGCGAGGTCCGCGGCGGTGTGGTGGGTGACGAGCAGTGCGGTGATCTGCGTCTTGAGCTCCGCGGGCGCGTCCGGCTCCTCGATGTAGAGCTGCATCATGCCGAGCGCCTGATCCGTGGCGAGATCGAACGTGCGCTCGACCGGCGTGGCCTCGGAGATCGCGACCGTCCGGGTCTGGTGTGCATCGAGCTCGATCGCGAACAGCTGCGAGTCGCCGACGCTCATCGCGTGCGCCGGCGCATCGAGCATCGTCCAGCCGGCCTCGAGCCGGTGGCGCAGGTAGACCCTCGCCGGGCGATCGAGCCGGCTCGTCAGGGTGAACGTCGTCGTGCGGCGGTGCTGGAGCTCCGCGGTGACCACGCCGCGCTGCGCGGTGACGAGCTTCGCGATGCGATCCTCGTCGGCGCCCTTGCGGTCGACCACGATCTCCTTGTCGAGCGCGAACGGCACCACGACCGACGCGTGCGGCGGCACCGGCTCGGTGATGCCCTCGCCGATGAACCGGCCGTCGCCGTAGACCGTCACCGGGCCGGGCTCGAGCGTGTCGCCGGTCGGGTTGTCGAGCCGCACCGCCTTGAACGCGAAGTGCGTGTCGCCGCGCTCCGAGATCGGATCGAACAAGTACACGACGCCGCCGGTGGTCTCGCCGTGGACCATCGCGACCATCGCGCTCGTGCCGGAGCGCACGGTCATCGGCCGGTCCGCCATGAAGTGGCTCTCGCCGACCGGGTTGTCCGTCGTGCCGCCGTGCACGATCGCACCGGGCGGGCCGCTCGGCGGTGGGACCGCGCCGGGCGCCACCTCGAGCACGCGCACGCCTTCGCGCTCGCCGGGCGCGAACTTCTTCACGACGTGGATCTTCGTGGCGGCGATGCCGTCGTCGACGAGCTTCTCGGTGACCGTGCGCGCGCGCGCCGCCAGCCGCTCCTCGCTGCCGGCCGGGCCGTGGAGCTCGATCACGAGATCCTTCCGGTCCTTGCCGACCTTCGCGACGACATCCTTGTAGACGTCGGTCTTCGGCGCCGGCGCTGGCTCCGATCTCGGCTCCTCGGCGTAGTGGTTCTCGGTGACGTGCTGGAAGCCGCCGAAGTTATCGACGGCCTTGCCGGTCGTGCTGCTGACCACGCCGGTGATGTTGTCGGGCTGGTTCTTCGCGGTCTTGCTGATCGTGACGCCCTGCTGCGTGCTCGTCGGGTCGATCGTCGGGGCGCGGCTCTCGATCTTGATCACCTCGCTACCGGCGCTGCTCCCGGCGAGGCTCTGGAACACCTGCGCGACCCGCTGCGCGCTGACCTCGACCCCGCTGCGCTCGACCGTGACATCGGCGTAGTAGAACGTGACCGTGTACTTGCCCGCGGGTAGCCCGGCGATCGTGTAAGCGCCGTGCTCGTCGGTGATCGCGGTCTGCGAGCCATTGAGCGCGGGCGAGGTCGCGATCACCGTGACGCCGGCGAGCTGCTCCCCCGTCGCCTTGTCCTTGACCACCCCCTTGATCGCGTTCGCCGAGGCATCGACCGTGCCCGACGTGGTCGCGCCGTCGACCAGGTACTGGTTCTCGAGCGACGAGCTCCCGGAGAACGCGACGCCGACCCCGTCGCCAACGCCGTCGCTGAGGCTCGCGATCACCTCGCCGCCACCGCCGGCGTCGTATGGCGAGACCGCCTGCGGCGGCGCGATCGCCAGCTTCTCGTCGCCCGCGAGCAGATCGCGATCGACCTTGTGCACGCTCCACAGGTCGTAGCGAAACGCGAGCGCCGAGCTCGCGCCGACGCCGACCAGCACCCCGTTCCAGTCCTCGCTCGTGGTGTTGTCGACGATCGCCCAGCCCTCGAGCATGACCTTGCCGCCGTCGCCGACGACCACGCGATAGCTCGGCTTCCACGCCGGTGCCTCGGTGACGTAGGTGAGCAGCACGTCCGCGTGCCCGCGGTCGGCGGTCTCGAGCGTCATCGTCAGCGTGTTGCCGCTCTCCTGCTCGCGCGGGATGGTCACCGCGAGCGGCCTGCGGGTCGTCGGGTCGACGACGGTCAGCGACTTCAGGAAGTCGTCCACGCGATCGCGCGGGACGTGCACGGTGAGCTTGCCGTCCTCGACCGTGGCGTGGCGCTCGTAGAACGCGACGCCGTTGCGATACACGACGACGCGGCCGAGGATGCCGCCGTTGACGTGGTCGACGTGGTGGTGACAGGCGGCGAGGACGAGCGCGAGGAGTGCGATGCGATGCATCCATCCAGCGATACGCGCGTCTTGCGAACCGGTCCAATGACGCCTTGTTAGCCGCTGCGGTGTCGCACCCGAGGCGCGCGTCGCAGCTAGTGCTGGTGCGGGTTCTTCGCCCGCGGATCGCTCTCGATCGACGCGAGCTGCTCGCGCAGAAGCCAGGTCGGCTCCTCGAACACATCGTCGACGATCGTCGCGAGCGCCGGCGCACCGGCGGCCTCGGCGCGCGCGATCGCATCGCGCACCGTGGCCTCGATCGCCACGGCCAGCCGCTCGCGCTCGCCGGCCTCGAGCCAGCCGCGCGAGAGCATGTAGGTCTCGAGGCGCCGGATCGGATCGCGGCGGCCCTTCCAGACCTCGGTGACCGATTCGTCGCGGTAGCGCGTGGGATCGTCGGAGGTGGAGTGCGCGCTCACGCGGTAGGTGAGGAGCTCGACGAAGGTCGGGCCATCGCCGCGCCGCGCCTTGTCGGCGGCGTACTTCACCGCGTGATAGACGGCGAGCGCGTCGTTGCCGTCTGCGCGGATCGGCTCGATGCCGTAGCCGAGCGCCTTGATCGCGATCGTCTCGGACGCGGTCTGCAGCGCGCCCGGCGTCGAGATCGCCCACTGGTTGTTCTGGCAGATCAGCACGCACGGCGCCTTCATCACGCCGGCGAAGTTGAGCGACACGTGGAAGTCGCCCTCGCTGGTCCCGCCGTCGCCCATGAAGCCGAAGCAGACCTTCGCATCGCCGGAGATCTTCATCGCCATCGCCACGCCGACCGCGTGCGGGATCTGCGTCGACACGCACGACGACATCACGACGTAGTTGTGCGCGCGGTCCGACGGGTGACACGGCATCTGGCGGCCCTTCGTCGGGTCCTCCGCGTTGCCGAAGATCTGCGCGATGTACGAGTCGAGCGTCATGCCGCGGTACAGGCCGACGCCGGCCTCGCGCAGCGCCGGCACGATCCAGTCCTCGGGCTCGCTCGCCGCGGCCGAGCCGACGACCGCCGCCTCCTGGCCGCTCGCCTCGCCGTAGAAGCTGATCCGGCCCTGGCGCTGGAGCCCGGTCATGCGCGCGTCGGTGACGCGGATGCGGAGCATGCCCTCGAAGAGGTTGCGCGCGTGCTCGGGCGTGAGGCCCGCGAGCGCCGCTTCGTCGACGGGCGTGCCGTCCTCGCGGACGAGCTGGAACAGTCCGTGGGCCTTGGCCTGCGCATCGCCGCGGAAGTACTCGAACGGATCGGAGCGATGCGCGGTCGCGTGCGCCATGCGGCGCAATCTACATCACTTCGTGCACTTCGAGACCGCCTGCGGCGACACGGCCTTCGTGCTCCACGCGGTGCCGCTGCCGATCTGCAGGCTGCCGTCGGAACCGTAGAAGCCACTCACGCCGGCGAACTGGCTGATCGCGAGCTCCGCGGCCGCGTCGGTGTACGAGCCGGTGATCGTGCCGGTCGAGAGCGTCACGAACGAGGTGCCGTCGGCACACAGGTCGAGCTGGTCCTGGCAGGAGGCGCCGGCGGGATACGAGCCGGCCTCCTGCGCGGCGACGCAGTCGTCGAGGGACGCGAAGCCGTCGGCGGGGCGGGCGAAGGTCGTGTCGACCGGCAGCGCGGTCATATTCCACCACGCGCGCGTCTGGAGGTCCTGGCACAGCGAGTCGGCGTGATCGAGCGCGACCTCGTCGAGCGGGACGTTCGTCCACGCGGCGTCGCCGAACGCGATCGCCGAGCCGTTCACGTAGCCGAGCGAGCTCGCCATCGCACCGGTCGGGCCATCGGTGAGGACGCCGTTCGCCGACATGCCCTCGTGCGTCGCGGTCCCGAGCGTCGCGGTGTAGCCACCGTTCGCGCAGACGATGAGCATGTCGGTGCCGCGCTGGTACGCCATGTCACCGGCACCGGTGAAGCCGCCGCAGCCCGGGGCGAGGGGGCAGCCGGTGGCGAGCAGCGAGGTGGGGATGGCGAGGACGACCAGGAGGATGCTCTTCATGGGGAGAGCATTTCGCAAGGCCGGGACCATCGGCGGTCGTGCGAATTCGAGTACTTACGGGGCGCGAGATGCCATTTCGCACGCCGGCGCCTGACACGGATGTCAGGGGGTCGGGACAAGGTCGAGGTGGCGGACGTCCAGGCCGATCGACCACACGTGCGCGCCCGTCCCGTCCCGGACGATCCGGATCTTGTTCGCGGCGAGCGGCATGGTCTTCACGGCCTCCCAGGTCGCGCCGCCATCGATGGTGGAGAAGCCGTTCGGCAACGCGCCGATCCAGCCGCGGCGCTCGTCCACGAAGCCGATCCCGAACTCCTGCATCGCCGGATCCCTGGTCACCGGGAGCTCCTGCCAGGTGTCGCCGCCGTCGGTGGTCTTGACCACGAAGCGGTCCGCGACCGGCGTGATGTGCGCCTCCGGATCCTGCGCGGCCTCACCGGTGTAGTTCTGGAGCGTGGCGAAGCCGACCAGGCGCGAGGGGAACGAGCCCTTCCACATGAGCTCGAACGGCCGCTTCGAGCGATAGACGATCTTCCAGGTGCGACCGCTGTCGGTGGTCTTCGCGATGATGCCGTTCGACTTCGTGACGTCCGGATCGCTGCCGGCGTAGATGAAGCCGGTCGAGACGTCGGTGAAGTGCACGTCGAGGATCATCGCGATCTCCGGCGGCAGCGGCAGCCGCTTCCAGGTCGCGCCGCCGTCGTCGCTCGCGTGTAGCGATGCCGGGCCGCCGACGCGCCCGCCGACGTGGACGACCTCCTTGTGCAGCCGGTGGCCGGCGTTGACCGCGTCGACCGCGAGGATATCGATCGCGCACACGCCGCGCGCGCCCTCGCTCGCCGGCAGCGCGACCGGCACCCACGTCGCGCCGCCGTCGTCGGTGCGGTAGAGGAGCGTCGTGTCGGTCACGCCGGGGAACGAGTCGGGGCCGATGTTGCCGGCGAAGCCGCGGTTCTCGTCGAGAAAACCGAGCGCGCGGATGTACGTGCCCGGCTTCGCGAGCACCTGCTTCCACGTGGTGCCGCCGTCGTCGGTGCGATAGATCTTGCCGGCGCCGTTGCCGTAGAAGCCGACCTTCGCGGAGACGAAGTAGAGATCGTCCTGCTTGCCCTTGTAGACCTCGGTCTTCGCGACCTGCCAGTCGCCCTGCGGGACGAGCGGATGGTCGACCTGAGGGGGCGGGTTGTGGATGGGCGGCGCGGCGGCAGGCCCGCATGCCGCGACGAGGACTGCGAGCAGCACGCGCTTCATGACCGCGGACAATACCCAATAAAATTCCAGAACGTCGGCGGCCTTGACCCGATGTTCTCGACCGTCGTAATCCGGTCGCGATGAAAAATCTCACGATGGTCTCGATCGCTCTCGGCCTCCTCGCAGGCCTCGCTCGCGCCGACGCCCCGAAGCCGCCGCAGGAGATCGCCGACATGGCGAAGGCCACGGCGGGGACCTGGACCTGCACCGGCAAGGTCGACTTCGCCGGCACCATGAGCGACGTCAAGGGCACCGTCACCCACAAGCTCGATCTCGACGGCTGGTGGATCGAGACGTCGATCAACGCGAACGTCGGCAAGGCGGCGATGCACATGACGTTCATGACGACGTACGACCCCGCGTCGAAGAAGTGGTACCGCGAGACGGCGAACAGCATGGGCGGTCACTCGAGCGGCTGGGGAACCCAGGCCGACAAGAAGCTGACGTACGAGGCCGACATGCGGTCGATGGGCACCGACGAGAAGACCCGCAACGTGGAGGAGATGGTCTCGGCGAAGGAGGTCCACCTGACCGGCGAGGTCTCGAAGGATGCGGGCAAGACCTGGAAGCCCGACCACGACATCACCTGCAAGAAGTAGCGGGAGCTGATCGATCGAGACCTGCGCCGCCTTGATACACTGGGCGCTCATGCGTCTGGGCGAGATCTTGGTGGCGGCATCGGTGTTGACGGTCGAGCAGGTCGACGAAGCGCTGCGTGCGCAGGTCATGTGGGGCGGCCGCCTCGGCACGAACCTCGTCGAGCTCGGCTATCTCGATCTCGATACGCTGTCGTCCGCCCTCGGTCGCCAGGCCGGGCTGCCCGCGGCGCTGGCCAGCCACTTCGCGCGCGCCGACCAGGCGCTCCAGCTGATGTTGACGGTCGACATCGCCGAGCGCTTCCAGTGCGTGCCGCTGCTCCGCGCCGGCAAGCGGATCGTGATCGCGGCGAGCCAGCCGCTCGACGATCGCGCGATCGCGCTGGTGGCGGACGATCTCGTGATCGACCCCGACCGGATCGTGCCTTCGATCGCGGCCGAGCTCCGCGTCAGCTTTCAGCTCGAGCGGGTCTATGCGATCCCGCGGCCCCAGCGGTTTCTGCGCTCGCGGAATGCGACCTCGCACTCGCAGCTGTTCCAGATCTCGCCGACGGTCGATCCGATCTACGACTTCAGCCCGCCGAAGAAGCCGCGCGCGCTGACCTCGCGCGGCGAGAGCGACGTGGTGCCCGAGGAGTCCGCGCTGCTGTTCGACGAGCCCGGCGATCACCCCGAGATCGCGCCCGCCAGTGGCGAACAGGAGCGCCGGACCTACCTGAAGACGCTCGCCGATCTGCTGAACCGCCATCCCGATCGCGATTCCGTCGTCGCGCGCGTGCAGCGGATCGCCACGACCGATGCGCTCCGGCGTCGCGATAGCTCGTCGCCGACGCTGTCGCTGTCGGAGACCGGCGAGCATGTGGGCACCACGATCGCCGACGCGATCGATGCCATCCATCGCTCCGCGGATCGCGAGCAGCTCGCCCGGCGGGCGATCCTCTCGGTGGCGCGCTTCGTCGAGGCGAGCCGCTCCGCGCTGCTGCTCGTGGTGCGCGGCGAGGCCGCGGTGAGCTGGACCGGCTTCTGCCGCGACGGCACCGACCTGCCGCCGCTCGCGGTGCCGCTCGATCGGCCGGGCCTCGTGCCGGCGGCGATCCAGCGCAAGACCGTCTCGCGCGGTGCCTCGGGAAACCTCGGCGCCGTCGACTATCTATTGCTCGCTTCGCTGGGCGTGCCGTACGGCGATCTCGCGGTGTGCCCGATCGCGATCGGCGACCACGTGATGAGCATGGTCGTCATCGCCATCGAACGCGACGCGCCCGTCGAGCATGCCGCCGAGATCAGCGCAGCGGCGGCCATCGCGTTCGCGCGCCTGATGCGCGATGCCGGACGGTGACTACACCATCTCCATGAACATCGTCGTCGGGTCCTCGAGGAGCGTCTTCACGTCCTGAAGGAACATCGCGCCATCCCAGCCATCGGCGAGGCGGTGATCGACGCTGATCGACAGGTTCATGAGGTGGCGCGCGACGATCTGGCCGTGTCGCACGGCGGGGCGCTCCTCGATCTTGTGGACGCCGATGATCGCGACCTCGGGGAAGTTGATGATCGGCGTGGCGAGCACGCCGCCGAGCTTGCCGAGCGAGCTGATCGTGAACGTGGAGCCGGTGAGCTCGTCGCGCGTGGCGGTGCTGTTCTTCACGGCCTCGCCGAGGCGATCGATCTCGCGCGACAGATCGAAGATCGAGCGCTTGTCCGCATCGCGGACGACCGAGACGGCGAGGCCGTGCGGGCCCTGGGCCGCGATCCCGATGTGGTAGTACTTCTTGCGGACGATCTCCTGCGTGGCCTCGTCGAGCGACGCGTTGAGCGACGGCCACTTCTTCAGGCCCGACACGACGGCCTTCACGATGAACGGCAGGTAGTTCAGCTTCACGCCGCGCTCGGCCGCGCGCGACTTCGCACGCTCGCGCACCGAGACGAGCTCGGTCATGTCGACCTCCTCGACGTACGTGAAGTGCGCTGCGGTGTGCACCGAGCGCGACATCTGCTCGGAGATTTTCTTCCGGATGCCGCGCAGCGGGACGCGCTCCTCGTCGCCGCCGCGCGCGATCGCCATCGGCGCGTGCGCCGGTGCGGCCGGGCGGGTCTGGAAGCCCTTGACGTCGTTCGTGGTGACGCGGCCGTGCGGACCGGTCGCCGGGACGCGGCCGATCTCGACGCCCATCTCGCGGGCGAGGCGGCGCGTGGCCGGCGTGGCGAGCACGCGCGCGCGGGCGGCCGAGGCGTCGGCGATCTGGATCTTCTCGGTGGCGAGCTCGGTGCTCGCGGGGCGCGGCACGGCCGCGTGGGCATGGCCGTTGCCATGGCCGTTCGACGGCGCCGGCTTCGCGACGACCCCGCCTTCTTCCTCGATCGTGACGAGCACCTTGCCGACCGGGCAGATGTCGCCGTCCTTGTAGTTGATCTTCGAGATCGTGCCCGCGCGCGGCGAGGGCAGCTCGACCGTGGCCTTGTCGGTCATCACCTCGACGATGGGCTGATCGAGCGCGACCTTGTCGCCGACCTTCACCTTCCAGCCGACGATCTCGCCCTCGACCACGCCCTCGCCGATATCCGGCATGTAGAAGTCGAAGCTCATGTCACCACTCCAGCGTCTTCTTGATCGCGCCGAGGACGCGATCGGGGTTGGGCAGGTACTCGTGCTCGAGCGAGTACGGAAACGGGGTGTCGAGGCCGGTGACCCGCAGGATCGGCGCCTCGAGGTACTCGATCGCGCGCTCCTGGATCGATGCCACGAGCTCCGCGCCGAAGCCACACGTGCGCGGCGCCTCGTGGACGATGACGCAGCGGCCGGTCTTCTTCACGCTCGCGAGGATCGCGTCGATGTCGAACGGCATCAGCGTGCGCAGGTCGAGGACCTCGACGGAGATCCCGAGTGCCTCGGCGCGCTGCGCGGCCTCGTCGGCGATCGTGACCATGCCGCTCCACGCGAGCACGGTGCACTGCGTGCCCTCGCGCGCCACGCTCGCGACGCCGAGATCGATCGCGTAGTCGCCCTCGGGGACCTCGCCGCGCGACGCGCGATAGATCCGCTTGGGCTCCATGAACAGCACCGGATCGTTCTGGCGCATCGCGGCGAGCAGGAGGCCCTTCGCGTCGTACGGGTTCGAGGGCGCGACGACCTTGATCCCCGGGGTGTGGATGAACAGCGCCTCGGGTGATTGCGAGTGGTACGCGCCGCCGCGGATCCCGCCGCCGACCGGCGTGCGGATCACGACGGGGCAGGTGTACTGCCCGCCGGAGCGATAGCGGAACTTCGCGAGCTCGCTGACGATCTGATCGAACGCGGGGAAGATGAAGTCACCGAACTGGATCTCGGGGACCGGCCGCAGCCCGTAGAGCGCCATCCCGATCGCGGTGCCGATGATCCCGGCCTCGGCGAGCGGCGTGTCGATCACGCGATCGGCGCCGAACTCGTCGAACAGGCCGCTGGTGGCGCGAAACACCCCGCCGAACTTGCCGATGTCCTCGCCGAGCACGACGACGCGCTTGTCGGCGCGCATCTGCGTCTGCAGCGCGCTGCGGACGGCCTCGATGATGTTCATGACCGGCATCGATTGACGCGCGCATCATCAACCGCCGGTCCACGTTGCGTCAACGCACGCCTGTGTGGATAGTCCCCTCGTGATCTGGATCTTGCTCGTGCTCCTGACGGTCGTCGGCGGTGCCGCTGCGGTGGGGATCGCGATCAACGATCGCAAGAAGCAGCTCCCCGGCGGTGGCGGCCAGAAGGCGCTGCCCGCGGCCGACGGCGACAAGCTGCTCGAGCGCACGGTGCGCGACCTCCGCGTCAACGACATCCTCACGATCGACGGCCACGACTTCCTGGTCGAGGGGCTCGTGAACTACGACGAGGACGGCCATCGCTGGCTGGGCGGCCGCGTGGTCGACAACAAGGACGTGCGCTGGCTCGTGGTCGGCATCGAGCGCACGGGCGCGAGCGCGCTGCGCGTGATGACGCAGGACGAGACGACCACGATCTCGGGCTACCCGCCGGAGGCCATCGTGATCGGCGAGGTGCGCTACGCGCTCGACAAGCGCGGCGCCGCGACCTGCAGCCTGCACGGCGAGCTCGGCTCGCTCGGCGATCTCAAGAAGGACCGGCCGGAGGGCCACACCGAGCGCTGCCGCTGGTGGCTCTACGGAGCGCCCGGCGACGACACGCTGCTCGTCGAGCAATGGGGCGCAGATTACCGAGTTTTACGGGGTAAAAAGGTGGGCGAGGGCACGGTGGATTTGATGCCCGGTAGCTGATATTCGAGGGCCATGAAAGGCATCGTCCTCGCCGGCGGCAGCGGCACGCGCCTCGCGCCACTCACGTCGGTGGTGTCGAAGCAGCTCCTGCCGGTCTACGACAAGCCGATGATCTACTACCCGCTCGCGACGCTCATGCTCGCGGGCATCCGGGAGATCCTCCTGATCTCCACGCCGGCCGATCTGCCGCGCTTTCGCGAGCTGCTCGGCGACGGCTCGCAGTGGGGCATCTCGCTCGCATACGCGGAGCAGCCGCGGCCCGAGGGCCTCGCCCAGGCCTTCATCATCGGAGCGGACTTCGTGGGTGGGGACAGCGTCGCGCTGATCCTCGGCGACAACCTGTTCCACGGCCAGGAGCTGGGCGTTCACCTCCAGGACCACGTGCGCGACAACGCGGGCGCGACGATCTTCGCGTACCACGTGGCGGATCCCGAGCGGTACGGCGTGGTCGAGCTCGACGCGGCCGGCGTGCCGATCGGCCTGGTGGAGAAGCCGAAGGCGCCGAAGTCGAGCCTCGCGGTGCCCGGCCTGTACCTGTTCGACAACGACGTGGTGCGGATCGCGAAGGAGCTGCGGCCCTCGCCGCGCGGCGAGCTCGAGATCACCGAGGTCAACGCGACCTACCTGCGCGCCGGACGGCTGCGCGTGCACGTCCTGTCGCGCGGCAACGCCTGGCTCGACACCGGGACCCACGACTCGCTGCTCGATGCCGGAAACTTCGTGGCCGTCGTCGAGAAGCGCACGGGTCAGAAGATCGGCTGCCTCGAGGAGATCGCGTTTCGCCTCGACTATATCGACGAGGCCGCGCTGCTGCGCGAGGCCGAGCGGCATGGCAAGACCGAGTACGGGCGCTACCTGCAGGGATTGACCAAGCGATGAGAAGACGTCCGACGGAGGGGCTGACCGAGCTCGTGTTCCTCGAGCTCGAGGTGTTTCGCGACGCGCGCGGCACCTTCGTGGAGACGTATCGCCGCGAGCGCTATCGCGAGGTCGGCATCGATGCCGAGTTCGTGCAGGACAACCTGTCGACGTCGGTGGCGGGAACGATCCGCGGCCTGCACTACCGGGTCGGCGTGCCCGAGGGCAAGCTCGTCACCTGCGTGCGCGGCGAGATCTTCGACGTCGCGGTCGATATCCGGCGCAGCTCGCCCACGTTCGGCAAGTGGTTCGGCGCGACGCTGTCGGCGGAGAATCGCCGCCAGCTGTGGATCCCGCCCGGGTTCGCGCACGGGTTCTATGCGGTGAGCGAGGCCGACGTCGCGTACAAGGTCACCGGCTATCACACGCCCGGCGCGGACCGCGCACTGCTCTGGTGCGACGCCGACCTCGGGATCGCGTGGCCGCTCACCGGCGATGCGCCGATCGTCTCCGCGAAGGACATGGCCGCGCCCGGCTTCAAGTCGAGCGAGCTGCTGCCGTGATCCTCGCGACGGGCGCCAGCGGTCAGGTCGGCACCGTGCTCGGGCGGACGGTGCGCGCGATCGACCTCGACGTGCTCGATCTCGCCACCGGCGATCCGGGGCCGCTCCTCGACGCGCACAAGCCACACGCGGTGATCAATGCCGGCGCCTACACCGCCGTCGATCGCGCGGAGAGCGAGCGCGACCTCGCGTTCGCGGTGAATGCCGCCGGAGCCGGCCGGCTCGCCGAGGCGTGCGCGGCGCGCGGGATCAAGCTCGTCCAGATCTCGACCGACTACGTGTTCGACGGGCGAACCGAGCGCGATTACGTCGAGGACGATCCGACGCATCCGCTCAACGTCTACGGTGCGAGCAAGGAGGCCGGCGAGCGCGCGGTCCTCGCCGCCGGTGGCACCGTGATGCGCACGTCGTGGGTGTTCTCGAGCACCGGCGCGAACTTCGTGAAGACGATCGTGCGGCTCGCGCTCGAGCGGCCCGAGCTGCGCATCGTCGCCGATCAGCACGGCTGCCCGACGCACGCCGCCGAGGTCGCGCGGATGGCGCTCCTCCTGACCGAGTTTCCCGCCGGCCTCTACCACGCATGCGGCGACGGCCCGACGACGTGGCACGGGTTCGCCGAGGCGATCGTGGCCGAGGCGCGGAAGCACAAGCCGCTCGCGTGCGAGCGCGTCGTGCCGATCGCCACCGCGGAGTATCCGACGCCGGCGGCGCGGCCGCTGCGCTCGGTCCTCGACACGCACAAGGTGCGCGCGCTCGGCATCGTGCCCGCACCGTGGCGCGACGGTCTCGCGCAGGCCGTCGCGGAGATCTTCGCATGACCGTCCTCGTCACCGGCGGTGCCGGCTTCATCGGCCTCAACTTCGTGAAGGGCCTCCTCGCGGCCGAGCCCGACACCAGGGTCGTCGTCCTCGACAAGCTCACCTACGCCGGCAACGCCGAGGCGATGGACTCGCTCGCGACGGAGCCGCGGTTCTCGTTCGTGCGCGCCGATGTCGGCGATCGCTGGGCGGTGCGCTCGACCCTCGACAAGCATCGCCCGGATTCGATCGTGCACTTCGCGGCCGAGACCCACGTCGATCGCTCGATCGACGGCCCCGCGGACTTCATCCAGACGAACGTGATGGGCACGTTCGCGCTGCTCGAGGAGTGCCGCCGCTACGGCAAGGACTTCCGGTTCGTCCACGTGTCGACCGACGAGGTGTTCGGCGCGCTCGGGCCGGCGGATCCGGCGTTCACCGAGACCACGCCGTACGGACCGCGGTCGCCGTACTCGGCATCGAAGGCGTCGAGCGATCACCTGGTGTCCGCGTACGTGCACACCTACGGGTTCCCGGCGCTGACCACCAACTGCTCGAACAACTACGGGCCCTACCAGTATCCGGAGAAGCTGATCCCGCTGATGATCGCGACCGCGCTCGCCGGCGAGGCGCTGCCGGTCTACGGCAAGGGCGAGAACGTGCGCGACTGGATCTACGTCGCCGATCACTGCGAGGCCGTTCGCGCGGTGCTGCGCAAGGGCCGGCTCGGCGAGACCTACCTGATCGGCGGCCGCAGCGAGCAAAAGAACCTCGACGTGGTGCACGCGATCTGCGATCTGCTCGACGAGCTGAAGCCGCAGCGCGGCAGCTATCGCGAGCAGATCAGCTTCGTCACCGATCGCCCCGGTCACGACTTCCGCTACGCGATCGATCCCTCGAAGATCGAGGGCGAGCTCGGCTGGGCGCCGCGGACGCCGTTCGCCGCGGGGCTGCGCGAAACCGTCGCCTGGTTCGTGGCGCATCGGGTGTGGGCGGCGGCGCGCTCGAAGACGTACCAGCGCGTATCAGCCGATGACCGAAAGTAGATCGGCGCGCCTGATCGCGCTCGCGATCCTCGTCGGTGCGATCGTCGCGATCCGCGCGCCGAGCCTGACCGTGCCGATCCTCAACGAGGACGAGGCGCTCTACGCCGCGACCGCCGCGAGCATGGCCGAGGGCCAGCCCCCGTATCGCGCCGGCGTCGAGAGCAAGCCGCCGGGCATCTTCTATCTCTACGAGGCGGGGTTCGGGATCGTCGGCCGCTACAACATGATCGGTATCCACGCGCTCACGATGCTGTGGGTGCTCGGCACCGCGCTCCTGGTCGGCGCGATGGCGAAGCGGGTGCGTCCGGAGGCCGAGCTCCCGGCGGCGCTCCTCTACGTCGCGTTCACGATCGTCGAGGAACCGGCGGTGATGGCGAGCCAGTGCGAGCTCCTGTACTCGCTCCCGCTCGCGGCCGCGGCGTTTCTCCTGATCAAGGCGATCACCGGCACCGAGCGGCGCCGCGCCGGGGAAGGGCTCGTGCGCGCGGCGCTGATCGTGATCGCGGGCATCCTGTGCGGCCTCGGCACGCTGATCAAGCCGACCGCGATCTCGCTCCCGGTCGCCACCACGGGCTTCCTCGTGCTCCGGCGCTGGCTGGTCGGCGGACCAGATCGCTTCATCGTCGATCTCGGTCGCGCGGGCCTGGTGTGGCTCGGCTTCGCGCTCGCGTGGCTCGGCGCATACGCGTACTTCTCGTCGCTGGGCGTCTGGGACGATCTCATCTACTGGGCGTTCAAGTGGACGCTCGGCACGTACATCCCGACGGGCAACGGCCACTCGCCGTGGGTCTCGCGCTTCCTCGCCGGGTTCTGCGGCTGGCTCGCGCTCGCGAGCGCGCTGTGGGTGCTGGCGGTGCTCGGCTTCCGGCGCCGCGCGAAGGGCGATCAGATCGTGTGGTTCCTCGTCGCGTGGACCCTGTGCGCGACCGCGCTCACGTTCCTCGGCGGGCGCTTCTTCGATCACTACTTCCCGGCGGTGATCCCGCCGCTCGCCGCGCTGGGCGGCCTCGGCTTCGCGACGCTGCGCAGGAAGAAGCTCGCGATCGGCATCGCCGCGGTGCCGGTGCTCGCGTGCTGGCTCGCGGTCTGGAACATCCACACCGTGCAGCACTGGTTCGGCGAGCCGATCCGCCACTACGACCAGATCGCGGACTACGTCGAGGCGCACAGCGCGCCCGACGACCGCGTGTTCGTGTGGGGCTACTTCCCGCCGCTCTACGTCGCGAGCGATCGCCTGGCGGCCACGCGCTACACCGGCTGTCACTACATCACGGGGTACGCCGCGATCGGCCTGGGCCGCGATCTGCCGCCGGAGACCGAGGACACCCTCGGCGTTCCCGATGGCTTCAAGATCCTGATCTCCGATCTCCAGCACTACCGGCCGGTGCTCGTCGTCGACACCGCTCCCGCCGACCTCCACCACTGGAAGCGCTATCCGCTATCGCGCTATCCGATCCTCGCGCAATACGTGGCAGACCATTACGTGCGCGTCGCGACGGTGCAAGATGCCGTGATCTACCGCCGGAAGTCGGAGTAAGGTCCGCCCGTGATCGGAGACCGAAAGATCGTCGTCGTCCTCCCCGCGTACCAGGCGGGCAAGACGCTCGAGCGAACCGTCGAGGAGATCCCGCGCGATCTCGTCGACGATGTCATCTGCGTGGACGACGCGAGTCGCGACGACACCGTCGAGGTCGCGAAGAAGCTCGGGCTGCGCACGTTCGTGCACCCGGCCAACCTCGGCTACGGCGGCAATCAGAAGACCTGCTATCGCGAGGCGCTCGCGCTCGGCGCGGACATCGTCGTGATGCTGCACCCCGACTACCAGTACTCGCCGCGGCTCCTCGGCGCGATGGCGCAGATGATCGCGAGCGGCCACTACGACGTCGCGCTCGGCTCGCGCATCCTCGCGCAGAGCGCGATCGCGGGCGGCATGCCGCTCTACAAGTACATCGCGAACCGCGGGCTCACGCTGGTCCAGAACCTCATCATGGGTCAGAAGCTCTCCGAGTATCACACCGGCTATCGCGCGTTCTCGCGCACCGTGCTCGAGACCCTGCCGCTCAACTCGTTCTCCAACGACTTCGTGTTCGATAACCAGATGCTCTGCTCGGCGGTGCGCCACGGCTTCACGGTCGGCGAGATCAGCTGCCCGACGCGCTACTTCCCCGAGGCATCGTCGATCAACTTCAAGCGCAGCGTGGTCTACGGCCTCGGCGTGCTCGGCACCGCGTGGGAGAACGCGCGGTGGAAGCGGATCAACACGTAGCGATCCGGCGCGGCCTCACCTGGGTGGGGGTCGCGAGCGGAGCGGCGGGTGCGCTGGACGCGATCACCACGGTGATCCTGCTCTGGCTGTGGATCTCTCCCGCGGAGCTCGGCGTCGCCACGATCGCCACGGCGCTGTTCCCGATCCTCGATCGCCTCGGCACGCTCGGGCTCGGCGCAGCGGCGGTCCGCGCACCGGACGAGCGGCGGACGCTGTCGTCGATCGCGTGGCTCGCGCTGGCGTCGTCGCTGGTCGTGTGCGGCGCGCTCCTCGCGCTCGCGGGGCCGATCGGCGATGCGCTCGGCCACTCGATCGTCGGGCTCTTGCTCGCGGCGTTCGGCGGCAAGCTCGTCGTGCAGTCGTTCCATCTCGTCCCCGAGGCACTGCTGCGGCGCGACCTCGCGTTCCGGCCGCTGTCGCTGGTGCGGGTCACCGCGAACTTCGCGGACTCGCTCGCCAAGATCGTCGCCGCGGCGCTCGGGTTCCACATCTGGTGCTTCGTCATCGGTCCGCTCGTCGGCACGCTGGTCACGCTCGTCGGGATCCAGCGCTACCGGCCGTGGTGGCCGGCGGCCACGCTCGACGTGCGCGCGGCGGTCGCGGCGGCGCGCTTCGGCCTCCAGGTCTCGATCGGCGAGCTCCTCTACTTCGTCTACACGAGCATGGACTACGTCGTGATCGGGCGCGTGTTCGGCGACGCGGCGGTCGGCGCGTACCGGCTCGCCTACGAGCTCGTGCTCGATGTCGTGCGCCTGGTCTCGATGGTCACCGGCGAGGTCGCGTTCGCGGCGTTCGCGCGCGTGGATCGAGCCGCGGCCGGGGCGCTGCTGCTCAAGCTCACGCGGCAGAACCTGCTCGTGATCGCGCCGCTGCTCGTCGTGATCGGCGTCGCCGCCGACGATCTGCTCGCGGTCCTGTATCCGCCGCTCGGGGGAGCCGCGGCGACCGCGGCGCGGATCCTGTGCGTCGTCGGCGCGCTGCGCGCGATGAGCTTCGTCTTGCCGCCGATGCTCGCCGGGCTCGGCCATGCGCGCGATGGCCTGATCTACAACGCCGCTGCGGCGGTCATCATGCCGGTCGCGTTCGCGATCGGCGCGCAGGTCGGCGACAGCTATCTCGCGGTCGCGTGGGCGTGGGCCGCGGCGTATCCGCTGGCGTTCGCGCTCGTCCTCTACTTCGCGCTCCATCGCTCGAGCGTGAGCCTCGGCGCCTATCTCCGCGGCATCGCGCGGGTGACCGGCTGCGCGGCGGTCGCGCTCGCCGCGGCGATGGCGGCGCGGGCCGTGCTCCCCGTCGAGCCGATGGTGCGCGCGATCGGCACCGGGCTCTGCGCGGGGGCGGTGTATCTCGTGCTCGTCCGGATCAGCGGGGCAGATCGAAGGTGAACCTCGTGCCGTGCCCGACGACCGATGTCACGCTCAGCTCGCCGCCGTAGCTCTGCACGATCTCGCGGACCACGGGCAGGCCGAGCCCGGTCCCCTCGGGCTTCGTCGTGAAGAACGGGTCGAAGATCTTCTCGAGCGTCTCGGGTGGGATGCCGCTGCCGTTGTCCCCGACCTCGCAGTGAACGCGCGCGCCGCTCGCGACGTTGATCGCGATCCTGCCGTCGCGCTCGCCGATCGCGTCGACCGCGTTGACGATCAGGTTCACCAGGATCTGCTCGATCCGCGTGCGGTTGACGGTGACGACGATCCGCTCGCTGGCAAACGTCGTCGCGACCTCGATGCGCCGCAGTCGCCCGGCGCCGCGCAGCATCGAGACGACGTCCATCACCACGACCTCGAGATCGATCGGGCCCACGTGATCGGGGCCGGGGCGCGCGAGCTGGAGCAGGCGCTGGCCGTGCGCGGTGATGTGCTCGGCGACGCGGTCGAGGTCGGGCAGGGTCTCCTCGAGCAGCGCGCGGAGGTTCTCGTTGCCGGCGAGCGCGAGGTGGAGCTCGTCGCATGCGGCGACCTGGATCTGCGCGATGTTGCGGAGCTCGTGGCCGACGCCGCCGGCGAGCGTGCCGAGCGTAGCCCGGCGCTCCGCGAGCAGGAGCTGCGCGCGCGTGTGCTCGAGCTTCTCCTCGATGCTCGCGTTCGTCGCGCGCAGCGCATCCTCCGCGGCCGTGCGGCGGCCGAGCTCGGCCTCCTTGTCGGCGAGGAGCTGCCGGATCTCGCGGACGTCCCGCGCCACCAGGACGATCCCGTGCAGCCCGCCCTTCGCGTCGAGCACCGGCGACCCCGTGACCGAGACCGGGATGCGCTCGCCGCTCTTCGTGACGAGCCATGACTCCTCGCGGCGGTGCACCGCGCCGTCCTCGATCTTGCGGCGCACCACGGTGCGAATGCCGGAGGTCTCGTCGATGAGGAGCTTTTTGATCGGCTGCCGGAGGAGGGCGTCCGGCGCATAGCCGGTCAGCGTCGCCGCCGCCAGATTGGCGGAAGTGACCAGGCCCTCGGCGTCGACACACAAGACCGCGTCGACCATCGCCTCGATGACGTTCTCGAACATCCCCCCGCGATCGACGTTAGCACGGAGTGCTAGGATCACCGTGTGGGTATCACGCGGCGCATCCTCGAGAGCGCGCAGTCCGGGCTCTCGAAGCTGACCTCGCTCGTGATCGTGGACGACGAGCCGCTCTCCAGCGTCGAATCCGCGGCGCTGCAGCTCGAGCTGTCGGCCCGCAAGGCCGCCCGCGAGAAGGCCCCGCGCCAGCCGCTCGATAACCCGCTCGCCAAGCTCGCGACCTCCGACCCCGCCGCCCGGGCCGCCCGCGAGAAGGCCGCGCGCGAGCGGGCCGCACGCGTGCACCGCGAGCGAGACGAGCGCGAGGCGCGCCAGCGCTCCGCCGCGGACGAGGCGTTTCGCCGGATGAAGGACCAGGCGGCGCGCGGCGGCCCGTACACGTCGTCGTCATCTTCTTCTTCTTCCACGTCGTCGTCGGGCTCCAGCCGGCCGCCGCGACCGGGCTCGACGGACGCGCAGCTCCTCGAGTGGTACCGCGTGCTGGACCTGCAGCTCGGTGCGGACATGGCGCAGATCAAGACCGCGTACCGCAAGATGATGCGGCGGTACCACCCGGACATGCACCAGGGAAATCCCGCGAAGCTCAAGGCCGCGAACGAGATGTCGATGCGGGTGACCGGCGCGTACAACGGGCTCGTCGCGCACCTCGACAAGAAGTGATACACGTCGAGGCGTGGATGCCAATAGCGCGGCCTCGCAGACGGCCCTGATGGTGTGCGCGTATCGCGCGCGGGCCTCGAAGTGGCCGAAGCCATTGTTCGTCGATCCGTGGGCGGCGCAGATCGCCGGCGCCGATGGCGAAGCGATCGCGGCGCGGCTCGATACGCGCTACGCGCCGATGGAGCTGTGGCTCGCGCTGCGCGTCGCGTACCTGGACCGGCTCGTCGGCACCGCCGTCGATCAGCTGTCCATCCGGCAGGTCGTGATCCTCGGCGCGGGCTACGACACCCGCGCGGCCCGGCTCCCGCGCGCCGGCGTGCGGTTCTTCGAGGTCGATCACCCCGCGACGCAGGCCGCGAAGCGCGCGCAGCTCGGCAAGCTCGCCGGCTATCCCGTCGAGAACGCGACCTACGTGTCGTGCGACTTCGAGCACGAGGATCCGATCGCGCGCCTGGTCGCGAACGGCTTCATCGCGACCGAGCCCGCGCTCGTGATCTGGGAGGGCGTGGTGATGTACCTGACGGAGGCGGCGGTGCGCGCGACCGCCGCGCGGCTGGCGACGCTCGATCCGCGGTCGCTCGTCGCGTTCGACTTCGTGGGCAAGAAGCTCGCGGTCGGGATGGGCCTGTCGCCGGAGGCGAGCTCGACGCGCGAGTACGTCGGCGAGCTCGGCGAGCCGCTGCGATTCGGCAGCGACGACGTGCTTCCGCTCCTCTACGACGCGGGCTTTCGCTGGGTGCGCTCGCTCGACTTCAACGAGCTCGCGCTCGAGATGCTGGGCGACTACGTGCGCGATCGCGCCTTCCGGTTCCAGCACATCGCGCTGGCCGCCGTGCGCACGCCGGCCGCCCGCTGGCCGTGATCGCGGCGCTGAAGAGATATCGCTGGGAGCTCGCGATCGCGGGGGCGGCGCTGGTGATCGCGTGGCTGTTCTGCGCGACGACGCTCGCGCACACGCGGCCGATGGGCCTGCCGCTCGACGACAGCTACATCTATCTCACCTACGCGAAGCAGTTCGGCCGCGCTCAGCCGTTCACCTACTTCCCCGGCGGCGGCTACTCGGCGGGCTCGACGAGCGTCCTGTGGCCGATGGTCCTCGCGCCGTTCTGGACGCTCGGCGCGCGCGGCCACGCGCTGGTCTGGGTGTCGTTCGGGATGTGCGCGGTGCTCTACGCGGCGGTCTGCGTCGGTGCGTTCCGGCTCGCGCGCGAGATCTCGGGCGAGGCGGGCGGCCTGGCGGCGGCCGTGCTGACGCTCGCGATCGCGCCGTTCGCGTGGACCTCGCTGTCGGGCATGGAGGTCGCGTTCGCGAGCGCGCTGATCGTCGCGATGCTGATCCTCCTGCACGCGCAGCCGAAGACCGGCCCGCCGACCGTGAAGCTCGCGCTGTGCCTCGCCGCGGCGTCGCTGTCCCGGCCGGAGGCGACGCTGCTCGTCGTCGCGATCGTGGGCGTCGCGGTGATCAATCGCCGCCGCGACCTGCGCGCCGCCCTGTGGTGGCTCGCGCCGCTCGCGGCGCCGGCGCTGTGGCTCGCGGCGAACAAGCTCTTCGCCGGCAACATGTTCCCGAACACCGGCGTCGCGAAGAGCCACTTCTATCTCCCGGGCTTCGACTGGACGTACTGGTGGTCGGCGGTCACGTCCCAGACCGGCAAGATGTTCAAGGCGCTGTTCTGGGACAGCGCGAGCCCGCTTCCCTGGCCGAAGCTCGTGGCCCTCTTGTGGCTCGCGGGCGCGGTGCGCGTGATCGCGTGGGCGCGCGCGACCCGGCAGGGGCTCGTGGGAGCCGTGCTCGTCGCCTCGCCGCTCGTGCTGATCCTCGCGGTGATCGCGTCGTCGGGGATGTGGAACTTCCAGAACTATCGCTACATCGCGCCTGCGTTTCCGCTGATCGCGGTGACCGCCGGGATCGCCGTCGGCGCGAAGCCCTGGCCGGCGTCCCGGTTCGGCGGGATCGCGCTGCTCGCCGGCATCGCCGCGGTCCTGCTCGAGGCCGCGCCGCAGCCGGCGCTGTACGCACTGTTCGTCGCGTGGGCGATCGCGAGCATCGATTCGCAGCGCTACACGTGCTCCGCGATCCTCGTCGGGCTCGCCGCCTGGTACGGCTACACCGAGTATCCGAACATGAAGTCGAACATGCGGATCTTCGCGCAGGGCGCGATGGATACGAACACGCAGGTCGCGACGATCGGCAAGTACATCCACGACAAGCTACCCGAGGCCTCGATCATGTTTCACGACGCGGGCGCGATCGCGTACTACGGCGACGGGCGCGTGTACGACATGCTCGGTCTGGTCACGAATTACCAGGCCGGCATCGCGAACAACGGCGCCGGCGCGCGCTTCGAGTTCCTCGAGGAGCTGGCGCCGGAGCAGCGCCCCACGCACTTCGCCTACTACCCGGGCTGGCTCGGCCAGGGCGAGATGTACGGCGAGGTCCTGCTCCACACGCCGCTCCTGCCGGGCTTCGAGCCCACGCGCCTCGCCGGTGACGCGGACATGGAGATCATCGCGGCGAGCTGGGATCACGTGCACACGGGCGAGCGTCCGCTCGACGCGCACGATGGCTGGCGGATGGTCGATCGCCTCGACATCGCATCGCTCGCGAGCGAGCGCGCGCACGCGTGGAGGGGCGCGCTCGGGCGGCGCAGCTTCGGGGATCCGACCGCGCGCTGGTCGATCGTGGGTCGCGAGGCAGGCGCGCGCGGGCTCGTCGTCGACGGCGGTCGCACGATCCGCGGCGGCCGCGAGGACTTCGCGATCGCGCTCGATCCGGCGAAGCCGGCGCGCCTGATCCTGCGCACGGGTGGCCAGAAGAGCTACCCGTGGCACGAGACGATCGATCGCCCGGTGACGCTGAAGCTCCTCGACGATCGCGATCGCGTGCTCGGCGAGAAGACGATCGCGGTCCCCGACGGCAACTTCGCCGAGCTCGCGTTCGAGCTGCCGGCGGGCACCTCGACGCAGCTCCACACCGAGGCGAGCGCGCCGTATCGCGCCTTCCACTGGTTCGCGCTGCAGCCCGAGTGATCGAGCGGGGTAACTTGCCCCAGGGGGCAGGATGCCCCTACGATGGTCGCGATGCGTGCGGTCATCATCATCCTTCTCGTTCTGGGCGGGTGCACCGCCGCGTTTCGATCATCCTCCGGTGGTGCCACCGCGCGCGACGGCGTGTCGAGCGGCACCACGAATTCGCTCTACTTCTCCGATCGCGGCGGCATCCTCACCCGCGCGGGGCTCGCGGCGCTGGGCGTGATCGCGGCGGCGGGCGCGATCGAGAACGTGAAGAGCACCTCCACGATCACCGACAACAACGACGGTTCGGTGACGGTGCGCACGCGCACGACCGGCACGTTCAACGCGAAGAGCGCGAGCGAGGCGGCCGACATCCTCGAAGCCGCATCGGATCCGCACCAGAACTTCGGCGGCCTCACCGGCGGCCTCGAGATCGCGAGCACCTCGCTCGGCGGCGACACCGGCGGCTGGATGTTCGAGTTCGGCTACGCCTACGCGACCACGTTCCACAGCCGGTGGGGCTTCGAGGCGTCCGCGAAGTTCGCGATCGGCTCGTTCACGCAGCACGACCGGATGATCGCCAGGCTCGACACGTCGTCGTCCGATACCGGCGTCGTCGCGATGACGAAGGGCGACGCGAGCTACAACTTCGCCGGCTTTCCACTCCGCGCCGGGATCACCTATCACCTGGCGCCGAAGACCACGATCGAGCCGTTCGTGAAGCTCGAGTGGAACCTGGCGCCGATCAGCACGGACTCGGGGATCCTGTTCGATCCCTCGCCGTGGCACGTCGGCGGCCGCGTCACGGTGCTCGACTACGTCTACGCCGAGGCCGACGTGCGGTTCTCGGCCATGCGCGAGTCGGCGCTGAGCTACGGACTGGAGGTGGGCTTTGCGTTCTGACCTCCTCGTCATCTTCACCGTGGCCTGGCTCGCCGCGACGGCGCACGCCGATCCGGCGGCCGCGGGTGCACCCCCCGAGCTGAAGGCGTTCGGCTGCCGCGATGACGGCGCGAATCGCTCGTGTCTCGAGTGCACGCCCGACACCACCGGCGGCACGTTCTGCGAGCGCTGCACGCGGCAGCCCGATGCGCAGCCGCTGTCGTGCGTCTTGCCGGACGCCGCCGATCTCGGCGTGCTGTCGTCGAGCGGCATCGTGCCGAGCACGAACATCATGCCCACGTGGCGTCCGAAGCCCGCGCTGAAGCTGCTCGGCTGCACCGGCGGGAGCTGCCTGGAGTGCGAATCGGATCGCAACGGCGGCGTGTTCTGCGAGCGGTGCACGCGCCAGCAGCCCGATGACGAGCTCGTGGGCCTGTGCACGCTGGGCGACGCCGATCGCAGCCTCCTCGACGCGAATCACCTCAAGACCTCGACGGTGCGCGGCTGGCCGCGCTGGCAACCCTGGCACGCGCCGAAGCCGAGCGTGCCGCCTCCCGCGATCGCCGCGGGCGCGCTGCCCGGCATCACCGAGTACCGCTGCGACTTCCTCGCGTCGTACAACCAGCGCGTCTGCCAGGAGTGCACCACCGACCACGTCTGCACCCGCGTGCTCCGCGATGCGACCGGCAAGGCGATCAGCACGTTCCAGCTCGAGCCCTCCGAGGTCACCTCGCTGGTCTCGCATGGCGTGATCGTCGCGAACCGCATCGCGCAGGTGGACACGCCGCGGCCACCGCCACCGCCGACGCCGAGCTCGATCACGAAGACCGAGGCGACGCAGCTTCCGGACGGCCGCTCGCGGATCTGCCAGACCGTGATCGTGGACGGGGTGGCGCAGGCCCCGACGTGCACCGAGAGCGGCGGCGGGCCACCTCCCGCGCCTCCGCCGGCGGTCGCGTACGAGTCGAGATCGCGGTCCCGCGGCTTCTCGTTTGGTCTCGAGCTCGGTCACATCGCGCCCGACGACGGCAAGAACATCTACGGCGCCGGGTTCGGCCGCGGCTACGTGCTGGGCTACTCGATCTTCGAGCTCCGCCTGGAGACCTACGATCTGCCCGACCAGACGAAGACCTACGACAACGTCGATCTCGCGAACGGCCGGCTCAGCATCTACAGCCTCGCCGCGCGCCCGACGCTGAAGCGGGTGGGGCCGATCGAGGTGACGGTGCTCGCCGGGCTCGCGGTGCTCTCGCGCCCGTCGCTCGCGATGGATCCGACCGACATCCTCACCGTCGCGCAGCTCCACGATCAGTACGGTGCCGCGCTCGTGGTCGGCGGAGGTGTGCGGATCTTCGACGTGCTCACCATCGACCTGCGCGGCTATCTGACGAGCTGGCAGGCCATGAGCGGCATGCGCGCGGAGATGGGCGACACCGGTGCGCTGACCTACGTGCCGGTCACCGACGGCGGCGGTCTGCCGATCACGCTGAATGCCGGCGTCGGGCTCGCGTTCTAGGTCAGCGCTTCAGCTCGGCGCGCACGATCGCCGCGCCCTCGACGAGCGCGCGCAGCTTCTGCACCGCGACCACGCGCGGCAGCTGCTTGAGCCCGCAGTCGGTCGTGAGCGTCACGCGCTCGGGCTCGATGTGCGCGAGCACCTTGCGCACGCGATCGGCGACCTGCTCGGGGTGCTCGATCTCGAGCGTGCGGACGTCGATCACGCCGACGTGCGCCTTCTTGTCCGACGGCAGCTTGCGCAGCAGATCCGCATCGGCCATCTCGCGGCACGCGAAGTCGAGGACGTACGCATCGACCTTCACGCCGTGGTAGTGCGGCATGATCTCGCGGTAGCCGCCGGCGGTCATGCCCTCGAGCTTGTTGCCCCACGCGTTGCCCATGCAGAAGTGCCACGAGCGCTCCACGCCCGCGGGGATCTCCGCCATCGTGCGATCGACGATGTCGGTGACCCAGTCGTAGTCCTTCGTGCCCGACAGGTGCGGCATCCACGCGCCGAGGTCCTCGAGCTGCACGTGCTTGCAGCCGGCACCGACGACCTCGCCGATCTCCGCGCGGAACACGTCGGCGAGCGCGCGCGACAGCTCGTAGCGGTTCTTCACCGGCCCCCCGCGGAAGTGCGCGAGCGTCGAGAGCTGCACCGGCCCCGCGCCGATGCACGCCTTGATCGGACGCTTCGTGTGGCGCTGCGCCCAGCCGTAGATCAACGCCATCCGCACCGGGCCGCGCTCGATCGCGCCCTCGACCGCGACGCCACCGGCCTCGTCGAGCGCCCAGATGTCGCGGCCCTTGGCCTTGTCGCGCGCGGGATGCGGCAGCTTCTCGGCGGAGAAGCCGTGCGTGCGCTCGAGCCAGTACCAGAGGAACGAGCCGATGCCCATGTTGTAGTCGTCGAACCACATCTGGCCATCGGTCAGGATGTCGAGTCCTGCGTCCTCCTGGTCCTTGATGACCACGCGCGTGGCGTCGTGAAACGCCTCCGCATGCGCGGCGATCTTGAAGGCTTCGAGAACGTCCCTGCCCGCGAGCTGCTGTGTGAACCACAGCGGCCGCGGGTAGGAACCCACCATCGTCGTCGGAAGTACATGCGCCATGCCGGCGCATGCTACCGCATCACTCTCGACGATGATCGACCTGGTCGATCACCGTCGAGAGTGAAGCAGAGTTGTTACTTTGCCGGCGGCGGGTTCGAACAGCTGCGGAACAGGCAGGTCCGGATGTCCGTCTTGATGTCTCCGAGGCCGCCCACGACCTGATCGAGGAGATCCGGCGTGAGGCGGACGAGGGTTTCGGTGTTGAGCGAGAGCTTCTTGTCAGACTTGATGTTCTTCATGGTTCAGTTCCTCCGAGCTGACTTGATTGCAGATGCCGGGCCACCGCGTCGCGCGCGTGATTTCGAGGATCTCGACGAGGATCGGTGCACGCGAGCGATATCTGCGGTGCACAACCTGATGTTGTCCGGAATCCGGACAAACAAAAACCGGAAGCTGCAACAGCTTCCGGCGAGGACGGCGATCGATGATGACCGGGTCACCGCGCGCTGCGGCAGCTCAACCACGCGCACGAGCGCAGCTTGATGTCGATGTTCGTGAATCCGGCGACGACGGACTCGAGGTGCTCCGGGGTGAGACGCACGAGCGTCTCCGTCGCGAGGACGAGCTTCTTGGACGCGGCTGGCTTCATACACAGACCTCCAGATCGGCAAGGAACAAGCGATCCCAGCTCGGCTCGAGCTCGGTGATCGAAGCGTGCAGGGCGAGCGCGACGCCGACGGCGCCGCTCAGGAGCTCCGCGGCGGGCTGCCAGCCGAGCTCGAAGCGATGGGCGGGAAAGCCGGCGATCGCGTCGCCGCTGCGTCTCATCGCGAGGGTGCGATCCAGCCAGGTGCGCGCGGCGGCGCCGAGCTCGGAATCGCCCGTCGCGCGGTGCAGGCGATGCAGCAGGTGCGCGGCTCCCGCGGTGCCGTGGCAGAGCCCGGTATCGATGACACCGGCCTCGTCGAAGGGTCGCCGCGCGATCCCGCGCGCGAGCGCGAGCGCCTCGGCGCGCCAGTCGTCGCGGTGCCGTGCATGTGCCGCGGCATGCAGCGCGAGTGCGATGCCGAGGTGGCCGTGGCACCACGAGACCCGGCCGTTCGCGGCGGCATGAGCGGCGCGCTGATCCGCGCGCAGGTAGGCGACGGCGCCATCGACGAGCCGCCCCGCGCGCTCGGTCTCGAGGCCCGCGTCGATGATCCGCGCGAGGACGGCGATCACGCCGGGTATGCCGTGCGCGAGGCCGAGATCGATGTAGCCCTCGGGGCGCTCCGCGAGCACGGCGGCGGGGACGTGGTCCTGCGGTCCGCGCCAGACCAGCGCGTCGCCGCAGGGGCGAGCGAGCGCCTCGAGCCGGTCCACGACGCGGCCGGCGAGCACGGGCGAGCGTCGCTCCACGGCGAGGAGGCCGATGCCGGCGATCCCGCCGATCAGGTCGACGAGATCGCTCGCGGGCGTGAGCCCCCGCAGGAGCGCGCTCTCGAGCGCCGCGCCGAGCGCGCCCTCGTCGGTGAGGTGCGTGACCAGCCACGCGTCGTGGGCCATCCCGCCGAACAGGCCGAAGCCACCCGCGCCGACCTGATCGAGGGCCGCGGCGAGCGCGCGCCCGCCGACGTCCTCGGGATCGTCGAGCGTGCCGTCCTTCGCGAGGTAGAGGCGCAGGAGCGCGTGGTCGCTCTGGACCCCGACCGCACCGGGATGCGCCGCGTGCCACGTCTCGAGCCCCGCGGCGATCTCCCGGATCACGGTCGCGATCTGCGCGCGGTCACTTGCGTCCTGGACGAGCACGCGATCGAGGAGAGCAGGGCCCGCGCCAGCGCGCGCGCACGGCGGGTCGCGCGGTTGGGACGCATGGGGTGCGTCCGCGCGGACTCAGTACAGCTTGTGGAGGTGCGTCCCGCGGTAGTAGTGCTTCAGGATCTCGACGTGGCCCTTGCCCGCGTCGGCCATGCCGATCGCACCCATCTGGCACATCCCGACGCCGTGGCCGAAGCCCGCGCCGCGGAACACGAAGGCATCGCCCTCGCGCTTGATCTCGAACAGCGTCGACTTGAGCCCGCCGAGGAGCCGGCGGATGTGAAGGTCGCCCGAGACGTCGACCGCGCCCTTGTCGCCCTTGATCGACAGCAGCTGGATGCGGCCCGACACGCCGCGCTGCTTCGCGACGAGGTTCTTCACGCGCCCGATCTCGGGATACTCGACCGCGACGCGCGCGTTCAGGTCGTCGCCCGCGATGCGCTCGGTCCAGCGGAACTTCTTCTTCGCCTGCTTGCCCTTGGCACACCACGCGTCGGCGTCGCCGTCGAGGAACGCATCGAGGTTCTCGTCGGTGATGCGCGTGGCCGCGTTCTTCGGATCGTCGCCGCGCCCGCGCAGCGACGGATCGGCCTCGCCGCCCCAGATCGTGTCGTTGTCCTCGGTGTGACCGCCGCACGACGCGCTGTAGCGAATGTCGACGAGCCCGCCGCCGTCGCGAAGCACGACCATGCCGCGCGTGCGCTCGATCGCCTTCGTCGCGCGCGGATCTTCCTTGCCGGCGCCGGCGTAGACCTGGCACTGCTGCGTCGAGCACAGCAGGAACGGATCGGTGAGGTTGCGGCGGCCGATCTTCTGCAGCAGCTCGGTGCGCGCGGCGATCGCCTGCGCCTCGAGCGCCTCCGCCGGCGCGTCGGGATACATCTCCGCGGGCACCAGCCCCGCGAGCAGCTTGTCCTCGGGCACCGCGTTCGCGGCGACCAGCATGCCCTCGTGATCGAGCGTCACGTACACCGAGCCCCAGTAGCGGCGCTCCTCGGTGCCGGTCTCGAGCTGCGAGCCGCCGGTGTTCGTCGGCACGTCGGCGACGCCGAGGGTCTCGGTCGCGCGCTTCGGCACGAACCACAGCACCGACGGGTTCCTGATCGTCGTTCCACCGCTGCGCGCGACGATCATCCCCGACGGCCGCCGCACGAGCTCCTGGTGCACGCTCGTCGGGATCCCGAAGCGCTTCGCGATCGCCTGACCGCGCTCGGCGCCCTTGCCGGCGGCGACCGGATCCACCGCGATCCGGATCTCGCGCGTGTCGATGACCTCGCCGCCGGTGCCGAACACCGTGCCGATCTCGAACGACCGCGGGTCGAAGCCGCGCTCCTTCCAGCGCGTCATCGCCGCCGCGATCCCCGTCGCGTCGTCGGGCTGCAGCGTCTCGACAATCGTCCAGTCCTGCAGCACCGCGGGCTTCGCGTTCTCGACCGTGATGGTCCACGCCTCGCCGCCATCGGATTCGATCGTCGAGCCGCCGGCGCCATCGGGGTGCACGCCGATGCCGCCCTTCGCGTGCAGCTTGACGTCCTTCTTGCCGCTCATGATCTCGACCGTCACCAGCGGCAGGCCGTCATCGGTGAACGTGAAGCGCGTGGAGTACAGGATCCGCAGCTTGTCGGTCGCGGAGGTCTCGTCGGCGCGGGCGGCGGTCGACAGCAGGGCGAGCGCGATCACCGCGAGCGTGGCTCGGATCATGTCCGAGGCTAGACAGGCACTTAGACCCGGGGCAACAAATCGGCCGTCAGGGCGCGCGGCGGTACAAGATGTCCGTGCGGAGGGCATATTTCACGCCCGCGGTCACCCCGCGCGCCGCGTGCAGGACGCGGTGCTGGAACAGGAGCGCGGTGCCGCGCTTCGGCGTGACCGTCTTCCCGAGCTCGGGAAACTCGGTCTCGCCGCCGCCGAACCCGTCGTTCAGATAGAACACCAGCGTGATCCGGCTGGCGATCCCATCGCCGAGCTCGACCACCGTGTCCCAGTGCGCGCTGTGGTGCTCGCCCGGCTCGTAGCGATAGATGCGAATGCGGGGATTTCCACCGGCGAGCTGCTCGCCGTTCCACGTCGCGGGGACCGTCTCGCGAACGAGCGCGACCAGCGCGTCGGCCTCGGCCGCGTCGTCCCACATCACGCGCGCGTTGTTGCGGACCGCGAGATCGATCTCGGTCCCGCGCTCCGTGATCACCGGCGCCTGCTCCGGCGTGGCCGCGTGAAAGCGCCGGATGTACGCCTCGCAGCGCTCGGGCGGCAGCGCGTTCTCGACCGTCCACGCCAGCGGCTTCGCAAGGTCGAGGTGACCTGCAAACATCGGTCGATGCTAGCACCTGTCACCGCCCGTTCGGCACCGCGTAGACGCTGAGCGCCGGCCCAGCGCGCCGCCAGCCGATCCGCAAGAGCCAGGTCTCCGGGCTCGTTGTCGGTAGCGGCTCGTAGCCATCGGGCAAGCGCCACGCCGAGGCCTCGCGCCAGCCATCGAACGCGACGCCCGTCGAGTACGGATCGAGCCCCGCCGCGCGCGCGATCGGGCTCGCGAGGTCTTCCTTGTGATGGCGCCAGTTGTTGAGGACGTAGGCGAGCGCGTTGCGCGCCTGCCGGGCGCTCGTGATCGCCGTCGCGTGGAAGCGGTAGGCGAACAGCTTGCCCTTGCGTCCGTGCGCCTTGTTGATCCGCTTCGCAAGCGAGATCGCGAGCGCCTGCGTAGCGCCGGCGAGAGCGCGATCGCCTCACCGCTGCCCAGAATGCGGGCCTTCAGGCGTGGGTTGCACACAGCCGGCTCTCGGCGACCGCAAGACGCGCTCTGGTACCTCCACGGTCGAGGTGGTGGCTGCCGTCTCCATCGCGAGTCAGCCAGCCGTCGGTGGTCGCTCTTCGCCAGCGCAGCGTTCGATGCTCGTCACTTGCCACCTCCTGCCGGCGCGATTCGCGTGGTTGCGCGTGGTCCGGTCGTTGCTCGAGCCACCCACATGTGGAGATCGCTGTTCGTCGTCGCGGCCGTCGCGTCCTGTACACCGGCCGCGCCCACGGACCCGGCGCTCATCGTCCAGGCCAACGACCCGGGCAGGTGGTTCGAGAGCGAGCCGCTCCCGGTGAGCGTCGAGTGGCCGGGCGCGGACGACTGCGCGAGCTCGGACTGGACCTGCTCCGGCGACCCGCTGCCGCTGTTCTCGATCACCTCGGCGACGTGCAGCGGCTGCACGCTGCGCGACGTCCCGACCGGCACGCGCGAGAACATCGCGGTCTTCACGCTCGTCGCGACGTCGACCGACGTCATCGATCTCGCCGTGACCGTCGAATCCGGTGGCGCGGTGCGGATGCTCGCGGCGTCCGCGATGGGCGATCGCGAGGCCAGCCTGCGCGTCGACTGCGAGGTCATTCGCACCGAGACGCTCCACACCTCGGAGCTCCACGCCGCGGACTTCGCTCCGTGCCGCGCCACGCACACCGCCGCCGAGACGGTGGTCCTCGCGCCCTCGATCACCACGGTGCACGGCATCTCGCGGTTTCCGTTCTGCTCGAGTGGCGGGACGCTCTGCACGCGCGACACGTCGCAGATCCTGTTCACCGGAGCCGCGGTCGAGTGGGGCGACGGCGACTTCGTCGTGCTCGCCGATGCCACCGCCGCGCACCAGGTGACGGTGACCGCGCCGCTCGCGGATGGCACGCGGTCGACCGCGACGGTGGCGACGCCCGCGCTCGCTCACTGATCGCGCGGCCGGAACCACGCGGCGGCATCGACGTCGCCGCCTCGCCACGACAGCTCGAGCCCGAGCTCGAAGGGCGGGACGACGGCGCCCTTGGCCCAGCTGCCGCACCAGAGCGCGAAGTCCTCGTCCTCGTCGAAGCTGTAGAGATCGTGGCCGAGCGCCCTGAGCTCCAGCGCGAGCTCCGTCGCCGTCGCGCTGCGGCCCGTGGACGCGGCCAGGCGCCTCGCGATCTCCGCCTCGAGCTTCCGCAGCAACGCCTCGCTCTCGCCGCGCTCGAACGCGGCCACGAACGCGCTGTACGAGAACTCGCCCCCCATCCACGCGCAGTCTACCTGCGCGGTGCCGCTCTGGCCGCCGCTTTCTGAGTCACCGGGCCGTCGTGCTGGGGATTGCCGCCGAACATGTGCCAGCCGTCGAGCGTGACATCGGCGACATTGAGCGCCACGACGAGCCCGTCGGTGGTCGCCGCGTACACCCAGCCCTTCGCGACGACGGGCTCGGCCACGACGCGGTGCCCGAGGTCGTACGACCACAGGGTGTAACCGGTGTCGATGTCGAGCCCGAACAGCTTGCCCTCGCGGGTGGCGATCACGATCTCCGAGCCCGCGAGCGCGACGGAGCCGACCGAGCGCCGCGCCTCCTTGCCGGCATAGCGGCGCTGCCACAGGGCCTCGCCGCTCGCCGCATCGCTCGCGTGGATCTCGCCGCCCATCGCGACGTAGCGCACGCCGCGATCGATCACCGGGCGCGAGCCCTCGAAGCTCCACACCGTCTTCCAGTCGCGCAGATCCGTCGGGACATCCCAGGCGTACTTGCCCGTCGACATGGTCTGCTCGCGCACGATCGCCCCTGTCGCGGCATCCACCACGACCTGCTGCTCGTGGTTCTTGATCTGGCGGGTGACGAAGAGCTCGCCGTCGGCGAACCAGGGCACGGTGGTCGCGTCGAGCCTGCGCGACCACGCGAGCCGGCCGCTGGTGCGCTTGATCCGGTAGGTCGTGCCCGTGGCCGTCGACGCGTAGACCGAGTCGCCGCCGACCATCGGCGCCGCGAGGAGCTCGCCGTCGATCGGCTGGGTCCACACCGGCTCGCCATCGCCCACGCGATACGCCGAGAGCTCCTGGCCCGCGGTGCCGGGATGCGACGAGAACACCAGGCCATCGGCGACCGCGGTCTGCGCGAGCGTGGGATCGCCGAGCTTGCGGAGCCAGAGCCGGCGGCCGGTCTTGCCGTCGAGCGCGAACACCGTGCAGCTCTCGGTGTTGAACACGACGCGGCCGTCGTCGTAGACCGCGGCCGTCGGGCCGTTGTCCTCGAGGTTCTGCGTGGCCCAGTCGATGTGGCCGGTCGTCGCGTTCATCGCGTAGAACGTCGTCGATTCGAAGCCGCCGGAGACGTAGACGCGGCCATCGCCGTACGCGACCGCGGGGAGCTGCACCGCATCGGGGATCCGCGCGACCCACGCGGGGCGATCATCGGGGAGCTGGAAGCCGACGGAGCCGCCGCGCGGCAGCTCGGGGACATCGAGGTGCACGACCGCGCGATCGCTCACGAGATCGACGGGCGGCAGCGCGTGGTGGACGCCCGCCTTGCGCTCGGGGGCCGCGATCGGCCCGACGAGATCGATGCCGGGCTTCGGCGCGAGCCGCGGTGCTTCGGGCACCACGGCCACGGGCGGGGGCGGGGGCGGCGTCGGCGATGCCGAACAGCCGGCGACGACCAGCAGCAGGCGCTTCATCGGTTCTCCTCGCGGACGATGTTCGGGCGAAGCTCGAACGGGTAGTTGACCTGGACCTTGCCGCCGTCCGTCGCGGCCGGGAACTCGATCGCCTTCACGACGTCGGCGATGCACGCGGCCACCTTGTCGTCGACGCCGCTCGCCGTGCTCGAGAGCACGTGGCCGTCGCCGCCGATCAGGAACTGAACGACGACCGTGCCGGCGAGCGTGGGCTTGCCCTGGAGCTCGCGCTCGTAGCAGTACGCGACCTTCGCGGACTGGCGCTTCACGTAGCGCCGGAGGATCGTCTTGTCGAGGCTGCCGAGCGCGATCGGCTGCGCGATCGTGATCGTCGGCACGGCCGCGTAGTGCACCGAGTAATGCGCGGCCGCACCCGCGCCGTAGCCGACGGTGCCGTACGAGCCGGTCCCGATCATGCCGTAGCCGCTGCCGCCGCCGCCGACGCCGTATCCGCTCATCCCGGCCGGCACCTCGATCGGCACGACGACGCGCTTGGTCTCGCCGGCGGTCCGCCGGCTCTCGTCGACGGCGACGAACGCGGTGTACTGCGTGAGCAGGTGATGGCGCAGCGAGAGCGCGATGATCTCGCGGACGCGCTCCGGGTCGTCCTTCTTGATCAGCTCGCGCGACAGCTCCGCGATCCGGCGGCGCGCCCAGACCGTCGCGATCGCGGGGCGCGCGGCATCGCGCTCGGCGAGCGTGACCGGCACCGCGAAGCTGACCTCGCGGCCATCCTGGCGACCGCGGACCGTGACCGTCGCGCTGCCGCCGTGCGCGTAGTGACCGGAGAGCACGAGCGGCTGGCCGGCGAAGAGATCGGGCAGCGGCCCGAGATCGGAGACCGCGAGGCCGCCCCAGTCGATCGCGAGATCGGTGAGGATCGGGGCGTCGATGCGGGCGCGGAACGTGTCGACCGCGGCGCGGGTGTCCTCGTCGGGGCGCACGAACTGCGCGGTGCCGCGGCCGATCGCGGCGAGCTCGTCGAGGAGGTAGCGGTTCACCGCGGAGCCGACGCCGAACGCGAACAGCCGCGACGCGCCGGCATGCGCCGAGACATCGCGGAGGATCTCGTCCTCGTTGCCGACGTAGCCGTCGGTCACGAACGCCACGATGCGGAGCCGCGCGGGATCGTGCGGGACGGCGAGCGCCGCCGCGATCCCGGCCGTCATCTCGGTGCCGCCGGCGGCGTCGAGGCGCTCGAGCCAGTCGAGTGCGATCGCGACGTTGTTCGGCTTGTTCGCGATCGGGGCGGCGCCGAGCGCGCTCGCGCTGTCGTCGAAGCGAACGATCTGGAAGGTGTCGTCGGGCCGCAGCGTGGAGACCACGCGCCGGATCAGCTCCTTCGCCTTCGCGAGCGGCGCGCCGCGCATCGACGACGAGGTGTCGAGTGCGAACACGATCTCGCGCGGTGCGATCGCGGCCGGAGCGCGCGGCGGCTGCGCGATGAACAGGAAGCTGCCCTCGCTGCCGTCGCGGTACGACAGCGCGCCGAGCTTGATCGCCTCGCCGGCGACGCGGTAGCGCAGCACGAAGTCCTTGTTCGGGATGGTGTCGCCGTCCGCGATCCGGACGCGCGCACCGTCGATGACGATCCGGTGCGACGGCGACTCGATGTGCTCGATCGCCATGCCGGCATCGAGCGTCACCGAGAGCGCGATGTCGTGCGCGCTGCGCTGGCCCGCGGGCAGGACCTGCGGCTGCACGTTCGCGGCGCCGCCGACGCGCGGCACGGCGACCATCGGAAACACCAGCTCGTAGCCGCCGTCGGCGTACGGGAGGCGCTCGACGTAGTGGAGCGTGACGTCGATCGTGGCGTCGGGCTCGAGGTTCGCCAGGCTCTGCGTGAACAGATTTGGCCGCTCCTGCGTCATCAGCGCGGCCACGAGGCCCTCGTCGCGCGCGGCCTCGTAGATCTGCTTGGCCTTGCTGCGCTCGTGGATCGCGCCGTGGATCGTGCGCTGGCCGACGACGATCGTGAGGTCGGTGATCGCCGCGTGCTCGGGCAGCGGGAACAGATAGACCGCCTCGATCTTCGACTTGAACGGGTTGTGGAAGCGCTGCGTGACCGTCGCGTCGGCGAGGAACCCGTCGACGCGGATCGCGACGTCGGTGTGCTCGAGCGGAACGTCCACGACCTCCTTGCCGTGCTTCGCGACGAGCGAACCCTCGGTCGTACCGCTCGCGCGCGCCAGACCTGCCGTGGAGACGGCAAGCGCGGCGACGACGAGCCACAGCGTGGCCTTCATCATCGCCAGTCCGACACCGGCGGGTCGGAAAAGTTCCCGGCTACTCGATCTCGAGCCAGAGCTCGGTGCGCTTCAGGAAGCCGAGCGTCGTCGGTGGGTCGAACGCGGCGAACGTCACCGGTCCGAACGCGGTCAGGCCGGCCTTCGCGACCTCCGAGCGCAGGTGGCGCTCGCGGGGCTCGATCTCGTAGCCGCCGTGGAACCGCATCACCGCGACGTGGCGCTCCGGTGCCTCGCGCAGCTGGATCGACGCGTCATCGGGCCGCGGCAGGCTCATCAGCGTGCGACCCGTCGGCATGAGGAACGACACCTCGTGCCCGCCGTTCGCGCGCGCCGAGACCACCGGGGTCATCATCTCGAGCTTCTCGTGCGTGCTGTTGTTGCCCGCGATGAACGCGTGGAGCTTCGCGTAGCCCTGCGCACGCGCGGTCTCGAGATCGGCGGTGTCGAGGTGGACGCGCGCCTCGACGCGCGCGCGGATCTTGCGGACCTCGACCTCGCCGAATTCCTGCTCGACCTGGTACGACGGCTCGTCGGTGAACCAGCGCTGCAGCTGGAGGCGCAGGGCACCGAGCGCGAGCGCGGTGAGCCCTCCCGCCACGATGCCGGCCGTCTTCGAGCGAGCTCCTACGAGTGCGCCCACGCCCAGTGGCACGGTGCCCAGCGCGGCAAAGAAGCCGACCTTGCGGAGCTTGCTGGGCGCATGGGCGTGCGTCCTGATGCTGCCGCGGCGCTCCGTGATCACCGGATACCTGCCGGTCCTGTCTTCGACTTGCATACAGATTCCACGGAGCAACGCGCATGCCCGTCGCGATACCGTAGCGCCATGGCTCGCCTGCCCGACGACGTCCTCGCACGCCGCACCATGTTGCCCGTCAAGCCCGCGCCGGTGACGCTCGCGGGCGAGCTCGTCGAGATGCGTCCGCTCGCCGATGAGGATGTCGCACCGCTGTGGGCGATCTCGAATGGCGAGGCGAGCGCGGGTGTCGCGCCATATGATCCCGACGAGCGGATCTGGCGCTACATGTCGGGCGGGCCGTTCGCCGATCCGGCGCAGCTCGGGGCGTGGCTCGCGCCGATCCGCAACGCGCCCGATGCGCTGGCGCTGACGGTGCGGCTGGCAGGCGCGCCGGTGGGCGTGGCGTGCTTCATCGCGAACCAGCCGCAGCACCTCAAGATCGAGCTCGGCAGCATCTGGTACGGGCCGATCGCGCAGGGCACGGGCGCCTCGCGCGAGGCCACGCAGCTGATGCTCGCGCACGCGTTCGGGCTCGGCTATCGCCGCGTCGAGTGGAAGTGCGACGCGCTGAACGAGCGCTCGCGACGCGCCGCGCTGTCCTACGGGTTTCGCTTCGAGGGGATCCAGGACGCGCACTACATCATCAAGGATCGCAACCGCGACACCGCGTGGTTCCGCATGCTCGACACCGACTACGCCGCGCGCCGCACGATGTAGCGCAGGTTCCAGAAGTTGATCGCGAAGTGCGCCGCGATCGGCGCGCCGAGGCTGCCGGTCCGGATCGCGAGCTCGCCGAACGCGACACCGAGCACGAACGCCGACGCCGTCCACGGCAGGAAGCGCTTGCCGGGGCCCACGTGGAGGAGCGCGAACACCGCGGCCTGCACCCACACGCCGAGCCACGGCAGGAGCGCGCCGCGGAACAGCAGCTCTTCTCCGATCGAGCTCGCGAGCGCGAGGATCACGATCTCGCGCATCGCGAGCGGGCCGAGCAGATCGCGAAAGCTCTGATGGAGATCGCGCGCCCACTGGAATCGCTGCGTCGCGATCCGGGTGAGCCCGACGACCGCGAGCCCGGCGGCGAGCCCCGCGACCGGACCGCCCAGGAGGAGCCACGGCGGCGGCGCGCCGAGCCGGTAGAGGTCGGGATCGCCGCGGCCGGCCGCGACGACGATCGCGACGAGGCCCATCGCGCCGTAGAGGCCGATCACCAGGCTCGCGCGCGAGAGCGGTGGCGGCGGGCTCGGCGCGTACGACATCAGCGGCTAGTATGCCCCAGTGCGCCGAAGACTACCGTTCCTGCTCGCGCTCGCCGCCGCGCGTGTCGCCGCCGAGCCCACGCCTCCCATGACTCCGGACATCCCGGCGAAGCTCGTCGAGGCGAGCGCCACCGCGGACTTCGAGCGCCGCGAGATCATGATCCCGATGCGCGACGGGGTGAAGCTGTTCACCGTCGTGCTCGTGCCGCGCGCGGCGAAGCACGCGCCGATCATCCTCACGCGCACGCCGTACAACGCGAGCAAGCGCGCCGAGCGCAACAAGAGCGATCGCTTGCTCTCGACGGTGCCGATCGGCGACGGCGAATTCGAGGCGAGCTCCCAGTACATCCGCGTCTTCCAGGACGTGCGCGGCAAGTACGGCAGCGAGGGCGACTACGTGATGACGCGCCCGCTGAAGGGGCCGCTGAACGCGTCGCAGGTCGATCACTCGACCGACGCGTACGACACGATCGACTGGCTCGTGAAGAACGTGAAGGAGAGCAACGGCAAGGTCGGCATGATCGGCAGCTCGTACGAGGGCTTCACCGTGCTGATGGCGCTCGTGCATCCGCATCCGGCGCTGCTCGCCGCGGTGCCGATGAGCCCGATGGTGGACGGCTGGAAGGGCGACGACTGGTTTCACCACGGCGCGTTTCGCCAGGTGAACCTCGATTACTTCTACGGGCAGACCACCGCGCGCGGCGAGGGCAAGCGCGTCTCGCGCGGCGGCTTCGATGACTACGAGAACTTTCGCCGCGCCGGTTCGGCGGGCGACTACGCGCTCGCCCACGGCTTCGATCAGCTGCCGTACTGGAAGAAGGTCAGCGAGCACCCAGCGTACGACGCGTACTGGCAGGGCCAGGCGCTCGACCAGATCCTCGCGAAGGAGCCGCTCGCGGTGCCGACGATGGTCGTCGCGAGCCTCTGGGATCAGGAGGACATGTACGGGGCCGTGCACATGTACGAGGCGCTCGAGCCGAAGGACCGCGCGAACGACAAGATGTTCCTCGTGCTCGGGCCGTGGCGGCACTCCGGCGTCAACTACGACGGCGGCTCGCTGGGCCCGCTGCGCTTCGGGCGCGATACCGCGGCCGAGTTCCGGCGCGACGTGATGAAGCCGTTCCTCGACGCGCATCTCCTCGATGCGCCGCCGCGCGTGAAGACGCCGCCGGTGTTCGCGTTCCAGTCGGCGACGAACCAGTGGCAGCGCCTCGCGAAGTGGCCGCCGGTCGCGGCCGCGAAGAAGCTCTATCTCGGCAGCGATGGCAAGGCGAGCTTCACCGAGACCACCGGCTTCGACGAGTACGTCGCCGATCCGCAGAAGCCGGTGCCGTACCTGCCGCGCCCGCTGCGATTCGACGACAGCGATGCGTGGAAGCGCTGGCTCGTGAGCGATCAGCGCGCGGTGGCAGATCGCACCGACGTGCTCTCGTACCTGACCGAGCCGCTGACCGCGCCGCTCGCGATCGCGGGCGCGCCGGCCGTCGATCTCCAGGCGGCGACGACCGGCAGCGACGCCGACTGGGTCGTGAAGCTCATCGACGTGTATCCCGATGACGAGCCGGTGCAGCCGGAGCTCGGCGGCTACGAGCTCCCGATCGCGATGGACATCTTCCGCGGCCGGTATCGCGACTCGTTCGAGCACCCGACCGCGATCCCGAGCGGCGTGCAGCACTACCGGTTCGCGCTGCCGCACGTGAACCACGTGTTCCAGCCGGGCCACCGGATCATGGTGCAGATCCAGTCGAGCTGGTTCCCGCTCTACGATCGCAACCCGCAGACGTTCGTGCCGAACATCTTCTTCGCGCGGCCCGAGGACTACAAGAAGGCGACGCAGCGGGTGATGCACGCGAGCTCGATCGCGCTGCCGGTGATCGCGAACTAGAACGCGAAGGGGTACACGAACGTCGCGCCGTTGATCGTCTTCGCGAACGTCGCCTTGCGGAGCGCGGTCGCCACGCACTCGCCGAGCGCCGCATCGGGCGTGTCGTTCACGCTGATGTCGGAGACCGAGCCATCGGGCGCGACGGTGATCGCGAGCTTCACGGTGCCCTTCACCGGCGTGCGCTCGCCGCACGCGATGACGCGCGGCTTCATGTGCTCGACGCCCTCCTTCACGGCGGCGCGATCGAGGCGATCGGGCATGGTCTTCTTCGGATCGAAGCCGGCATCGGCGGGCTTGTAGCGCGCGCAGCACGGGCGCGCGTAGCGATCGAGGACGCAGCTCACCTCGTCACAGCCGGCCTCCGGAGGCGGGCCCGGCGGCAGCGGCTTCGCCGGCTCGATCGGCGCGACGGCCGCGGAGCCGGTGTGCGCGGGCTCGACGTGCGTCGGCGGCACGTGGGTCGGCGGCGTGTTCGGCGGCGTCGTCGGCTCGACGTGCGTGGGTGGCGTGTTCGGCGGCGTGGTCGGCTCGACGTGCGTGGGTGGCGTGGTCGGCTCGACATGGGTCGGCGGGGTGGGCGGTGCTGGCCGCGTGCGCGCCGCTCCGGCATCGAGCTTCGCGGGATCCACCTCGATCTCGGGCTCACCGGCATCCGGCGCGAGGTCGACCGCAGCGTCGATGTCGGCGATCGCGACGACGGGCGGCTTGGTGATCGCGACGCCCGCATCCGGCGGCGCCGTCTTGCCGTGCTTCATCACCACGACGACGGCCGCGACCACCGCACACGCGGCGGCGAACAGGAGCAGCGCGATCACGCCCTTGCTCGGCCCGCGCGGGATGCGGACCATCATCGTCTTCTGGCCGCGGGCCGTGGTGGGCTGCGGAACCGCGCCGAGGTTCTCGGGCGCGTCCCACAGGTTCGGGGCCGGCTGCGCGATCGGGATCGGCGGCGGAGGCGTCGGCGTGGCCGGGCGCGGCGGTGGTGGTGGCGGCGCGATCGGCACGCCGGCCGGTGGCGTCGCGATCATCGGGCGCGGCGCGATCGGCACGCCCGCCGGTGGCGTCGCGATCATCGGCCGCTGCGGCGGCGCGGTCGGGACCGGGAGGACATCGGTGATCTCGCCATCGCGCTCGACGATCGACCGCGGCGGCGCGGTCGGGATCGGGAGGACATCGGTGATCTCGCCCTCGCGCTCGACGACGGGCAGCCCGGCGGCCGGCGTCGCGATCGTGCGCCGGGGCGGCGGCGGCGGTGCAGGCTCGACGGCCGGGACGACCGGCGACGGGACCGCGGGTGTCGCGACGGTGCGCCGCGGCGATGGCGGCGGTGCCGGCGGCGGCGCGGCGTCCGCATCGACCGACGGCGTACCCGCCGGGACGGTTCGCGGTGGCGGCGGCGGCGCAGGGGGCGCGGCGCGGTCCACCGGCAGCGGCTGCGTCCAGCCCGGATCGGTCGGCATCGCCGCGTTCGCCTTCGCGACCGGCGGCATCGGCTGGGTCCAGCCACGGTCCGACGGATCGGCGGCCGACACGAGCACGACGTGCTTCGGCTCCTCGGCCGGCTTGACCACCGGCGCCGGCATCGGGGGCGTCGGCGCGATCGATCGACGCTGTGCGGCCGGTGCAGGCGCGGGCGCGGCTGCGGTGATCGGCGCGCCCATCGGCGGCGTCTGGATCGGCGGCTTGCGCGGCGGCGCTGCGGGCGCTGCGGGAGGCGGCGATGCGGCCGCCGGCGGTGCAGGCGTCGGTGATGCCGCCGGCGGTGGCGGCGGTGATGCCGGCGGTGCAGGCGGCGGTGATGCCGCCGGCGGCGCAGGCGGCGGCGCCGGTTTCGGCGGCGTGATCGGCGCGCCCATCGGCGGGGTCTGGATCGGTGGCTTGCGCGGCGGCGCGGCGGCTGGCTGCGCGACGATCGGCGTGCCTGCCGGCGGCGTCTGCAGCGGCGGCTTCGGCGGCGGCGCCGGCGGTGCGGCCGGCGGTTGTGCGACGACCGGCGGCTTTGGCGGCGCGACCGTCGCCGGAGCTGGAGCCGGCGGCGGCGACTGGACCGGCTTGCGCGCGGGTGGTGGCGGCGGCGCGGGCGCGGCGCCCTGGGTCGGGCGCGGCATCGCCGGCGGCTGCGCCGTGATCGGCGCGCCCATGGCCGGGGTCTGCGCGGCGGCGCGATCCGCGGGCGTGCGCGGCGGAACCGGCGGCGGCGAGCTCGTCACCGGCGCACCCATGGCAGGCGTCTGCGCGGCGGCGCGGTCCGCCGGGCGCACGACCGGCGACGCGGGGGGCTGCGCAGCGGCGCGATCCGACGCGGGCGGCTCCGCGGCGCGCGGGCGCGGGGAGGGCGTGATCAGCCGAGCCGGCAGGGCCGGCTTCGCGGCGGCGGGCTTCGGCGTGGCCGGTGGAATCGCGATCGTGGTCTTCGCCGGGATGAACGCGGGGCGCTTGGGCTTCTGCAGCGCGAGCTCCTCGTCATCGTCGTCGCCCTCGGCGGCCGCCATCGACGTCAGCTTCGCGAGATCCACCTGGCGCGTCGGGTTGTCCGCCGAGCTCATCGCGATCTGGTGCTCGAGCTTCTCGACATCGATCGGCTTGGTGGGCGGGTCGAAGTCGTCGTCCTCGCCGCGCTTGACCACGTTCTTGCCCGTGCGCGGCTTGCCGCGCGGCTGGGCGAGCCGCGGCAACAGCTTCACGAGGCTGTCCGAGCGGCGCGAGTCGAGCTTCGGCAGGATCGTGGTGTCCATCGCGCTGCGCGCGGCGCCGGCCATCGCGGGCAGCACGAGCACGATCTTCGAGCTGCAGCGGGCGGCCCACACGTTCGCGAACCCGGGCAGCGCCTCGGTGACCAGCGGTGCGAGCGCGGCCTTGGTGGCGCCGCGACCATCGCCGACCACCACCACGACATCGATCTGCGGCTGGCCCATCCAGCGGGTGAGCGCCGCGCGGATCTCCGCCTCGGTCGCCGCGAGGTCCTGCGCGACGGCCTTGTGGCCGGCGTCGACCGCGCGCTCGATCGCGACGTTCGCCGACGACAGGTCGCCGGTGGTCGCGTCCTCGACGATTGCGAGGACCGCGAGATGGACGGGGGTCCGATCCACGTTGGATATCCTAACAGGGCCGACGTGCTCGCGCTGTCGTCGGACTGACCAGGACCCTTCTTCGTGCGCGAGAGGAGACTCGAACTCCTACGGTTTTACCCACTAGCCCCTCAAACTAGCGCGTCTACCAATTCCGCCACTCGCGCAGTCGCTCGAACCGAGGGACACACTAGGTACCCGCCCGGTCACGCCCTGTCAAGACACCCCGTGGTACGAGCGGATCGTGCTGGTGACACCCCGGTTGATCCTTCGCCCCTGGCGCGACGAGGACCTCCCCGCCTTCGCCGCGATGGGGATGGATCGCGAGGTCATGGAGCACTTTCCATCGCGGCTCACCCGGGACGAGAGCGACGCGATGGCCGGCCGGATCCGCGACCACTTCGACCGCGAGGGCTTCGGCCTGTGGGCGGTCGAGATCCCCGGCGTCGCGCCGTTCATCGGGTTCACCGGCCTCATGCGGCCGCGCTGGCAGCCGGAGGTCGTCGAGGTCGGCTGGCGCCTCGCGCGGGTGCACTGGGGATCCGGCTACGCGACCGAGGCGGCGCGCGCGGCCCTCGACCATGGCTTCACCGCGCTCGGCCTCGCGGAGATCGTCGCGTTCGTCCTCCCGGCGAACCTGCGATCGCAGGCGGTGATGGCGCGGCTCGGGATGGCGCGGGACTGGAACGGTGATTTCGAACATCCCTCCATCCCCGAAGGGCACCCGATGCGGCCGCACTGGCTATTCCGGTTGCCAGCGCCAAAACGCCTCGCGTAGGGGAGAACGACCGGTCGGACCGTCAGCTTTTGGACGTCGAGAAAGCTTACGGGGGTGTCGAGAACCTGACGGGATCGCAGCATAAACGCGACACCAGGGGGGCCAGACGTTGGCTCCACTTCTTGCTTCTGTCACTGGTTTGACTTACTCCCTTTGCGCGAGGTAGCCCCATGACCCGTCGTCCACTACAGGGTGCTCTCATCGGATTCGGTTTTATCGCCGAGAAAGGCCACGTTCCGGCATACCTTGCCGCGCCCGAGGCTTTCGAGATCGTCGCGATCGCCGATATCTGTGCAGCCCGTCGCGAGAAAGCTCGCCAGATCCTGCCCAATGCGCGGATCTACTCCGATCTGAAGACCCTGTTGTCGGCCGAAGCCAAGCGCCTGGACTTTGTCGATATCGCCACTCCGCCCTGTGATCACGCTGCGATCGCGCACGCGGCGTTCGAGCACGGTCTGCACGTGTTCTGTGAGAAGCCGATCGCTACGAGCGCCGCCGATGCGCGCTCGATGATCGACCACGCGACCGCGGTCAAGAAGGTCTTCTTCCCCTCGCACAACTACAAGCACGCGCCGGTCATCAAGGCGATCCGCGGCGTGCTCGAGTCCGGTGAGCTCGGCGCGATCCACCTGGTCACGCTCGACACCTTCCGCACCACCCACGCCAAGGGCGTCCCGGAGTGGCAGACGGACTGGCGCCGCAGCCGCAAGACGTCCGGCGGCGGCATCGCCATGGACCACGGCAGCCACACCTTCTATCTCGCGTTCGACTGGCTCGCGAGCCAGCCCACCTCGATCACCGCGAAGATGTCGAACCTGTCCACGTTCGACACCGAGGACAACTTCAACTGCACCGTCACGTTCCCCACCGGGATCGCGGTCTGTCAGCTGACGTGGAACGCGGGCTTCCGCAAGGTCATCTACACGATCCATGGCGCGAACGGCGCCATCAAGGTCGAGGACGACGAGATCGAGATCCACCGCAAGAACAAGCCGGTCGAGAAGCTGTCCGCCGCCTCGCACTGGATGGACGCCTCGCACGCCGAGTGGTTCGTCGCCCTGCAGGCGCAGTTCGCCAAGCAGATCGCGAGCGGCCAGTGGGTCGGCCCCGAGGCCCGCGACGCCGCGATGTGCGTGCAGTTGATCGAGACCGCGTACGCCTCGGCGCGCGCCGATGGCCGCCAGCTCGAGCTCTCGCCGGAGCGCGCGGTCAAGGCCGGCTGATCCGAGCTCGTCGTGGTCCACGCCGCGATCGATTCGTACTTCGTCTACCTCCTGATGGTGCTGACGGTCGTCGCCGCCAGCCTGTACGCCGTGCGCCTCGCCACCGGACGGGGGCGCGCCGCGAGCGATCGCGTGTCGAAGATCGGCGGCACCGCGATCCTCGGCCAGAGCGTCATGGAATGGGTCTACTGGGGCGTGGACCCGGTCACCAAGTTCTTCGTCGCGATCCGGGTGACCCCGAACGGGATGACCTGGGCCGCGCTCGTGCTCGGGCTCGCCGCCGGCGTGGCCCTCGCGGTCGGCTGGTTCGGCCTCGCCGCGATGCTCGCGACGTTCTCGACGATCGGCGACATCCTCGACGGCCAGATCGCCCGGATGACGAACTCCGGCTCGGACAAGGGCGAGCTCCTCGATGCCGCCGTCGACCGCTACACCGAGTTCGTCTTCATCGCCGGCCTCGTGATCTTCCTGCGCGACTCCATCTGGCAGATGTGCCTGGCGATGGCCGCGCTGCTCGCGAGCTTCATGGTGAGCTACGCGAGCGCGAAGGCCGAGGCGCTGCAGGTCTCGCCGCCGCGCGGCCTGATGCGCCGCCACGAGCGCTCGACGTACCTCATCGCGGGCGCCGGGTTCTCCGCGACGATCGGGGTGTGGTTCTCGAACGCGCATCCCGAAGTTCCCTGGTACGCGCTCGAGCTGCTCTCCCTCGGGGCCGTTGCCTTGATCGGCAACTACTCTGCCGTGGTTCGGTTCGTGCGAATCGGTCGCGCTTTGCGGTAGAACCCTGCGATGCCTCAACCGGCGAATCAGAACAAGGTCATCCAGACCTCGATCCCCGGGCCCAAGAGCACCGCGCTGCGCGAGCGCGAGGACGCACACCTCGCTCCGGGCGCCCAGGGCTACGCGCTGATGGCCGGCATCGTCGTCGATCACGCCGAGGGCACCGCGGTCACCGACGTCGACGGCAACACGTTCCTCGACTTCATCGGCGGCATCAACGTCGCCGCGCTCGGTCACTCGCACCCGACGTGGGTCGACGCGATCCAGAAGCAGGCAGCGCGCGCCGCGGCCGGCACGTTCACCGCGCCGTCGCGCGTGGAGATGCTCGAGCGCTTCGCGAAGCACAAGCCGGCGAACAAGGTGCACCGGCTCCAGCTCTACTCGGGCGGCGCGGAGGCGGTGGAGTCCGCGCTGCGACTCGCGAAGTCGCACACCGGCAAGTACGAGTTCGTGAGCTGCTACGGCGGCTTTCACGGCAAGACGATGGGCGCGCTGTCGCTCATGGGCTCGACGTTCAAGGACAAGCTCGGGCCGATGGTGCCGGGCAACCACCAGGTGCCGTACGCGGACTGCTATCGCTGCCCGGTCGGCCTCACGTATCCGTCGTGCGGCATCGCGTGCGCCGAGGTCGGCCGCAAGCACCTGAAGGTCGCGACCGCCGGCGAGATCGCCGCGATCATCGTCGACTTTCCAGCACATTGGGATCCTAAGCTTAGAATTCCACGTGGACAAGTTGTCGCG
>JADMIO011827024.1_pt1 | contig 48992 bp, 41 predicted proteins | sample 8958161 | NCBI WGS metagenome assembly JADMIO01 (sample SAMN16585339, study PRJNA669376) | soil metagenome | isolation source: Crop rotation soil | place: USA: Cullars Rotation, Alabama | collected 2011
CCGCGACAACTTGTCCACGTGGAATTCTAAGCTTAGGATCCCAATGTGCTGGAAAGAGGCCCCAGGTGGTTTTGTATGTAGCTGTGTATGCCATAGGTGTAGCCTTTCTCTTCCCGTATATTGGTCATGAGCCGCGAGCCAAAAAAGCCGCCCAGCAAGGTGTTGAGCACAACGGCCTTTGCAAAGTCAGGATGGTGCCGGTTAAAGAAAGGCCGGGCCAGGCGGATCGCGCCCTGTATGCCTTTGGGATCGTTCATGATCCTGTTTTTCTTTTCAACCGCAGGCGCAGCCCGGTGTTCCGGCACCACGCGGTTTTCATTAAGGACGAGGTCACCGAAAAGATCATTCATCTGCTTTTCAAAATCCGCGGGCAATTTTCCCGCGGCAAAGATGAGGCACTTTCCTTGCTGGTAATTTTCCGAGAAAAATTTCCTGAGCTTGCCGGCATCCAGCGCATCAAAACCTTCGGCGGTTGAGAACTTTCCATAAGGGTGCTGTTCGCCATACAGGAATTTATCGATCATGCGGTTGGCAACAAAGTCACATTTCTGCAGGTTGACCGCCAGTTGCTGCTTGCTGTTCTGCCGGAAAATTTCCAGTTCCTGTTCAGGGAAAACGGATTCGGTGAGGATCTCGCGTATCACCGGCAACAGCTTGCCGAGGTATTTGGAAAGGCAATGCAGGGTGAGGGTCGCCGTTTCATTATAGCAGGCACGGTTGAGGTAGGCGCCGTAATATTCAAAATGGTTGTTGATGCTGAAGGCGCTCCTGTTCTTCGTTCCATTCTTCAGCAGGTTGTTGGTGGCTGCGGCAACAATGTTCTGCTCTTCGAAAGAATTGCCCGCATAAAAAACAAATTCAAGCTGCATCACCTCTTCTACGCCCGCGTTGATGGTATACACCGGTACGCCGTTGCGCAATGATAATTTCTCAAGGGGTTTTAAATGCAGCGCAATGTCCACGGCATTCTTTATCGGTGGGGCTATGTTCCTGTTCAATGTGTCAGTTGTTGTCATCATCGGTTCCCGTGTTTTCAGAATAATAATAAAGGGTGCTGCAGTTCTCTTCCCTGAAGATTTGCTGGCTTTCCCGCTGGATATCTTCCACGGTCACCGCATGGTAATGCGCCAGCTCGCGGTTCATGAGACCCGCATCGCCCAGCAATTCATAGGTGGCCAGGCTGCCTGCGCGGTTCATCAGCGAAAGGTCCTCGAAGGCCATCAGGCTTTCCGTTTTATTTTTCACTTTCTCCAGTTCGTCTGCGCTTACCGCTTCCTGCTTCATTTTTTCGAGCTCTTCTTCAATCGCCTTCTCGGCGGCCTGCATACTTACCCCTTTGATCAGCTTTCCTTCAATTGCCACCAGTCCCGGATCCGCGCTGCCAAAATGAAAACAACTGATGTTGCTGAACAATTGCTTTTCTTTTACCAGGCTTTGGTAAAGCCGTGAAGACCCGCCACCACTCAGCAGGTCGGTTACCAGGTCCGCCGCATAATACCTTGGATCGAGGCGTGCGTAGTTGTGCCAGCATTTGTATATGGCATCCACCGGTACCCGGGCCTTCACTTCCAGCCGCCGGGCTTCCGTTTGCGGAGGTTCCTGCGGCAAGGCACGTTCATATTTTTCTCCCGCGGGTATGGGCCCGAACCATTTTTCTGCCAGTGCCCTTACCTGCTCCACCGTTACGTTTCCGGCTACGCACAGGATCGCATTCGCCGGGTTGTAGTGTTTGCGGAAAAAATCCTTTACATCCTGCAAGGCTGCATTCTCAACATGGCTCAATTCTTTCCCGATCGTCATCCATCGATAGGGATGCACCTGGTAGGCCAGGGCACGCATTTTATGCCAGGCATCGCCATACGGCTTGTTGAGATAATGTTCTTTGAACTCTTCGCTCACCACCTTGCGTTGCACATCGAGACTTTTTTCATCAAAGGCCAGTGAAAGCATGCGGTCGCTTTCCAGCCAGAAGGCCGTCTCAATATTTTCCACCGGCAACTGGATATAATAATTGGTGAGGTCATTGGTGGTATAGGCATTGTTATCGCCACCGGCCATTTGCAGGGGCTCATCATAGGAGGGAATATTGACGCTACCCCCGAACATCAGGTGTTCAAAAAGGTGCGCAAAGCCGGTCTGGCCGGGGTTTTCGTCGCGCGCGCCCACATCGTACATCACATCCAGCACTACCATGGGCGTAGTGGTGTCGCGGTGCACGGTCACCCGCAGGCCATTGTCCAGCACAAATCGTTCAAACTGTATCATGGCGGCAAAATTCCATGAAATGCTCCCGATTTCCTAACGCTTTAGGGAAATTTTAAAATATCCGCCCCACCGTGAGCGTGAGAATAACGGGGGAACCCCCACGAAGCACGAGCACTTTTACGCGCTCCCGTTCCGATTGCAAAATGTTTTTATATACGGATATGTCGTTGCTGAAATTGTTATTCACGGCCATGATGATATCGTCTTTTTCAAAACCCGCTTTGGCCGCGGGCGAACCCGGAACAATATCGTCAACGGTGATCTTGCCGTCAATGCTGTAAATGCTCATGCCGGTGTAGGAATAATCAAATCCATCGCGGTAGTGGCTGTTGGGCAGCAGGTGCACTTCCCTTTTGGGGTAATTGAACACCATGTTGAAACGCCTGAGTATGTCATTCCCGATGAGGCCGCATATATAAGGGTAGGAAGTGGCATTGTACTCGTCTTCCATAATGTGCGTGGGAACGCGGCGGAAAACATAGGGGCCTATCTTCAGTTCCTTAATAACGGTGCTGGTCATTTTTTTCTTTCCGCCCAGGCCCTGCGTTTCCACTACCACGGGTGTTCTTTTTTTCGAAATAAAATTGCTGTCATTGGTGAAATCCGTGCTTAGCAGGAAGCAAAGGCCGGCGCCGGTATCCAGGTAAAAATTCGCATTCACGGTCCTGGAATCCTTGATGCGCAAGGGTTGTATGGGAAGGGCCGTGAACAGCGGCCGCAACAGGTAGCCGCCATAAGGATAGCGCATGGTACCGGGCTGGAACACTTCAATAAAGGTGCTGTCGAAATTTATCTTTACGATGAACTTACTGAAAAAGCTGTACCCGATGATGCCATCTATCTTCACGCCATATACATCGGTGAGTATCTGGTAATCGTTCACATAAAAGTCCAGCCCCTTTACGGTAAGTCCCGGCAGCACGAGGTCATTGTTTTTTGCGAAGTCCACTTCCTTTATCCCGGCAATGCCATTGATCGTACGGCCGGAGGGGGCGTGGGCGATATTATATTTTACACAGGTGCTGGTGTCGAGGGAAATGCCGCCACTGCCGGTATCCAGAATGAAATTCAGCGTATCCGGTATGGCGTTGATGTGCGCCTTTAGCAGCATCACGCCGCCGGTGAGTTGTTTAAAAGGGAACCGGGTGATGAATTTGGCCGGCTTATCAATGAACTGCTCCTGCGAAAAGGCCGTGTAACCCGGCAGCAGCAACAAAATGTGAAATAAGCAGCGACGCATAAGCAATCCCGAATTTACAAGTTAATGCATGTATTTTTGCATATAATATGGACCTCTCAACCCTTTTTACGAAGGCCTTGAACTTCGAATTCCTTTCCGTAGAAGAAGGCATGTTTTTATTCAACAATGCTGCTTTGGCCGAACTGATGCTGGTGGCAGATGAGCTGCGCAAAAAGCAGGTACCCCATGGAAAGGTGACCTGGATCATCGACCGCAACATGAACACCACCAATGTATGCGTGGCCAATTGCAAATTCTGCAATTTTTACCGGGTACCCGGTCACCCGGAATCCTATATCACCGATATTGAAACATACAAGAAGAAGATCGAGGAAACCATCCGGTTTGGCGGCGAACAGCTGTTGTTGCAGGGCGGGCATCACCCTGAACTTGGATTGAATTTTTATACCACGCTCTTCAGGCAACTGAAGGAATTATATCCCAACCTGAAATTGCACGCGCTCGGTCCGCCGGAGGTGGCGCACATCACCAAACTGGAGGGATCCAACCACCATGACGTACTCGTGGCTTTACAGGAGGCCGGCCTGGATTCATTGCCCGGCGCGGGCGCCGAAATATTGACCGACAGGGTACGGCGCCTGGTGAGTAAGGGCAAATGCGGCGCGCAGGAGTGGCTCGACATCATGCACGAAGCCCATAAGCTTCGCATCACCACTTCGGCCACCATGATGTTTGGCCACGTGGAAACGCTGGAAGAAAGATTTGAACACCTGGTAAAGATCCGCGAAGTGCAGGCTAAAAAACCCGAGGACGCCAAAGGCTTCCTCGCCTTTATCCCCTGGACCTTCCAGGATGTAGATACACTGCTGGCGAGGATAAGGGGTGTGCACAACCTTACCACGGCAGAAGAATATATTCGCATGATCGCCATCAGCAGGATCATGTTGCCCAACATCAAGAACATCCAGGCGAGCTGGCTCACGGTGGGCAAGCAGGTGGCGCAATTATGCCTGCACGCCGGCGCCAATGACTTTGGCAGCATCATGATCGAAGAGAACGTAGTGAGCGCAGCCGGGGCCCCGCACCGGTTCACCAGCCGCAGCATCCAGGAATCCATTCGCGAGGCGGGCTTTGAACCACAACTGCGCAACCAGCAATATGAATTCAGGGAAATACCGGCGGTGATGGAAGAACAGGCCATTGATTACTGAGGTATTTGATAATATTGTGGACCTTCTTTACGCATACAACAGGCAAGCATGAGCATACTTCAATACCTGAAAGAATCATTTCGCAGGAAAAGGGCAAGGCGTGTTACCCGCGAATACCCGGCCAGGGTGGACCATTTTCATTTTGACCGGCTGGGAGAAATTGAATTTGCCAACTGGGACAATCCCCTGTATGCGCCGATTGAGCTGCGTTCGCAAATGGTTGACTTTTTCCGGCAGTTCATCCGCGAAGGGGACATGGTGATCGATATTGGCGCCAACATCGGGGATACCACAGTGCCCATGGCCCTGTGCGCGGGTGCATCGGGGCTCAGCCTGGGTTTTGATCCAAACCCTTATGTATACAAGATCCTGCAGAAGAATGCCACCCTCAACCAGGGAAGGGTTAACATTGTACCGGTGCCTTATGCCATCTCCAGCCAGGAAGATGAATTTTATTTTATTTCCTCGGAAGCATCCTTCAGCAATGGCGGCATTTCCCCAACAAAAGAAAGCAAGCATGGAAAATTTGTGCATCCCGAAAAGATCCGCGGCGTTAACCTGAAGCATTTCCTGGAAGAGAATTACCGCCAGTGGCTGCCGAAATTCAGTTTTATAAAGATCGATACCGAAGGGTATGACAAAGAGATCATCAAATCCATATCGGACCTGCTGTCCGGGCATAAGCCGGTGATCGTAGCCGAGAGCTTTGGCAAATCCACCGACGAAGAGAAAATGGAATTGTACGATGTGATCGCAAAGATGGGCTATGCCACAGAGACCGAAGCGCGTCCCCTCCTCCCCTCCTCTCTTTACGCGCCCATCGAGGGCGAGCAGGCCTCCGATCCGTTCGGGGATGCGCCGTGGGTGGTCGGCGAGCATGCGCGCCGGCGTGGCCTGGAGGTTCCGGGTCGGCTGGTGGCGTCTGCCAAGAGCTGGCTCTCTTATGCGCAGGTCGATCGTACCGCGGCGATCTTGCCGTGGGGTGGAGGCGAGGAGGCACCGCATATCTCGCCCGTGGAGGCCAGCGCCCAGGTCTTGCGGCACGTTCGTCGCGTATGGAATCAGGCATTTCCTGCCGATTTGCTGGAGGATCAGGAGGTCGTCCTCACCGTTCCCGCGTCGTTCGACGAGGCCGCGCGCGAGCTGACGATGGACGCCGCGAAGAGCGCAGGTCTCGCGGTGCGCTTGCTGGAGGAGCCGCAGGCCGCGTTCTACGACTTCATGCACGGCGCTGGCACGGACGCTCTCTCCAAGAAGGGCGGCGCGCTGGTCCTGATCTGCGATGTGGGCGGAGGCACCACGGACCTCTCTCTGATTCGCGTGTCGAAGAGCGAGATCACGCGCGTCGCGGTGGGGCATCACCTTCTCCTCGGCGGCGACAACATGGACCTCGCGCTGGCGCATACCTGCGAAGGGCGCCTCGGCGACAAGAAGCTCGACCCCGCGCGCTTCGGTCAGCTGGTCCTGGCATGCCGCGCGGCGAAGGAGAAGTTGCTCGGGCCGAGGCCGCCCAAGGACGCCGCGGTGACCGTGGTGAGCGCCGGCGCGCAGCTGGTCGGCGGAACCATGACGACCCGCATCGACCGCGAGGAGGCGGCGCGGATCGTCCTCGACGGATTTTTTCCGGAGGTGGCAAAAGACGCGCGCCCGGAGCGGGCCCGCAGCGCGCTGGTTGCCTTCGGTCTTCCTTACGAGCGCGACGTGGCGATCACGCGGCATGTTGCGTGGTTTCTGGCGCGACACGCCGAAGGTGAGGGACCGAGCGCGGTGCTCCTCAACGGCGGGATTTTCCGGGCCAAGAGCGTCGGCGAGCGCCTGGTATCGGTCATCGAGCAATGGGGCGGACCGAAGCCGAAGGTGCTCCCCCACGCCGATCCCGATCTGGCCGTGGCGCGGGGTGCGGTGGTCTACGGGTTGTCTCGCTACGGGCATGGAGTGCGCATCGAAGGGGGCGCCGCACGCGGGTACTACGTGGGGATCGGCGATCATCGCGGCGTGTGCGTGGTGCCGCGCGGCGCCAAGGAAGGCGTGGTGCACGTGGCGACGGGGCGTGAGTTCGCGCTGGTCGTGGGCCGTCCGGTGCGCTTCGATCTCTTCGCCTCCGACGACGCCGCCGTGCATGTGCCCGGTGAAGCGGTCGACATCGACGACGAGCGCTTTCATGCGCTTCCCCCCGTTGCGGCATCCTTCGAGCCTTCGCGAAACGCCGCGGAGCTGAAGGTCGCGCTCGAAGGCGAGCTCACGCCGGTCGGGACGGTCGACCTGGCGTGCGTGGAGATCGGCCCGGAAAGCCCGCGACGCTTTCGGCTCGCCTTCCAGCTTCGAGGAGCGGGCGGCGAGGCGGTGAAAACCGAGCCCAATCGCCCGCGCTCGACCATTCCGCCGCCTTCGCAGAGCAGGCGTCGCGACGAGGCCATCGAAGCCATCGCGCGGGTGTTCGCGAAGGGCCGAAAGGAAGCCACTCCGCGGGAGGTGAAAGATCTGGTCCGCGAGCTGGAGCGCCTCTTGGGAGACCGCGCGTCCTGGACCACGCCCGTCGCACGCGATCTCTACGACGAGCTGTGGCGGCATCGTGGCTCGCGCCGCCGCTCGCCGGGGCACGAGCGCATCTTCTGGCTTCTGGCCGGCTTCTGCATTCGCCCGGGATTCGGAGACCCGCTCGACGCCATGCGCATCTCGGCGCTGGCCCCGCTCTTCGTCGACAAGCTGGCCTTTCCGGACGTAGCGCGCGGATGGCAAGCGTTCTGGATCGCATGGAGGCGCGCGGCAGGTGGGCTCGACGAGGCCGCGCAGATCGCGATCCGCGATACCGCCGATCCTTTCCTGGCCACCGAATGGCGCGGCAAGAAACCAAAGGTCACGCCCGCCGCGCTCGATGATCTGCGCGAGCTTGCGTCGTCGCTCGAGCGCGTTCCTGCCGCGCGCCGCAGCGAGCTCGGCGAATGGCTGGTCGAGCGCACATGGACCGATCGCGACCCGCGCCTCTGGTCGGCCATCGGCCGAATCGGAGCCCGGGTGCCGACCTACGCCAGCGTGCATCACGTGGTGCCCGGCGTCGTGGCCCAGCGGTGGATCGAGCAGCTCCTGAAGGAGAAATGGGACCAAATGCCCACCGCCGTCCAAGCCGCGGTGCAGCTCGCGCGCGTCACCGGCGACCGGACGCGCGACATCGAAGAATCGGTGCGCCAGAAGGTGGAAAAGCGCCTAATTGCGGCCAAAACCAAGGAAGAATGGATCCGCGCCGTGCGCGAGCACGTGCCGGTAGCCGAGGCCGAAAGAGCGGCTTTCTTCGGAGAAGGGCTGCCCGTAGGCCTGCGCCTCCTGGAGTGAGTAGCCAGGGGCGTGGTAGAACGCTCGCGCCATGACCGACAAGCCCGAGGACTCTTTCGCCGCGATGTTCGAGCAAAATGCGGCTGCGAACGCACAGCCGCCCCGCCGCCCGAGGCGCGCGCTGCGCATCGGCGATCGCCTGGAAGCGATCGTGGTGCAGGTCGGACGCGACACGGTGTTCGTCGAGCTCGACGGCAAACAGCAAGCCTTCCTCGACGCCATCGAGCTGCGCGAGCCGGACGGAACCTGCAGCGTCAAAGAGGGCGACAAGGTCAGCGCGCACGTGGTCGAGATTGACGACGCCAAAGGCGTAGTTCGTCTCGGCAAATCGATGGGCAAGCCGGGAAGTGTCGCCGCCCTCGAGCAGGCCAAGGCCGCGCAGGTGGGCGTGGAAGGCAAAGTCACCGGCGTCAACAAGGGCGGCCTGGAGGTCGACTTCGGCGGCACCCGCGCGTTCTGTCCGATGTCGCAGGCCGACAACAAATTCATGGAAGACGCAAAGTCGCTCATCGGGCAGACGTTGCGCTTTTTGGTCACGGACGTGCGAGAGGGCGGCAAGAACGTCGTCGTGTCCCGGCGCGCGCTCCTGCAACGCGAGGCCAGCGAGGCCAGCGATCGCACCATGAGCGACATCGTCCCCGGCGCGGTCCTGCGCGGAACCGTGAGCGGCGTGCGCGAATTCGGCGCGTTCGTCGATCTGGGCGGCATCGAAGGCATGATCCCGCGCTCGGAGATCGCACACGATCGCAGTGTCGCCGTGGCCGACGCGCTCAAGCCGGGCGACGCCGTCGAGGTGCAGGTCCGAGAAGTGAAGGAAGTCCCCCCGGCGCGTCCGGGTGGGCCCACCCGCAAGATCACGCTGTCGCTCAAGTCTTTGATGGCAGATCCCTGGGCGGAAGCCGATCTGGCCGAAGGCCGTGTTGCCACGGGTACCGTGACCCGCATCACCGAGTTCGGAAAATTCGTGCGCCTGGCGCCGGGCATCGAGGGCTTGCTTCACGTCTCGGAGCTCGGCGGAGCACAGAGCGCGGCGCGCAAGGTGGAAGTCGGCGAAGAGATCCGGGTGGTGCTCAGCAAGATCGATCGCAACACCAAGAAGGTGTCGCTCGTCCCCGCGCCCGACGGCGCCGAAGCGGGCACCACAGTGAAATCCGTTTCGGTGGCGGTGAACGCCGTGGTCCAGGGGGTCGTCGATCGCATCGAGACTTACGGCATCTTCGTGCAGATCGAGGGAACCAACGGCCGCAACGGGCGAGGCCTCGTGCCCAGCGCAGAGCTCGGCGTCCCGCGCGGCACCGATCTGCGCAAGGCATTCCCCGAAGGCACCAAGGTCACCGCCAAGGTCCTGGAGACCGGCGAGGGTCGCCTGCGTCTCTCCATCAAGGGCGCAAAAGACGCGGAAGAGCGCGCGCAATTCGAAGAGGTGCGCGGGAAGCAGGCCGTTCCTGCGTCGCTGGGGACGTTCGCCGATCTGTTGAAGAACCGGAAGGCGTAGCCCTCAGTACTGCTTCACGACCTTGTTCCCGGCTTCCGTCTCCATGGCGGCGAGCTCGGGCGGAATCTCCACCTTCTTGCCCGCGTACAGGTGCAGCAAGCGCGGGAGCTTGGTCAGCGCCGCGGGAAGGCGCGTGATCTTCGAATTCCGCACGTTCAGCTCCTCCAGGTTTTTCAGGCCAAGAACCGCATCCGGCAGCTCTTTGACCCCCGTACCCGAAAGGTCGAGGAAGGTGAGCTCGGGCAACGTCCAGAGACCGCTGGGAAGCTCGCTAATTTTCTTGTTCGCTTCCAGCGAGATCAGCTTGAGCTTGCGGAGATCGCCAACCCAGCTCGGGAGCTCGGTCAGCATGTTCTTTCCGAGCACCAGCTGCTCGAGCTCCGAAAGCCGGCCGATTTCCGGCGGGAGCGCCACCAGCGCGTTCTGATAGAGATTGAGCTCACGAAGCTCCAAGAGCTCGCCAATCCAGGAAGGGATCTCGGCGATCGCGTTGGCGTACGCATAGAGGCGCCGCACGTTCGGGTAGGTGCGCACGCGATCAGGAAGCTTCGTGTACTCCCTGCGAACGAGATTCAGGAAGACGCCCTCGTCCTCGACATAGAAGTCCTGCTCCGCCGGCGCTTCGGGCTTTGCCTTTGCAGGCCGCGCCACTTCGTCCAACACCTTTGCCGCCTTCGCCGTGCGCGAAGCTTCGTCCGTGGCGGGCACCACGAACGCGATGGATGCATCGGCCTTCTTGTCCCAGGGCAGCCCGGTTCGTTCGACCAGAATGGCGTAGTCGCCGGGCGGAAGGCGCACCAACAAGCTCCCGGTCTCGTCGTCGAGCTCCTTCACGGATTTGAGCTTTTTCAACGCGCGTTGGGCAGCCTTCCCGCTCTGGTTGTGCTCGGTCACGACCAAGCCGCCGCTCGCGAGCGCGAAAGAGCCTGCCAGTTTGGCGGCCGGAGAAGGTCCCTTCGCGATCAAGGAGAGCAGGCGAGCTGTCGCATCCTTCGGGATGGTCGCGTCGTCTTCTGCGTTTTCCTCGAAGTATTCGTGCCCGGGACCGAACAGCGCGATCCGGTCGAGCCCCAGGCGGTACACGCCCGCGTAGCCACTCTCTGCTTCGAGCTGCAGGATGAAGCCGGTCCCACCTTCCAGCGGCAGTCGGCCGATACCGGCGAACCCCTTGGCATCCGCGAGCGCGAGGACTCGCTCGGCGTCCTCTCCTTCCGCTCCGCTCCACTTCTTGACCACCTCGGTGTCGCCGAGGAGCAGCAGCAGCGAGGCGTTCAGCGATGCAACCTGACCCAGCGTTTCAACCGGTGAGCTCATGCGCCAACGGTCGTATCGCTGGACCGAGCGCGTCGCAAGGGCGCCTCAGCTTCTGGAAATTTTCTGGCCGGCGAAGATGCGAACGCCGAAAGCAGACACGAGCATCGGCACGAAGAGCGCTGCGGCGATGGCCCACGGCCCGTACTTGTAAAAGCCATGCGGCGCGAACAACGCGTACGAAAGGCCGATGAGGAGCGGCGAGCCCAGCGCCATTCCCCAGGCGCGGCGCCCGGTTGGCAGCATCCGCCTGCGAAGCGCGAGCAGAAGCACGTCGACCGTGACCAGCACGAGGACGTAGATCGCGGCCACCAGCGAACCGGCCAGCATGCCCATGGCCCACATGGCCCATCGCCCCAGAAAGCGCCCCTCGGGACCGAACGCCGCGTAGAGCGACACGGCCGAATATACGCTTATCCAGGGGCCGATCATGGTGGGCCCAAGCCAGCCCGTTACCGTCGGACGGACATACCGTTCAGCTTTCGCGTCCTCTGTTGAGCCCATGGGGTCCTTCTTCATTTCCTTTTTGTTATACGGAGCAGGAGCCCAAACGACGCAATCGGCCGGAATAATCCCTTGGAAACCTCAGAATCCGGCACGTTTGGCGCGCTCGCCTTCCCACAAGCCCTAACCTACGTCGGCTACGGGGCCGGCGCCGCGACTTTCGCCGTGGCGACGGGCATCTTTCTCTACATCGTCGCGTCATTTTTGCTCATGCGGGCACACACAGCGCCGCGCTCGCTGGGATCCTCGCTACGGGCAGCGCTGCGCGAAACGCTTGTGGTGCTCATCACCCAGCCACTCATTCCGCTCTATTACTTCCGCGGGCGCTCGATGGGCGGCACGGGACCCGGCGATCCGATCGTGTTCGTGCACGGGTACTCGCAAAATCGCTCGAATTTCATCTTCCTGGCCCGCATCCTCCGCGCAGCCCAGGTGGGTCCCCTCTTCGGCTTCAACTATCCGTGGGGATTTCGCGTCGAGGCAAGCGCTGTTCGGCTCGCGCGGTTCGTCGAATCCGTCGTCCGCGAGACCGGGCGTCCGCACGTGTCGCTGGTCGCTCACTCCTTGGGCGGGCTGGTGTGCCTCGAGTACATGCACTCGAAGGAGGGCGCCGCGCGCGTTCGCAAATGCGTGACCTTGGGCTCACCCCACGCCGGCGTCACCTGGCGCGTCCCGGTGTTGAGCCAGAGCGGCGGTCAGATGCGCTTGAACAGCAGGTATCTCGGGCGGGTCAAAGGCCGGGAGATCGTCGTACCCACGCTGAGCATCTACTCGACGCACGACAACATCGTGCATCCGCCCACCACGAGCACCCTCACCGGCCGCGGTGGGCGCGATCACGTCGTCACCGAGATCGGTCATCTGTCGATCCTCTTCGATCGCGGGGTCTCGGAGGAAGTGGTGCGCTTCCTGAGCGAGCACGGGAATAGCAGCCCGGGCAATCTGCTATAGGAGCGGCATGACGCATCGCTTGCTCTCTCTTGCCGCCGTGGCATTGCCGCTCGTGGCCTGCCTCCCGATGGATGGCGCCGGCAGCGGCGACGGCGGCACCCCGAGCAAGGTGGCCGCGCTCCTCCCCGGGAAATGGGGCACTTTGCGCATGGACGGCTCGCCCGACACCTCCAGCGGCTACTACTTCGCGGCGGACGGCTCCTGGGGCCACTTCGAAGCCGGCAGCTGCACCCAGGGAGACAGCTATGTCGTGCAGGGCGACATTCTCACCCTCCGTGCGGGCTCCACGCTCATCGACTATCAGGTCGACTTCGCGGGATCGGATACGCAGATTCGCTTCCGCACCCCAGGCTCGATGGTGGGCGACGCCGCATCGAGCGCGCCCAGCTATGTGTTCGCCGCCATCGACAAGAGTCCCCAGCACTCTTGCGCCGCGCTCTGAGTTATTTCTTCAGGAGCGCCGCGAAGGGGTTGTTCGTGAAGGGCTTCGATTCCGGCGCGCGCGGCGGCGGCGGACGACGTCCCTGATCGGGCCTGCCGCCGTTGTTGTTCTGCTTCTGCGCAGGCGCCGCGGATTGAACGCCCCCAGCAGCTTGAGAACGGGCGCTGAGCGCGATGCGTTTTCGCGGAAGATCGATCTCGATCACCCGCACGTTCATCTTGTCGCCCACTTTGGCGACCTCGTGGGGATCCTTCACGAAGCGATCGGCGAGCTGCGACACGTGAACCAGGCCGTCCTGATGCACGCCAATGTCGACGAAGGCGCCAAAGGCGGTCACGTTGGTGACGATGCCGGACAGCGTCATTCCCGGCGAAAGATCCTCGATCTTGCGCACGTCATCGCGAAATTGAGGCGCCTCGAAGGCCTCGCGCGGATCGCGGCCGGGCTTCACGAGCTCGCGCTGAATGTCCTCCAGCGTCGGCATTCCCACTTCGGCGGAGACATACTTGGGCCAGGGAATCTTCGAGACCGCCTCGGGGTGACCGACCAGATCGCCCAGCGCCACGCCCATGTCCTTGGCGATGGTCTCCACCAGGGCATAGCGCTCGGGGTGCACCGCGCTCGCATCCAGCGGGTGGGCCGCTCCGCGCACGCGCACGAAACCAGCACACTGCTCGAACGCCTTGGGCCCCAAGGTGGGCACGGCGAGGAGATCTTTTCGTGACGCGAAGGCGCCCTTCTCTTCGCGGTGCTTCACGATCTTCTTGGCCAGCCCCGGCCCCACCCCTGCCACGTGCGCCAGGAGCGGCGCGCTCGCGGTGTTGAGCTCGACGCCGACGGCGTTGACGCAGCTCTCCACCACTTCTTCGAGCTTCTTCTTCAGCATGGGCTGATAGACGTCGTGCTGGTATTGCCCGACGCCAATGGCCTTGGGATCGATCTTCACCAGCTCGGCCAGCGGATCCTGAAGGCGGCGCGCGATGGAGATGGCGCCCCGGACGGTGAGGTCCAGATCGGGGAACTCCTCGCGGGCCACGTCACTTGCAGAATACACCGATGCCCCCGACTCGCTCACCATGACCACCATGGGCGCCGCGGCCACGGCCGCCTCTTTGAGGACGTCGCGGCAAAAATCGGCCGTTTCGCGGCCGTGGGTGCCGTTGCCCACCGCGATCGCTTGCGGGCGATGCTCGGCCACCAGCGCAAGGAGGGTTCGCTTGGCGTGCGCCAATCCATGGTCGCCCTGCACCAGGTTGACGAGGGTGTTGGCGATGAGCTTTCCGGTGTCGTCGATCACCACGCATTTGCAACCCGAGCGCTGCCCGGGATCGATCCCGATGACGACCTTGCGGCCGAGAGCCGGCATCAGCAAGAGCTTGCGCATGTTCTCGGCAAAGATGCCGACAGCATCGCGATCGGCGGACAGCTTCATGTCCACACGCAGATCGGTCTCCAGGCTCGGGCACAAGAGGCGTGACACGGCGTCGTCCACCGCCAGGCGCATTTGATCGGCGAAGGGCGAGGCCGGGCTCAATCTTGCCAGGCGCCCGATGTGCTCCGAGACGACGGGACGATCGATCTGGATCTGCGCGCGCAAGACCCCCTCGGTCTCGCCGCGGCGGATGGCGAGGAAACGGTGGGACGGGATCGCCTCCGCCTTCTCCTGGAAGTCGTAATACATCTCGAACTTGGTGGGCTCCTTGGTCTTGTCCTTGATGGCGGAGGTGACCATCATGCCGTCTTTCTTGAACACGTCGCGCACGTGGGCCCGCACTTCCGGGCGCTCGGCGATGGCTTCGGCCACGATGTCCCGCGCGCCGGCCAGGGCGGCGTTCACGTCCGGCACCTCTTTCGCGATGTCCACCAGGAGAGCAGCTTCGGCCTCCGGATTGCCGGTCGGCCCTTGCTCCAGGATGCGCTTGGCGAGCGGCTCCAGACCGCGCTCCTTGGCGATCATGGCGCGTGTTCGCCTCTTCGGTTTGAAGGGCAAATACAGGTCTTCCAGCGTGGATTTGACCCAGCAGGCCTCGATGCGGCCGCGCAGCTCAGGGGTCAGCTTTCCCTGGCTCTCGATCTCGGCAAGGATCGATACGCGACGTTCCTGGAGGTCGCGGTAGTAGGCGTTCTTCTCCTCGATGTCGCGGATCTGCACTTCGTCGAGCTCGCCCGTTTGCTCCTTGCGGTAGCGGGCGATGAAGGGGACGCTCGCTCCCTCGGCCAGGAGCTTGGCGACAGCGCGCACACTCGGCAAAGGAAGCTTGAGCTCGTCGGAAACGCGGGGCGAAGGGTCGTACGGCGTCACGATCGCGGTCTCGGGCATTGGCGTTCGTCTACCACGGTGGCGCTTCGGCGGCGCCGCTCACGTGATCGATTTGGCAACGGCGCGGGCGATCTTCGTTCTTGCCCAACGCACCCGCGCGGCTCCCACGAACGCGGTGTACGCCTCGAGCGCCCGGGCCAGCGCGGCGGGAAATCCGGGCTCATGGAGGGGATCGAAGCCGGCCTCGAACCCAATGCCAACGATCTGAAGCGTGCCAACCTTGCGGTCCAGGCGCGGCTCGATGCGGCCCACCATGCGATCGCCGAAGAGAATGGGCAGCACGTAGTAGCCGTGAACGCGGCGCGCCTCCGGCGTGTAGACCTCCCACGTGTAGTCGAACCCGAACACGGCGCGAACCATGGCGCGATCCCACATCAGGGGATCGAGCGGCGCCAGAAAAGTGACCTCGCTCGCAGGCGGGCGAGGCGCGCGCGCGGTCAGCGTCAACAGGGGTGCCTCTTCTGCCAGCAGGTAGCGCGGATGACGCATGCCTTCGACCTGCACCGGCAGCAGAATTTTTTCCTCGGTGAGCGCAGCGACGATCTTCTTGCGCGCAGAAACCGGCCCCACGCTGCCCACGAGCTCGGGGCTGGCGACGGCCCCCATGAGACCGACGCCCCGAAAGCGCGAGAGCAACCGATGCCGCATCGCTTCCTCCGGTGTCACCCGCCTCGCCAGAAGCGCCTCGGGAAAGAGTCGCTCCACGAGATCGAAGACGCGCTTGTTTCCCTCCCGACGCGCGAGCCCCAGGACACCGGTCTCGAAGAGCGCTTCCAGAACCGCGCGTCCTTCCCGGGTGGGCGCCCAGTGCCAGGCGATGGTGGCAGCGTGGTTTTTGAACGCCGCCGTGGCCAAGGGACCCTCTTTTCGAACCCGGGCGACGATCTGCTGCGCGGTCTTGGCGCTGGTCTTCAGGATGCCGCGGTCGTGCCGCTTCGAGGCGCGATCCCAGGCGGCGCGAAAATATGGGAGCTCGTGCGCGGGGAGAATGTTGAGCGATTTGTTGTAGAGCTCGACCAGCTTCCTGCCGCCTTGCGTGGCGTAGAGCAGTGCGTCGAGGTGCGCGCGATCCTGGTCCTTGATCCGGGCATGAAGCACCAGCTCGTGATTTCGCGCTCCCGGATAGGCCAGCGGATCGAACTGTAGCGATCCCAGTCGCTCCACCACCGCCAGCACCGATTCCGGCGAGCTCGGCAAGCTCCGCGGCGGATCGAGCAGATGACGGCGAACCAGGAAACGCCGGGCGTGCTCAGCGGAGAGTGTGCGGATCACGGGTTGGCCTACGTGCAAGCTACCTTGGGCGTGAGTACATGAAAACACTGGCGAATCCGCTTCACTTTGCCAAACGTGTCACAATGTATCACAGTGCTCGTATGCACCTCGGAGCTGGGTCGATCGCGCGTGTCGCCGGCATCGACCTTCACTGGACGGAGATCGGAAGCGGGCCGCCGCTGGTTCTGCTGCACGGGCTGAGCGACTCGCATCGTACCTGGGCCCTCGTGGCGCCGGCGCTGGCGCGAACGCATCGGGTGCTGATGCCGGATCTGGCGGGCCACGGGTTGTCCGCTCGTCCGGACGCCAGCTACGCGCTCGAGTGGCACGCGGCGATCATCGGGCAGTGGCTCGACGCGCTCGATCTCGATCAGATCGATCTGGTGGGCCACTCCTTCGGCGGAGGCGTGGCGCAGTGGATCTTGCTCGAGCGGCGCGCGCGTGTCCGGCGGCTCGGGCTCATCGCTTCCGGAGGCCTCGGTCGCGGCGTCTCCCTCGCTTTGCGATTGGCCGCCACGCCGGGGATCGTGGAGCACATGGGGCAGCCCTTCATGGGCATCGGAACGCACCTCGGGCTGCGCGCCGCAGGTTCGGCCTTTGCGCCGGCGGAAATCGCCGATCTGGCCTGGATGAACGCGCGACCCGGATCTGCGCGCGCGATGGCCCGTACCGTGCGCGATGTGATCGCCTGGGACGGGCAGCGCCGTCATTTTCTCGATCGCGCCGGCGAGATCGGCGAGCTGCCTCCCACCGCGCTCTACTGGGGAGATCGCGATCGCATCATTCCCATTTCGCACGCCAACTGTGCGCGCACCTACCTCGATCACGTCTCGGTCACGCGCTTCTCCGGCTGCGGTCACTTTCCGCATCGCGAGAGGCCCGCGCAGTTCCTGCACGCACTGGAAGGCTTCCTGGGCGCGGCCAGGGTCCACCCGGCGACGCGGCGTGCTTCCTTCGTGCGCCGGCCGAGGCCGAGCTTGTGGCGGCGGGCGTGGCGCGCGGTGTCTGCGATTTTTCGAAAGAAGGGGCCCGCCCTCAGGGAACCGCAGGACACGCGCCGAGCGGGTAAAGCAGGTACTTCTCGCGTTTCGCCTGAAACGCACGAAGCTCCGGCGCCCAGGTAGCTTCGATCTCGGTCAGCGACTTGTTGGCGTCGATGGCGTCCATCGCGCGGCGGCTTCGGAGCAAGCGATTGAGCGACTCGAAGTGCCACGCCTTCGGATAGAGATGATGAATCTGCGTGGCCAGCGCGATCCCGGCGCGGACCGGATCGAGCTGGGCGCGGTTGGTCACTGTGATCCGAACGCCGCCGCATTTCTGCCCCCGATGAACGCTGGCCTTGGGCTCGAAATTGATCGCCGCGAAGGTCACGCCACCCAGTTGCATCTGCGTCATCGCCGCCGCCAGCGCGGCGCCGTCGATGAAGGGCGCCCCCACCACCTCGAACGGGGTATCGGTTCCACGGCCCACGGAGACGTTGGAGCCCTCCAGGAGCCCTACGCCGGGGTAGAGGATCTCTTCGGTCACGCTGCGCAGGTTCGGCGAAGGACTGACCCACGGCAGGGCCGTCTCGTCGTAGTAGTTGCCGCGTCTCCAGCCTTGCATGCGCACCACCTGAAGGCGAACGCCCATGTGATCGTCGGCGTTGAAGAGCTCTGCCAGCTCCCCCATCGTCATCCCGTGGCGCACGGGCAAGGGGTGATGGTTCACGAAGGTGCGCGTGGCCTCGCTCAACACCGGACCGGCCACATCCACGCCGTCGATGGGGTTTGGACGATCGAGCACGAAAAAGCGCAGATCGTGCTCGGCGGCCACAGCCATGGCCCGCCGCATGGTGGACGCGTAGGTGTAAAATCGCGTGCCCACGTCCTGAACGTCGAACACCAGCGTGTCGATGCCGTCCAGCATCTCCTCCGACGGCGCGAAGTTCTCGCCGTACAGGCTGTAGACCGGGAGACCGGAGCCTTCGTCGATGCCGCCGTCGAGGAGCCCTTCACGATCGGCGCCGAGACCGTGCTCGGGCGCAAAGAGAGCCGTGAGCTTCAAGTCCGGCGCTTTGGACAACAGATCCACCACGCTGGTGCCGTCCTTGGCGCGCCCGGTGGTGTTCGTCACGAGCCCGATGTGCGTGCCACGGAGCCGCGCAAAGCTCTCCGCCCGAAGCACGTCGATACCGGTCTTCACGTCTCCGGGATCGTCGCACGCGGTTTCGCCCATGACGCGGCCGGCCAGCGTGGCGATCTTTCCGACCAGCGGATTTACCGCGCCTTTGCCGTCGGGATGAACGCGGTTGCTCAAGAACACCAGGAAGAGATCCTTCTCGGGATCGATCCAGAGCGCCGTGCCGGTGTACCCGCCGTGCCCGAAGGCGCGCCGTGACAAGGCGTCGCCGCGGTTGGCGGAGAAGGCGCTCTGCACGTCCCACCCCAGCGCGCGAATTCCTCCTGGTACGTCGTGGGGGGCCGTGTAGGCGTTGTTCGTTCGCGCGCCGAAGACGCCCTTGCCGTCGTTGAGGATGGCTTGCGAAAACTTCACAAGATCGTCGGCGGTGGAGAAGAGCCCGGCGTGCCCGGCGGCTCCGCCCAGGAGGTTGGCTCTGGGATCGTGCACCGTGCCCTGGATCCACGCGCCGTCGCGTAGCTCGGTGGGGGCCGCGCGTTTCTTGAGAGCGTCGCTCGGGAAAAATCCGGTCTCGCGCATGGATAGCGGCGCGAAGATGGCGTCCCTCGAGAAAACGGCCAGCTCCTGGCCGCTCACGCGTCGAAGCACCTCTTCCAGGAGAATGAAGCCCACGTCGGAGTAGACGAACTGAACGCCGGGCGCCGCTTTGGGCGTGAGCGCTGTGAGGCGGCGAACGGCCTCGTCGCGTCCCAGCGTGTAGTCCTGCATCAGGGTGTCGGCGGGCAAGCCGGCGGTGTGCGTCAAGAGGTGACGCAAGGTGATGTTGCCCTTTCCAGCACGCGCGAACTCGGGGAGGTACTTCGCCACCGGATCGTCGATCGAAAGGGCGCCGCGCTCGGCCAGGATCATGATGCTGGCGGCGGTGGCGATGGGCTTCGTGAGCGAGGCCACGTCGAACACGGTGTCGAGCGTCATCGGGAGGCGCTCGGGCAAGACCGCGCGCGCCCCGTAGGCCTTTTTCCAGAGGATCGTGTCGTGCCGGCCGACGGCGACCACGCACCCCGGCAATTTCCCCTCGGCCAGCGCTTCGGCCACAGCGCCGTCGATGGCCTCAAACCGAGGATCGTTGAGCCTGGCGACAGGGGGCGCCGCGTCGACCATCGCCGAAGGTGAAAGCCTCTGTGCGGCCACCGGCGTCCGCGGTGGCGTGTGATCGGCGCTGTCGCAGCAGGCAACCGCCAAGAGGAAGAAGAGGAGGCGCGCTCTCACCAGGTTGCTTCGTACTCTACCCACAATGCGCGCGTCTCGCCGGGAGCAACAGAGAGAAGGCCCTCGCCGGTATTGAGCGCGTTGCCGGGGGAGGTCCAGGGCTCCAGGCAAACGAAGTCCTTTCCGGCCAGGGTCCACACCACCCACCGCGAAAACTCGCTCGATCCCCGCAAGGAGATCTTGCCGCCCGGCCACGACAGGGCGCACTCCGAGGTGCCGTGGTCGAGAAGGTGCAGGTCCACCTCGGGCCGCGTGAGGTCGATCCCGGCCAGGGTCACCTCCTTTTTGGCGGCGTTGTTGTAAGCGCGGGTGGCGTTGGTCTCCACCTTCACGTCCTTCTTCTCGGACTGTTTGATGTGAAAATAGGGGTGAAATCCGGCCCCAAACGGCATGTTCTCGGTGCCGGTGTTGGTGATGCGGAGATCGATGCGCATGAGGCCGCCGCGCAGGGTGTACGTGTACTCTGCAATGAAGTCCCACGGGTAAGCAGCGCGCGTGGCCTCGTTCGACGTGAGGCGGAGCGTGGCTGCGGCGGCCCCGTCCGTGTGGGTGGACACGACTTCCCAGGGGAGGTTGCGCGCGAAGCCATGCTGCTTCAGCGACCCCTGCCGGCCGCCCTGCCGAAAGGCGTCGCCGTCCAGCTTGCCCGGAGAAGGAAAGAGGACCGGGTTGCCACCGCGAACGCTCTTGGCGGGGTCGCGCAGCGTGCCCTCGTCCAGAAAGAAGAGATGGCGCCCGTGGAGGGCGAGCCGTGTCGCCATTCCCCCGCGCGCCGGCGCGATGGCCACGAAGCTCTTGGTGTCCGAATCCCGAAGCTCGAGATTTTCCAGCGCGTCTTTTCGCGGCCCGACAGTGAACATGCCGCGCAGCATAGGCGCATTTTCGCCGTGCGCTCTTTTGATCTACGCGACCGGCAGGCGAAGCTCGAACAGCGCGCCCAGAGGAGCGGCCACACTCCGCAACGTTCCCCCCTGCCCTTCCACCAACGTGCGCGCCGTCACCAGGCCCAGACCGAGTCCGAGGGCCTTGGTCGTCACCAAGGGTTCGAAGAGCCGCGGGCGGACGTCGTCGGGGACGCCCTCGCCGGTGTCGCTCACCGTCAGGACCACGTAGGCCCCCTCTTGCCATGCCTTGAAGGTCAGCGTGCCGCCTTCCGGCATGGCCTCGATCGCGTTTCGTATCAGGTTGTAGAGCGCGCCGCGCACTTGCTCGGCGTCGACGTCGATCTGCGGAACCTGGTCCAGTTCGCGGACGACGGTGAGCTTGGCGCCCGCGTTCTGCCCAGTCAGCGCTTCGTCGATGATGTCGGCCAGGGCCACCCTTCGCCTCACGGCGTGACGAACGCGCGCGTAGTCGAGCAGCGCGGAGATGGTCTGATTGGCGCTCTCCACCTCGTCGTGGATCATCTCCAGCGCCTGACGAATCTCGGGATGGGGGTAGCCCGACGTGAGCCGTTGCAGCACGTACGCCGCGTTCTTGATGGTGCCCAGCGGATTTCGAATCTGATGGGCGACGCCGCCCGCCAGCTGCCCCAGCACCGCCAGACGCTCCTTGCGCATCAAGTCTTCCTGAACCACGGCCAGCGCGCTGGTTCGCTCGGCGACGCGCGCCTCCAGCTCCTCGTTCGAGAGCCGGAGCACGTCTTCGGCGCGTTTGATGCGGGTGATGTCGTACGTCAAGCCGATGAGGTGGGTGATCTCGCCGGACGGCGACGATAGCGGCACCTTGGTGGTGCTGAAGGTGTACTCGCGTCCCTCTTCGTCGGTGACCATCACCGCGGCGATCTCCAGGGGAAGGCCGGTGGCGAAGACGTGAGTGTCTTGTTTTCGAAAGATGTCGGCGTGTTCCTTGGCGAACAAGTCGTAGTCCGTCTTGCCGACCATATCCTCCGGCTGCAGCTTGCTCAGATCGGCGGTCGCACGATTCACGAGCACGAACTTGAAGGCGCGATCCTTCACGAAGACAGGGTGCGCCACATGGTCGATGACCTGGCGCAGAAACGCGCCGTCAATCTCCGCGTTGCCCAAGCCCGAGTCCTCTTTCGGCACTTCGTCTCCTCTCGGATCTCAGGCCGGCAAGCTGCCGCGTGCGGTATCGTCGAAGATGAGCTCCGGGAACTGACGCTTGGCGCTATTGAGCTGCCACTCGCCGGCGAACAGCACCACCGCGCGACCGCGCACGTTGAGGGCCGGGATCCCCACCTGCCCCCGGTGATAGGTGCTGAGGTCGACCGGCGCGCCATCCTTGCGCGAGATCCAGCGGGCAAACTCGCAGGCCATCGGCTCCAGGCGCACTTCGCAGTCGTACTCGTTTTCGAGGCGGTACTTGACGACCTCGAGCTGCAGGCGGCCGACGGCGCCGAGAATGGCGTCTCCCTCGCGCCCCTGGTGGGGGCGATAGAGCTGGATGGTGCCTTCTTGTGCCAGCTGATCGAGGCCTTTCTTGAGCTGCTTTCGCCTCAGCGGGTCGAGCATCAACACGCGCGAGAAGTGCTCCGGCGAGAAGCTCGGGATCTCCTCGTAATTGAACTTGCCCCTGGCCGTGAGCGTGTCGCCGATCTCGAAGACGCCCGGATCGTAGAGGCCGACCACGTCTCCGGCGTATCCGTCTTCCACGATGGTGCGCTCTTGCGCCATGAAGGTGGTGGGATTGGCGAGCCGCAGCTCTTTGCCGGTGCGAACGTGGTGCACCTTCATGCCGCGCTCGAATTTACCCGAGCAGATCCGCAAGAAGGCGAGGCGATCGCGGTGCGCCTTGTCCATGTTTGCCTGGATCTTGAAGATGAAGCCGGAAAATTCGGAGGCGGTGGGGATCACCCCTTCGCTGGAGACGCGCGGCGTTGGCGGGGGCATCAGCTGGCAGAACGTCTCCAGAAATGCTTCCAGGCCGAAGTTGTTCATGGCGCTGCCGAAGAACATGGGGGACACGTCGCCTGCCAAGAAGCGCTCGTTGTCGAAGGCGTCGCCGGCGGCATCGAGGAGCTCGGCTTCTTCGCGGAGGCGATCGTAGCCCTCTTGCTCCAGCTCTTCGAGCAGCATGGGATCGTCGATGCCGGTCACGGTGACCGGAGCCACCTCGGCGCCGCTGGCCACGCTCGAACCGCCGCGCTTGTTCTCGAACATGTACACGCGCTTGCTGGTGCGGTGATACACGCCGCGAAAGGTCCCGCCGCGGTAGATGGGCCAGGTGATGGGGTAGACGCCGATGCCGAGCACGTTCTCGACCTCGCCGACGAGATCGAACGGCTCGCGGCCGGGGCGGTCCATCTTGTTGACGAAGGTGAAAATCGGCAGCTTTCGCTTCTGGCACACCCGAAAGAGCTTCATCGTTTGCGCTTCGACGCCCTTGGCGCAGTCGAGCAGCATGACCGCACCGTCCGCCGCGTGGAGCGTGCGGTAGGTGTCCTCGCTGAAGTCGGCGTGGCCCGGTGTGTCGAGCAGGTTCATCTTCAGGCCGCGGTAGGGGAACTGAAGAACGCTGGACGTGATCGAGATCCCGCGCTCGCGCTCCATGTCCATCCAGTCGCTGACGGCCGAAGCACGCCCGCGCTTGGCTTTCACGGCGCCGGCGAGCTGAATCGCTCCGCCGTAAAGCAGGAGCTTCTCGGTGAGGGTGGTCTTGCCCGCGTCGGGGTGCGAGATGATGGCGAAGGTCTTTCGCTTGTTGATCTCCTGCGTGATGAGGTCCACGGCCGCTGGTTAGCATGAACGCGTGCCAAACGGGTGGCACACCCTGACACGAAGTGCAGTTTCTGGGGCCCGCGGGGCCGCGGATCCCGCATGAATAGGCGGGCGCGGAGCCAATGGCAGGCTTCCTGCTGATGCCTTGGGTCATGAAGACCCTGCGCTTTTTCGGATTCGCTGCCCTTGCCCTCGCCGCGTGCGGCGGCTCTTCTTCTTCGCCCAACGCGCCCACGGACGTGGACCCGCCCCTGGCCGTTTCGTCCGCCTCGCGCGTGACCTCGCCCGCAGTCCCGGCGGCGGACGCGGCGGCCCTCAACGCAGGCAACGCGGCGTTCGCGGCCGATCTTTACCAGACGCTCCGCTCGGATCCCGCGTTCGCCTCGCAAAACGTGTTCTTCTCGCCGCACAGCATCTCGCTCGCGCTCGCCATGGCGTACGCGGGTGCCCGCGGGAACACGGAGAAGGAGCTGGGCGCGGCGCTTCACTACACGCTCCCGCAGGCGCAGCTCCATCCTGCGTTCGATGCCCTCGATCTCGCGCTCTCCAGCCGCGGGGAGGGCCAGAAGGGAGTGGATCACACGCCCTTTCGTCTGCGCGTGGTCAACTCCCTGTGGGGGAGCCCGACGATGGCGTTCGTTCCCGCCTTCCTGGACACGCTCTCCGCCGACTACGGCGCCGGCGTGCGCCTGACCGACTTTGCAAAAGATGCCGACGCGGCGCGGCTGCGTATCAACGGCTGGGTAGAACAGCAGACCGAGAAGCGCATTGTCGATCTGCTGGCCCCCGACCAGGTCACGCCCCTGACCAAGCTCGTGCTGGTGAACGCGATCTACTTCAATGCTTCATGGGCCTCGGTGTTCGAGAAACAAGGCACCCACGACGCACCGTTCCATGCGCTGGACGGATCGACTTCCGCCGCATCACTCATGTCGCAGACCACCATGCTTCCCTACGTGAAGGGAGATGGTTTTCAGGCGGTGGGCGTCCCTTACGCAGGGAACGAGCTCTCGTTCATCGCAGTGCTCCCCGACGCCGGCACCTTCGCGAAGTTCGAAGAAGGCTTCAGTGGCGAGAAGGTCGGCTCCATCGCCGGTGCGCTGAAGACCGCGCAGGTGGCGCTCTCTCTTCCCAAGTTCAAGATCGAGGGCGCGTCGTTCAGCTTGAAATCAGCGCTGGAAGCGCGCGGCGTGAAGGACGCGTTCGACCCGGGGCACGCGGATTTCTCGGGCCTTGCCGATCCCAAGCAGGGGCCGCTGTGGATTGGAGATGTGATTCACAAGGCGTTCATCTCGGTCAACGAAGAGGGCACCGAAGCTGCCGCAGCCACCGCCGTGGTCGCGGTGGGCACTGCCGCGCCTCCGCCGGAGAAGGTGGAGCTCACCCTCGATCGGCCCTTCGTGTTCGCCATTCGCGACAACGCGACCGGCGCAGTGCTGTTCCTCGGCCGCGTGATCAAGCCCTGAGCGGAACGCTCAGGCAGCGCCCATGGCGATACGGACGCGCGGGTCGCGTGCGTCCGGCCTTTGGGCGGCCTTCGCGAACTCGGGCGCGCTGACGGAGCAGACCTCGAAGGTGGATGCCACGGGGCCGATGCGGATGGCGCCGATCTGCTTGCTGTTGACGCCGCCGCGCCGACACAAGAGCGCCAGCAGGCGACGGGGATCGGCGCCGTTGTTGGCGCCCCAGTTCACGCGGAACGGAACGAACGTGGAGGGCGCGTCGCCCTCTTTGCCGAGGCGCGCGCGGGGAATCGGAGCCGCGTTCGCCATGCGGGCAGGCGGCGCGTTGTTGAACGGACGCGGACCTTGCGGCGGCGCGTTGTTGAACGGACGCGCACCTTGCGGCGGCGCGTTGTTGTACGGACGCGCACCCTGCGGCGGCGCGTTGTTGTACGGACGCGCACCTTGCGGCGGCGCCTTGGAGTACGCACGCGGGCCCGCCTGGGGCCTGGTGCTGGCGTGCGGCGCGTGTGTGTTCGCGAGCGGCGCGTGGCTCGAGTACGGCACCGGCGGCGCAAAAGCGCGGCGCGCCGGAAGCGCTTCCACCGGCGCAATCGGAAGAGGCTCACAGGGTCCAGCATGGCCGGCGCTCTCCAGAAGCGTCGCGACCAGGAGCGTCGGATCCATGGACGCCAGGAGATCGGCGGCGAGGGCGGTCAATCGCGCGTCGGGCGGCGTCGTGCGTTCGGCGCTGAGCTCGAGCTTGAGGCGCTTGTCGGCCGCGGCGAGAACGTCGGCCGGGGTGGGCGCGGGCTTCCAGCTTGCCTGCACCCGCGCGCGGCGGAACATCTGCGTGACGCGCTCGCGTGCGGCCGGAGGCGCGAGGACGATGCTGACGCCCTTGTTTCCCGCGCGGCCGGTGCGCCCGCTGCGGTGGGTGAGCACCTCGGAGTCGCTGGGGGGATCGGCGTGGATGACGCGGGTCACGTCGGGGACGTCGATGCCGCGGGCGGCAACGTCGGTGGCGATGAGGGTCTTGACCGCGCCGGATCGGAACGCATCGAGGCGCTTCGTGCGCTCTCGTTGCTCGAGCTCGCCGCTGAGGGCGCGGGTGGTGAAGCCGACCGCGCAGAGGCGATCGGCGAGATCGGAGGCTTCGATGCGCGTGCGCACGAACACCAGGGTTCGCTCGCCGGGGGTCATCAAGAGAAGGTTTCTGATCGCCGCGTCGCGATCAGAGGCGCGAACGATGTGGGCGATGTGGACGATGTCCTGGTTTGCGTCGCCGAGGGTGGTCCCCTCGATCATGCGCGCGTTCTTCTGGTAGCGATCGGCCAGCGACCGCACCTCGCGCGAGAAGGTCGCCGACACCAGGTGAGTGCGCTTCTCGGCGGGGAGCTTGGCGAGGATACTCTGCAGCGTCTCGCGGAAGCCCAAATCGAGCATTTGATCGGCTTCGTCGAGGACGACGGCGCGCACCATGCTGGCGTCGATGGCACCGCGCTCGAGATGATCGAGCAGGCGGCCCGGCGTTCCCACGATGACCCGCGGATCTTGACGGAGAGCGCGATGCTCGCCCTGCACGCTGGTGCCTCCGGTGACGGCGCAAACTTTGGCGCCGAGGGGCTCCAGGAGCCAGGTGAGCTCGAGAGCGAGCTGGGCTGCGAGCTCCCGCGTCGGCGCGATGATGATGGCAGCCGGCTTTTTGGCCTCGATCGCCAGGTCGGGCGCGATGACAAAGCCCAGGGCCACGGTCTTTCCGGAGCCGGTTTGCGACGAAATGCGCAAATCCTGGCCGGCAAGGGTGGGATCGAGGACCGCTTCTTGGACGGGGGTGAGGGCATTGAAGCCGCGGCGGACGAGCGCACCGGCCAGCAGCGCCGGAACGAGGGAAAACGGAGCGGATGCGGGGTCCACGCCGGAGGCGTGGGTGAGAATCGAGGGCATAGGGCCGCGGAACTTAGCAGAAAGACTCGGGTGCGCACGGAAACGGCGAAGATCGTTTTCATGCCGGCCAGCGCACCTGCCTAGCGAACGCGTGGATGGTGCGGTAAGAGGCCGCGATGAAGAACGTGCGCCTTCCCGGGATTTCGTGGCTCTTTGCGCTCTGCGCGTGTGGCAGCACGACGGTCAACTTGCCGGCGGGGCCCGGCGGAGATGCGGGCCCCGGGGATCCCACGATGGGGCTCGATGGTGGCAAAGTCGACGGCAGCAAGCCCCTCGACGGCGGCACCGAGGACGCCGCACCACCGGATGCCCTCAAAGGTTGCACCCTCGACCCCGGTGCACCGACGGTTGCGGTCGATGGCGGCGCTCCAAGCGATCCCATCGGGGCCGAGAATTTCACCCTGGCGCAGGCGCTCATGGGCTTTCCGTCCGGGGCGGGAGACCTCAAAGCGGCCATCACCACCGAAAAGTCGACCATTCTGTGCACGCTCGATGAGGCGAAGGCGCCCATCTCGGTCGCAAACTTCGTGGGCCTGGCGCGCGGCACGCGGCCTTACCTCGATACCTCCACCAACCAGTGGACGACCGGCCACTTCTACGACGGCCTCATCTGGCACCGCGTGATCCCCGGCTTCGTGATTCAGGGCGGCGATCCGTTGGGCGATGGAACCGGCGGACCGGGCTACGATTTGCCGCAAGAGAACCACGGGCCCGAAACCTTGGGGGCACTGGCCATGGCCGCGAGCAGCGCTCCGAGCGGGAGCCAGTTCTACATCGTGGTCGGCAAGGGTCCGGCGGCCGACTACAACGTGTTCGGCCACTGCGCGACGGAAGTGGCGGTCGACATCGCCAACGTCCCCCGCGACGCCAACGACAAACCGAAGACCCCGGTGCACATGCAAAAAGTCGTGATCGCGCGCTGCCCGTAGCCAGCAATCGAAAGAACCGCGGCGAACGCGCCCAGCGTCACCCGTGCTCACCCACGATGGTGCGCCGGCGGTTGGACACGATGACCATCCGCCGTCGCTTGTCGTGCGCCTCCACGGCCACCATCCTGAGGTCGTCGGGCGCGGCGCCGCGCGCAGCCTTTCGCGCGACCACGCCTACCTTGGCCTGCAAGGTTTCCAGCGGCGTGCCGGCATCGGGTGGCAGGACCGCTGATTTACGGTTTGTAGACCGCGCGCGCCGCATGCCGTTTTGCCGCAACACCTCATCCATCTCGTCGTCGTTCATCTCGCTACCACCCAACTCCCAGACAGGTGAACTGGCGCAAAATCTTGCACTCCAGCGCAACGTGAAGATCCGACGAAGGGCCCTTGCCGGAGAGGCCGTGCGGAATGCCCTTCAAATAGCGCATCTTGGCGTCGAAGAGGGCGCGCGCGGGGGAGCTTCCGCGCTGCGATTCGGCCCAGAAGGCATCGTGAAGCGGCTGGCCCAGGTAGCCGTACGGATTGCGGGCGCGCGGAAGCTTCGCGGTCGGTGAATAGTGCAATCCGGTTGATCCCACGAAGGCTACAGCGCCATTTTTGAGCGCACGCAGCGCAATCGAGGTTTCCGGTGTTCGGCCACGAAGGCGCTTTCCGGGGCGCGCGTTTGCGGCCGGCGTGTCGACGATGAGGGCGCCCCAGCAGCATGCCGCAAAGACGACCGCGCCCTCGAGCTTCGGGATGTTCCTGATCTTGACGGCATCGACCACCGTGTCGTCCTCGTCCTCCCCCAGGAAGCGACCGGGATCTTCGGCCAGCCCGTGAAGCATCAAATACACGCGGTCGCTCTTCTTCCAGACGCGGCGTAGATCGGAAGCCTTGGTGGGCGCGGAGATCTTCATCCGCTTGGCCGACATACGGCGATACACCTCATCGGCGAACGGACGTAGCTTGCTGCGCAGGCCGAAGGCCGGCCCCTTTCCGCCCGCATCGGATGCAGAGAGGAGGCTTGCGAGGAACGCGACCGAGCCCGCGTCGGGAACGCGGCTTACCGGGAGCTCCGGCATGGGATCGTCGTCGGTCTGCCCGTAAACGTCGTCGCTCCAGACGATGAAGTGATCGACGTCGTCCGCAGGCTCCGTTCGCGAGCCCGGCGGAATGCATCCCATGCGCTGTGCCGGGATGACCCCGTAGCCGCCGAGCAGGACGACGCCCTTCACGCCAGGGGTTTTCGCGAGGCGCTCCCGCACGAGGAGGGCCACCTCGGCTGCAGTTCTATAAGTAGCATCGACGCGAAGGACCGGCAGCCTGCTCTGCTGATCGATACGGTCGAGCAGCTTCGACGCTGCGGCGCGATCGCGGACGCTTCTGCCGAGGGCCCTCTCGTCCGTCACGAAGAGGAGGTCAGGCAGCGCGCGCCCCGAGCCCAGCTTTCCGTCCTTGTGCATGCGGGTCCCGGTGTACATTGCTGGCGTGCTCGGCGGGGACTCGTATTCACGGGTAGGCAAGTCGATCGGCCAGTATCGCATCGTGCGCGAGCTCGGTCACGGCGGCATGGGGGTCGTGTACGAGGCGGTGCACACGGTCATCGGGCAGCGCGCGGCGATCAAGATGATCTCCGTCCGCGGCACGCCCGATCCGGAGTTTCTCGTGCGCTTCGAGGCTGAAGCTCGGGCGGCGAGCGCCGTGCAGCACCCGGGGCTGGTGAAGGTATTCGACTTTGGCACCGCTCCCGACGGGGCGCCCTTCCTCATGATGGAGTTCATCGAGGGAGAGACGCTCCGCACGCACATTCAAGAGCGCAAACCCTTCCCCATCGCGCGTGCTTGCTACATCGCGCGCCAGATGGCGACGGCGCTCAGCGCCATTCATGCGCAGGGCATCGTTCACCGCGATCTCAAGCCCGAGAACGTGATGCTGGCGCCCGACGATGCGGCCGAGGGAGGCGAACGCATCAAGCTGCTCGATTTTGGAATTGCACGCCGTGTCGACGAGTCGAGCACCAACCCGGGCGTCATCGTGGGCACTCCGCGTTACATGTCGCCCGAGCAATGCGCCTGCGGCAAGATCGGCATCGCCACAGACGTGTATTCGCTCGGAATCGTGTTTCACGAGATGCTCTACGGTGCCACGCCCTTCGTGGGCGACTCGGCCCGGGTCATGCGCGGGCACATCGCCGATGAGGTGGTCATCGTTCCCGACCAGCGCGTCTCCGACGATCTGCGAAATCTGCTGGCGGCGATTCTGGCCAAAGAGCCGGCGGAGAGGCCGACCACCGCCGCCATCGAAGACGCGCTTCGCCGGCACGCCTCGGAGCACCCCAAGCCGAGCGGGCTTTCCACCACGGTATTTCCCTCGAACGTGGAGGCTCCCAAGGCGCGCCGCAGGCCGTGGGCGCGGTCGCTTTTGGGGCTCGCGTTGCTCTCCCTGGCAACGCTGGGTGCGGGTGGCATCGTGCGGGCGCTGCGAAATCCCACGCGTCCTGCCATCGGGCTCCTGGGAATGACGGAGCTCCGCGGCGGCACCTTCACCATGGGCCGCTCGCCGGAGGAGATCGCAAAGGAGTGCGAGCGCCTGGGGCCGACCTGCCGCAAAGACGCGCTCGAACGCGAGCAGCCACCTCGCCGCGTCACAGTGTCCCCCGTGTATCTCGACAATCACGAGGTCACCAACGCCGATTTCGCTACCTGGCTTAACGTCGATCCCGCGCGCCTGGTCGTGGAAGAAGACTCCGATTCGCACACGAAGCGTTACGTGTTCGATCGCGCGCAGCACCGGTTCCTTCTCGACCTATGGCCGGGGCACCTCGGCGTGCTGCTCGGACCCGGCGACACCTTTGCACTGCGCCCGGGCTACGAGCGAAAGCCGGTCGTGCAAGTGACCTGGGACAGCGCGCAGATGTACTGCGAAGCCCGAGGGAAACGGCTTCCCACCGAAGCCGAATGGGAGCTCGCCGCCCGCGACGATACCGCGCGCCTTTACCCATGGGGTGACGCCGAGCCAACATGCAAGGGCGTAGTGCTGGGGCGCGTCGCCGGCCTTCCCTGCTCCGATCTGCCGGCCGGCCCCGAAGACGTGGAGAGCTCTCCGCAGGACTGGACGCCGGAGCGCATCGCCGACATGGGAGGCAACGTCTCGGAGTGGGTCTTCGATGCGTTCGAGCTCCCCTACTACCCGGATTGCGGCAGCTGCCTCAATCCGCGCGTCGAGCGGCGATCCAGCGAAGGCGAAGATCTGCGCGTCTTCCGCGGCGGCGCTTGGGCCAGCACCATCTTCGCCCGCGCCAGCGCGCGAGGCCGCTGGAAGCGCATGACCGTCGCCGATAACATCGGCTTCCGCTGCGCGTCGGATGCCACACACTGAAAATGCCGCCCACGACCGTCGAACGAGGAGAGTCATCATGAAGACAGAGCGCTTGCCCCTGGAGTTGCGCAAAGGAACGAAGATCGCGGTCAAGATCGATCGCAAATGTCCCTTCACGGTCCTCTACGACAAGAGCGCGCCGCTCCGGAAGCGCGTCCTCGGTTTCGTCGACGGAGGCGATCCGTCGATCACGCTTCCCAGGGCGGCCGACGTGCGATCCCTCATGCTCCTGGGAAATGTCGACAAGAAGGCCTGGCAGGCCATGAAGACAATCCTCGATCAGGGCGGCGATCCTGGCCCGCCCGGCACCGCCGGAAACGGCAACGGGCGCATTTGAGACTCGATCAAACGGATCCGCCAGCTCAGCGAAAGCGATCGGTCGCGCTCACCAGCTCGCTCGTGATGCCGGGCTCGTTGGCGGAGTGCCCGGCGTCCGAGACGATGCGAAGGTCGGCCTCGGGCCAGGCGCGGTGGAGCGCCCACGCCGATTCAATGGGACACACCACGTCGTAGCGCCCTTGCACGATCACGCCGGGCAAGTGACGGATGCGCCCGATGTTGCCGAGCAGATCGCGCGGCGGCGCAATCCAGGCGTCGTTGACGAAGTAGTGGCACTCGATCCGCGCGAAAGCCAAGCTGAACGCGTCTTCTTCGGTCTTCGAGATCAGATCTTGGCTGGGCACGAGGCAGCTCGTGCTGCCCTCCCACACGCTCCATGCGCGCGCGGCGTTCTGTCGGACCACAGGATCGTCGCCGGTGAGGCGCCGGTGGTAGGCGTGCAGAAGATCGCCGCGCTCGGCCTCGGGAATGGGCGCCAGGTAGCCTTCCCAGGCATCCGGAAAAATCGCGCTCGCGCCGCGCTGGTAAAACCACTCGATTTCTTGTTTTCGCAGGAGAAAGATCCCGCGCAGAACCAGCTCCGTGACGCGATCGGGATGGGTCTCGGCGTAGGCCAGCGCAAGGGTGCTCCCCCAGGAGCCGCCGAACACTTGCCAGCGCTCGATACCGAGCTTCTCCCTCAGCTTCTCGATGTCGGCCACCAGATCCCAGGTGGTGTTGCCGTCGAGCGAAGCGTGCGGGGTGCTCTTGCCGCAGCCACGCTGATCGAAGAGCACGATGCGGTAGGTGCTGGGGTCGAAGAACCGGCGATGCTTCGGCTCGGTTCCGAATCCGGGCCCGCCGTGCAGAAAGACCACCGGCTTGCCCTTGGGGTTACCCGACTCTTCGAAGTAGAGATCGTGCCCTCCGCCCACATTCAGGCGACCGGTACGAAAAGGCTCGATTTCAGGGTAAAGCGTTCGGCGCGACATCATGGCTACCTAGCACTGCTAGAGCCGCGCGGCGATCCTCCCGGCAATGACGGTGGCGACGGCCATGATGGTCTCTTGCGGGTTCACCCCGATGCCGGTGGGCAACACCGATCCGTCGCACACGAAAAGCCCAGGGACGCCGTGCCGTTCGCCATCGGGCGTCACGCCTGAGTTACGCGGATTTTTTCCGATGCGGCAGGTACCGTTCACGTGCGCCGAGAAGACCGCGAGCTCGTTGGGCCCCATGCGTCGCGCTCGAATCTCCGGCAAATCAGCTTCCGATCGGATGCGAACGGGGTCGGTGTGCAGGGTCAAGACTTCGCGCGCGCCTGCCGCCAGCTGAATGCGCGCGGTCGACTCCATGGCCTCGGCCAGGTGCTGGCCGTCGGTCTTGCCGAGGCGATAGCGAATGTGTGCTCTGCCGTTGCGGTCGAGCGTGACCGAGCCGTTCGACACCTTGCGATCGGCGCCGTCGCGCACGAGGGCGATCATGGTTCCGGTGCGACGGAAGGCCGTGAGCAGATCCCGGTGCGACTCGCCGAAGCCGCTGGCCGACGCTGCCGCCAGCGCGGGGTGAATGGGCGGGCACTCGATCCAGTAGCCGTACCCTTGCGCGCTCTTTCGGCCGAACTGGTTGCACATCACCGAGAGCGGAATGCCGGCCGCGCTGTATATGTCGCGATCGTAGAGGCCGAGCACGCAGGTCGTGGGATGCAGGCGCAAGAAGCGTCCCACGCCGCCGCCACCGAGGCCTGATCGCTGCAGGATCAGTGGGGTGCCCACAGCGCCAGCAGCAACGACGACCACCTTGGCGTCCACGGTCAAAGTGGCGCGGGCGGACTTCTTGGCGTCGAGGATGCTGGCCGTGACGCGTTTTTTGGGGAGCCGTCCGCCGCGCTCGAGCACGTCGATCCGTTGCACGCGTGCGTCCGCGTAGAGGCGCGCGCCGGCCGCGAGGGCGCGGGGCACGAAGGTGACCAGGGTGCCCTGCTTGGCGTTGTAGCGGCACCCGTAGCCGCAAAATCCGGCGCGCACGCACTCCTTGGCGTTGATCTTTCCGGCTTCGGCGTGCCAGCCCAGCTTGGCCGCGCCGTCGAGGAGCAGGCGGTTGTTGGCGGAGTGGGCGTCATCGGGAACACGGCGCGCGCTGACCTCGCGCTCGATCTGCTCGAAGATGGGCGCCATATCGGACGGGCGCATGGCTTCGGTGCCGAAATCGTCGGCCCATTCGTCGAGGACGTGATCGTCCGGACGGAGCATGATCATCCAGTTGATGGTGGTGCCGCCGCCGACGCTCTTGCCCTGAAGGATCTGGATGCTGAGATCGTCGGTCGATCGCAGACCCCCGTCGGCGTAGAGACGCTCGGTCATCTCCGTCTCGTTCTCGCTGAAATCGCCGGCAGACCAGAAGCCGCCTTCTTCGAGGAGGACCACGTCGTGTCCGGCTTCGGCCAAGCGCGCCGCGGCCACTGCTCCGCCGGCGCCGGTGCCGATGACCACGACGTCCGCGGTGAGCTTCTGATCGCCCGTCACGTCGGACCCCAAGGTGACGCCCTTGGGAACCGCATGCTCATCGCGCCAAGCCGCGCCGTCCGCCGCCCGAACGAGGAGCGGCAATTTTGCGCCGCCGGCCGGTGCGCGCGCGATGGGCTCGTCTTCCCGGGGATGCCCAACACCCGGTCCCTCGAAGGGAAACTTCACCTCGCGGGAGTGGAGCGGCCCCTCGTAACCGATGCCCTGCTGCGTCTCGGCCTGCGAATACGCGACCGCCAGCAAGAGCCGGCGTATGCCCTGAAAAATCGTGCGCTGAAGCGGCAGGCGCGAATGACCCCACCGCGCCAGCATCCGATCTTGCGCATCCGGCGGAAGCGTGGCGAAGGGCCGAGGCACGCCGAGGGTGAGGAACGCCGTCAGCCGCGCACCGAATGCATCGAGCGCGAAGCCCAGCTCACGCTCCTTGCGTGGCAACGATAGAAAGCGCTTCTGCACCAGCGCCGTGAGATCGAGCAGCGGACCGCGCGCGGCGTCGTAAGCGTGCGGAACGATGCGCCTCGCGGCCGCATCCAGCGTGGCGCGTTGGGATTTCGAGAGGGCCAAGGTACGGGTGCGGTTTCGTTACGGCGTGCGCCAGGCGTATCCGTCTTGCGAGAGGAGCGCGTCCGCGGCGCTGGGCCCCCAATCACCGGCCGCGTAGGTCGCGGGCGGTCCGCCTTTTCCACCTTCCCAGTACGCCAGCAGCGGATCGGTCAAGTGCCACGCCGCCTCCACCTCATCGCTACGGGTGAAGAGCGTGGCGTCGCCGATCATGCAGTCGAGAAGGAGCGTCTCGTAGGCGGGGTGAACCTCGCTCCCGAAGACGTTGGAGTAGGTGAAATCCATCTCCACCGGCGTGACCTCGATCCCCGGGGTGAGCGCCATCGCCGCGCCGGGGACCTTCACCTCGAAGCCGATGCTGACGCCGTCGTTGGGCTGAATGCGCAACACGAGGACGTTGTTGACCAGCGTCTCTTGCGGGCACGGCTCGTACATGAGCTTCTTGGGAAGGCGAAAATGAATGGCCACTTCCGAGGTGCGCTTCTTCATGCGCTTGCCGGAGCGAAGATAAAACGGCACGCCGCGCCAGCGGTCGGTGTCCACCGTCAGCCGAAGTGCGGCGTAGGTCGGCGTGATGGAGGTGGCGGCCACGTCCGGCTCCTCGCGGTAGCCGATGACCTTGCTGCCGCGGACGGTCCCGGCTGTGTACTGCGCGCGAACGGCGGAGCAAGCGTCGCCGGTGACGATGGGTGCGATGGCCCGAAGGACCTTCACCTTCTCGTCGCGAATGGCGTCCGCGGTGGGTGAGGCGGGTGGCTCCATCGCCGTCAGCGCCAGGAGTTGCAAGAGATGGTTCTGGAACATGTCGCGCACGACGCCGGCGCTCTCGTAGTACTTGGCGCGCCCTTCCAGGCCCACCGTTTCGGCAGCGGTGATCTCGACGTAGGCGATGTGCTCGCGGCTCCACAGCGCCTCGAAAATGGCGTTCGCCGAGCGGAACACGAGGACGTTCTGCACCGTCTCTTTGCCGACGTAGTGATCGATGCGATAAATCTGCGGCTCGGCGAAAGCTTCCAGCACCAGCGCGTTGAGCTCGTGCGCGGTGGCCAGGCTTCGGCCGAACGGCTTCTCCACGATCACGCGGCGCCAGGGGCGCTGCTTGGGATTTTCGATCTTGGGAGCCAGACCGCTGGCCGAGAGATTCTTGACGATGGGCTCGAAGATGAACGGCGGCACTGCCAGGTAAAAGAGCCGATTGCGACGCGCCGCATCGAGCTTCTCTTCCAGGGCCGCCAGGCGCTGGGTAATGGCCCCATACGCGCCGGGATCGGTGAGGTTTGCAGTGACCCAGAACAAGCGATCGCAGAGCCGCTTCCAGACCTGCTCGTCGAACCCTTTGACGTCGTCGGAATTGCCGAGCGCGTCGCGCATGACGGCGCGAAAAGAGACGTCGTCGTGGGTCTCGACGCCTACGCCGAGAATGCGGAAATCCTCGGCCAGGAGATTTTTCACGGCAAGCTGATAGATGGCGGGAACGAGCTTGCGACGAGCAAGGTCCCCGACCGCGCCAAAGATGACGAGCGTGCATGGCTCGCCTTGCATCATGGGACCGAGCGGGGCCGGGGGCTTGCTGGTGATCATGGGCGGCAACCTACTTGGACGCCTGCTTCTCTTTCTTCTTCTTTTGCTTCTCTTTGGTCGAGAGCTTCGGCTGGTTGTTCTTCTTGGGCTTCTCCTGTCCCTTTGCCATGGCGTGCCTCCTTTGGTGTAGGTTTTCGCAAGCGCGAGAACGCCCGAGCGTAAGCTTTCCGCGGCGGCCGGAAAAGCCCTTGCCGTCGCACCCCAGTCGTTTGCGGCTATCCGACATCGCCGCCAGACGGAGTACGCTCCCGCGCGATGAGCGGGCAGCTTCAACATGTCGAGGACGGCGGCGCCCGGTGTGCGTTTTGTACGCGGCAGGCAGCGGGTCCCTGCGCGTCATGCGAACGGCCCGTGTGCGGCGAGTGCTGCACCCTCACCGAAGGTGGCGCCAAAGTGTGGGCCATCTGCCTGGAGTGCGACCGCAAGGGCGGACGCTCGCTCAAAGGCGCCTGGCGCGGCCTCCTGCTGTGGCTCGGCGGCTTGCTCTTGCTGCTGGCCGCGCTCACGGCGGCCATGGGTTGGCTCGCGCGATGATCTATTGAACCGCGCAGATTTCGTATTCGCGCAGCCCCTGCTTCACCCGCAGCTCAACCACTTCGCCCACGGTCTTGCCGATGAGCGCTTGCCCGATCGGGGAGGGAGGCGTGACCACCTGGATCTCGACCCCGCCCACGTTGGCGCGCATTCCGCCGCCCACGGGAGACATGAAATAATGCTGAGACGCTCCGTCGCGCAAGAGCTCGACGACCGCGGAGAGCGCGATGGGATCGGCCTTTCCGAATGCGCGCAGGGTGAGAAACGCGAGGGCGTTCTCCACTTTCTCCAGCTCCCGGGATCGATTGGCCTGGGCACCTGCCAGATACGCAGCTTCGAGCCCGCGGGTGTCTTTGTCGTTCTCCGGCCGGCTCTCTTCGTGGGTGGCTTGCTCGTGCGCGGACCTGGCCGCGCGCATGAGCGACTCCACCTCGGTTGCCACAGTGGCCCGCAGCTCACGCACCAGGGCTTGCTTGTCGATCTTCATGGCCCTCTTCGCCACACCGTCGCCAGCCAGGGCTGCTCGCTGCGTGGCTTTCCCTCCGGCCGGTAATAATGCGCGATCTCCACGAATCCTGCCGCCGTCACGTGGGCGCGCCACGACTCCAGCGTGTGAAAGGCGCCGTAGCGCTCGCCAGAAAATCCTTCGTGATCATCTCCCCGCGGGTTGGAGCAAAAGAGAACCCCCTCTGGGACCAGCGCATCGCGCAGCGCACCGAGAACACGCGCCAGCTCCTGGGCCGGCACATGGAACAGCGACGCGTTGGCGAATACGCCGTCGAAACGCGCGGCAGGTAGGTCCAGGCTCAAGAAGTCCTGGTGGAGCACCTCGCAGCCTTCCGAGCGCGCCATCTCCACGAAGCGCGCGGATCCCTCCAGGCCTACCGCGTGATGGCCCAGCGCGCGAAAGCGGAGAAGATCACGGCCGGGGCCGCAGCCAAAGTCGAGGATCGTGAACGGCGGCGTGCCAACGATGGCGCCGAGCAGCGCCGCGATGTTCTGAGACACGTCGTGATCCCAGGTGCCCTCGCGAAAGGACACTGCCGAAGCGTCGTAGTGCGAGACGGTGCGTTCCGTGGCCGCTTTCAGCTCCGCAGAGGTGAGCTCCTTCTTGGGCACGCGCGCGCTCATTTCCCAACTTCGGCGGCGATGGCGTCGGCTTCGCGGGCGCCTTCGAGGGCACGGGCGTGCTGCTCGGGCACGGAAAGCATGTCCGCTGCCGCGCGAAACCGGGCCGCCAGATCTCGCCAAAGCGCCGGGTTCGGCGCACGCGGCGCAAAGGCGCGACGAATGAGCGCCGCGTCGAACGCGGCCATTCCCGCGTAGGGTCCGCGCGGATTGGACAGAGCGATGGCGTCGAGCGCCACCGTGTCAGCAGTGCCGAGGGCGTCGGGCGCCGGGCGCTTGATCATCTGCGACGCGTCATCGGGGCCGCCGTGGAGCGCCAGGGCGAGCGCGAGATAAAGATCGCCTTCCGCACTCCGCGCTTCGTCTTTGGGGCCGCGGGTGAGGAGCGCCGTCGCTTCGTCGAAGTCGACCGCGCGCCAGTACTGCTGGCCCAAGGCAATGCGCGCGCGGGCGTAGGTGGTGCGGGCTTCGCTGTCGAGCTTCTCGGATTTGAGCGCCACGCGAAACGCCCGCGGAACTCCGACCTCCGCCATCGCGCGAAGCGTCTTGGTGGCGAGCGGCGGGGGTGGCGGGAGGACCAAGCCGGCATAAAACGTGGGCAAGCGCGCAGCCAGGCGCGCGTTCACGTCCGGCGTGGGTACGGTCTCACGCGGCGGGAGAAGCAGCGCGTCCAGCGCGTCGATGCGACGCCCCGCGTAAAGCTGCGACAGGAGCCTGCGCGCGCGGGTGACGCGATCATCCTTCACCACGCCCAGGATGGCGAGCTCGTGCAGCCCCACCAGCGCCGCATCGCGCCCGCGATCTTTGCGCGGATCGAGCATCTGATCGAGCGACCCTTCGTAGACGGCGAGAAGCTCCGGATCTTTCGCAAAGGTGTCGGGCACTGGCAGCGCTCGCACCAGCTCGACGATCCTCAGATCGGCCAGGCCAGCTTCCACCGCCACCACCGCTTTGCCGTAGTCGCTCAGCGTCGCCCCGGCGGCGGAGAGCTCCTGAATGGCCTTGGCCTGATCGTTCATCCAGGCAAAAACAGGCCCTTTGATGAAGGCGGTGACCCGCGCCTTGTCGTGCGGTGCGGCCAGAGTCGGCACGCCCGATCCGGTACGTGACAGACGCGCCGCCAGCGCGAGGCCGGTCAGCGCGTGATGCATGGCGCCCGACATCTCTCTGGGCGGCGCGTTGACGAGAGGCAAGGCCAGCGCGTCGCCACAGGCCATGGGTGCACGCTCGATGCGAAGTGCGCGCACGAACCCGACCGGGAGCAGGGGGCAGCCCTCGAGCGCCGTGAGCTGGGCATCGCTCTTGGCGCTGTCCGTTTCGCTCAGTGCAGTGTCGAGAGACGCAAACGCCGACGCAGCGTCCGTACACGCCGGAGGCGCCGTTTTTTTTCGGGACACAAATGCGGCACACACCGCTGGCGCCTTGGGGAGCCCCGCTGGCGCCGGCGGAAAGGGCGTGGGCGCGCGTGCCGGATCGTTCGTTCGCGTCAGGGTCTCCTCGCGAAGTTGCCCGCGAACCGCGAACGGGTCCGTCGCCACCGGCGCGGTCACCGGAGCTCCGGCCTTGGGCGAATCGGGCGCAGCCGGCGCCGCGGGTGGAACCATGGCCGCGGGCGTCGCGGCACAGCCAACGAGCCAAGAGACGAGAAGAGCGCCACCAAATTTTCTCATGTTGCGAACCAACCGCGCGTCCACAAAAGGATCACCGCTGCGCCGACGACGACCCGGTAGTACCCGAAGGGCATCAACCCGCGCCGCTGCAGGTATCGCAGGAACACGGAAATCACCGCCCAGGCGACGAGAAACGACACCAAGAATCCGATGGCGACGTTGGTGAAACCCGCCGCCGCAAGCTCGTGACGACCTTTGAAGGCTTCGTACGCCGTCGCCGCACCAAGCGTGGGCAGCGCCAGCAAGAAGGAGAATTCCGCTGCGGTCGCCGTGGAAATGCCGGTGAACTGACCGGCCAGGATGGTGCACATCGAGCGCGACGACCCGGGACACAAGGACACGCACTGCCCGAGGCCGATCAGGAAGGCGCGACGCGGCGTCACGTGCTCAAGACCCACCAGCCCGACAACCCTTTGATTTTTCCGGATCTGCTCCACGGCCACCATGAGGATGCCGCCCACGATGAGCGCCATAGCGACCGGCAAGGGACCGAAGAGAAGCCGCTTGATGGTCTTGCGCAGGAGGAGCCCGGCCACGGCCGTCGGCGCAAACGCTGCCAGGAGGGAGATGAGGAGGGTGACTGACGTAGGATCTTTCTTGAAGAGGCCCTTCAGGTGCCCCTTCAAGAGCACCCGGTAGTGCACCACCACCGCCAACACCGCGCCGAGCTGAATCACGATGTCGAAGGAGGAGCTTCCCTCCCCGCTCACGCCGAAGACGCGATGAAGCGCGGCTTCGGTCAGGATCAAATGGCCTGTCGACGACACCGGCAGGTACTCGGTCAGACCCTCGACGATGCCGAGAATGAGCGCGATAATCGGGAGCACGCGCGCAGCCTAACCTGCCTTTTGGACCTGGTGCGGATTTGCGTCGCCGCGACTGCGATGCCGCGGCGTGGATGCCCCGGACCGCGAAAACGCTGGAAAAACCAAGGTGGTTCAAGCATTGCTTATCACCCGAGCTTGCCCGCCGGATCGGCAAACCCCTTCAAGGAGAATGAACATGCGTCGACTCACCTGGCTGTTCTTGTTGCCCGCTATGGCCTTTGGCGGAGTGCTCCTTTTGCCTCGAAGCGCGGAGGCCGGGCTCGCAGCCTGCGGAAACATCGACGTGAAGGCGGACGCGAAGTGTGAGGTAACTGTGAAGGGGGGCTGTGAAACGCAGTGCACACCCATCAAGTTCGAGGCCGCCTGCGCCGCCAAGTTCGAGACCATGTGCGAGGGCATGTGCAGCGCGACGGTCTCGGCCGAATGCACCACCAGCTGTAAGACCAAGTGCGCCGCCGACTGCACGGCCATGCCGGCCAAGCTCGACTGTGCGGGCGAGTGCAAGCTCGATTGCGACGCCACCTGCTCCGCCAAGTGTGCGTCCGACGCGAACTCGTCGGAGTGCCAGGCATCCTGCAAAGCCTGCTGCGGGGGCCGCTGCGACGGCAAGTGTACGGGCACGCCGCCGACGGCAACGTGCGACGCAAAGTGCGATGCGTCCTGCCAGGGCTCGTGTCAGGCCCAGGCCAACGTGGACTGCCAGGTGAAGTGCCAGTCGACGCAGTACGCGAGCTGCAAGACGAGCCTTTCCGGCGGCTGCAAGACGCAGTGCGAGAAGCCCGAAGGCGCGCTCTTCTGCGACGGCAACTACGTCGACACCGGAGACAACCTGAAAAACTGCATCGACGCGCTCAACGCGTATCTGAACATCAAGGTCGAGGCGAGCGCGAGCGGAAGCTCCAGTTGCGACGGCGGCACCTGCGAAGCGAGCGGGCAGGCCCAGGCGAAAATCTCGGGCTGCTCTGCGTCACCCTCCAGCCTCACGGTGGGCGACGGGGCGCTCCTTGCGGGCGTGGGCGGATTCTTCGCGTTCGCGGCGGCACGCCGTCGCAAGCGCGCGGCCTGAGAGCGGCGCGCAAAAACGTCATCCTGAGAGCGGCTTCTCGGGATGACGCCTTCCCTTGGGGCCGCGGCCGCCTTAAAAAGAGGCCATGAAACCGAAAATCGTCAAATCGGACGCAGAGTGGAAGAGCGAGCTTTCGCCGGATGCGTTCGCCATCACGCGGCAGAAGGGCACCGAGCGCGCCTTCACCGGCGTCTACTGGGACTGCCACGATGCGGGGACCTACCGCTGCGCGTGCTGCGACGCGCCGCTCTTCGCCTCCGAGAAAAAGTTCGACTCCGGATCGGGCTGGCCCAGCTTCACAGCGCCCCTCGCCGGCGAGAATGTGTCCACGGTGGAAGATCGCTCGCACGGCATGCAGCGCACCGAAGCCACCTGCAGCCAGTGCGGCGCGCACCTCGGTCACGTGTTCGACGACGGGCCGCGCCAGGACGGCGGCCTCCGCTACTGCATCAACTCCGCTTCGCTGAAGCTCGACAAGAAGTAGCGCCGCCCGGTCACTGAAAAGTGCCGACGCTCACATCGCCGAACACGGACTTCTGATCGGTGGTCCCGCCGACGACGTAGAGGCGGGATTTGTAGAGCGGGATGGTGGAGACGTAGCCGCGCGCCTTGGGGAGCCCCGGGCTGGTATTTTCGAAGGCGCCGATGGTGCCGTCGGCCGCGATGGTCGCCCGGCGAACGTGATCGACCATGGTGTTGCCGTTCTCGGCGCCACCAAGCAGGTAGAGGAAGCCGTTGTGGACGATGTTGGCCTGCGTTGACAGCGCGGTGTCGACGCCGCCGACACTGGTCCACGCCCCGAGGGTGCCGTTGTCCTTGATCTGCGCGCGCGAGATGTCCTTGAGCGGCATGGCGTTGGCCGCGGGGTCTCCGTCGTATCCGCCGACCACGTACAGGTAATCGCCGTTCACGAAGGACGAGTGATGCGTGCGCGGCGTGGGCATGTCCCCCGCTTCGGACCAGGTGCCGAGGCCGCCTGCACCGAGCGGCGCGCGTAGAACTTTGGAGACCGCCGTGGTCCCTTCGATGCCGCCGGTCACGTAAATGGCGCCCTTTCCGACGACCGCGGAGTGTCCGAAGCGCGGGCCGGTGAGCGGCGGGCCCTCCAGCCACGACTTGAAAGTGCCGTCGGCCTCCACGTACGTGAAATGCACCTTGTTGAGAATGGCGGCGCCCAGCTTGCCGCCCATCAGCACGACGGTGATCCCGTTGACGATCACGGCGTGCCCGGTGCGCTGGGTGGGGAGCGGCGCGGTCTGTGTCCATGCACCGACGTTTCCATCGGCCCCGATCGGCGCCATCCACGCGTCGAGGTAGTCCTTGGTGTAATCGGTTCCGCCCACCACGTAGAGAAATGCCTTGCCCGACGCTTCACCGATGAACGTCGTGTGCTGCGCGCGCGCAGGGGCGATGGCGGGACCGTCATTCCAGGACAGGACCGAGTCGCAGTTGCCGCCGCCGTCGGGCCGATGGGAGTCGGCCTCGCAGGGCGCAGCGTCCACGTTGCCGGCGTCGACCACAGGCGCCACCGGGACCGGGTCCGCTTTGCTGGAGCAACCGGAGAGACCCACGAAAAAGCCCAACATCGAAAGAAAGCAAGCGCGCATGGGCCCTCTCCTACCATGACCTCGGTTGCACGCTAGTTCTTCGGTGCGGCGATCACGCGCTTCACTTCTTCGAAGCGCTCGTTGGGGATGGGCACGCTCAGGTTGTATTGGGCGATCTTCCAGCGGCCGCCCGCGTCACGCAGAACGACGCCGCTGCCGCGCGCGGGACCAAGGTGCGGCGTATCCAGCGCTTCGTCGAACCACGCGGAGCCGCCGCCGGGAGCGAGCGTCACGTGACGTGTCGCGGCTTTGAAGGTCCACGCTTTTCCCTTGGCGAAATGGGGGTGCGCGTAAGCGCGAAACGCGTCCACATCCCAGCGCTCCGTGGCGTCGGTTCCCAGGAACACCGCGGCAGGCGCAAAATGGCCAAAATAACGCGCTTCGTCTGCCTTCGCTGCCGCATCGTGCCAATCGTCGAGCACGCGCGCGATCGCAGCTTCGGCGCCGCTCGTGGAAGCTTCGGCGGCAGGAGCGGTCGGCAGAGGCGCAGGCGCATTGGCGCAAGAGGGCAGCGCTAGAATCGTGACCAGCGAGGCGCAAAGAATCATCCGCATCCAGGCGCACGTATATGAGAAGAGGAGCCATGGCAAACCCGCTCTTTCGCGAACGCGAGGTCGACTTCCAGCTCTACGAGGTCGTCCAGGCCGACCGCCTGTGCGCGCTGCCGGCTTTCGCCGATCACTCGCGGGAGACCTTCGACTTGTACCTGCAGGCCACCCGCAGGCTCGCGCGCGAAGCGCTTTTTCCCGCGTATCGCGCGATGGATGAGGCATCCGCGCGCTTCGAAAATGGACGCATCTTCGTCCACCCCAAGATGAAGAGCCTCTACCCGCAGATGGTCGCGCTCGGATTGCTCACCGCCACGCGTCCCCCGGAAGTGGGCGGACAGAGCTTGCCGATGACGGTTGCGGCACTGGCCAGCGCCACCCTGATGGCCGCCAACCTCAGCGCGTACGGCTACATCGGCCTCACCGCAGGCGCTGCGCATCTCCTGGAGACCTTCGGCGACGCGCAGCTGAAGCGCGATCTGATGGAGCCCATGTACTCCGGCGCCTGGACCGGCACCATGGCGCTCACCGAGCCGGGCGCGGGAAGCAGCCTGTCCGACGTGAAGACCACCGCCAGAAAGACCGACAAAGGACACCACCTCCTTCGCGGCGCGAAGATCTTCATCTCCGGCGGCGATCACGACTTCGCCGAGAACATCGTGCACATGGTGCTGGCCCGCGGGACCGACGCGCCTCCGGGAACCAAAGGCGTTTCCCTCTTCGCCGTCCCCAAGATGCGCAGGGAGAACGGCAAGCTCGTTCCCAACGACGTCACAGTCACCGGGATGATTCACAAGATCGGCTGGCGCGGCATCCCCAGCCTCGCGCTCGGCTTCGGCGATCGCGACGATTGCCACGGCTGGCTCGTGGGTCAGCCCCATCGCGGGCTCGCCCACATGTTCCAGATGATGAACGAGGCGCGCATCATGATCGGGATGAACGGCGTGGCCACCGCCACGGTCGCCTATCAGGAGTCTCTCGCGTACGCGAGCACCCGGCCGCAAGGGCGCCCTCTCGGCGCCAAAGATCCCACCACGCCGCAAGTTCCGATCATCGCCCACGCCGACGTGCGGCGCATGCTCTTGCGCCAGAAGGCCATCGTGGAGGGCGGCCTTTCGCTCCTTCTCTGCACCTCGCGCTATGCAGATCTCGCCGTGCACGCCGTGGAAGCAGGCGAACGCCGTCGCGCCGCGCTGCTCCTCGATCTGCTCACGCCGATGGCCAAGACGTTTCCCGCCGAGCGGGGCTTCGAGTCCAACGCCTTGGCCGTCCAGATCCACGGCGGCTACGGGTACAGCACCGAGTACTTGCCCGAAGCGTGGCTACGCGATCAGAAGTTGAACAGCATTCACGAGGGCACCACCGGAATTCAGGGCCTGGATCTGCTGGGCCGCAAAGTGGTGGCGGAGGGCGGCGCGCCGCTTCGCCTCCTGCGCGACGAGATCGCACACGCCGCCGCCCGCGCCGACGCGGCCGGCGTGGATCCCACCTGGGGTGCGCGCGTGCTTGGCGCGATGGATGCGGCCGCGGCATTGACGATGGAGCTCGCGGCCTCGGGCATGGGCGGAGATCCCGAGGCGATGCTCCTGCACAGCGCCGACTACATGGATCTCTTGTCGACCGTGGTTGTCGGCTGGCAGTGGCTCTTGCAAGCCGCGGCCGCCAAGGAAGGCCGCGCCACCACCGAAGGTGACGCGGATTTCTACTCCGGAAAGCTGTGTGCCGCGCAGTACTGGATCCACACCGAGCTGCCGCGCGTCGCCCTACTCGCGGAGCTGTGCCGCTCACGCGAAGACGCCTACGCGCGCATGCAACCTTCGTGGTTCTGACCGCCAAAAGCTCAGGTCGCGGCGGTCTTCCGGTATTTCTTGTAGCGGTTGATGAGCGCGTTGGTCGAACCGTCGTGTGACGTGATCTTGCCGTCGACCTTCAGCTCCGGCTCGATCTTCTTGGCGAGCTGCTTGCCCAGCTCCACGCCCCACTGATCGAAGCTGTTGATGTTCCAGACGACGCCTTGCACGAACACCTTGTGCTCGTACATCGCCACCAGCCGGCCCAGCGCCTTCGGCGTCAGCTTTTGATACATGATGGAGTTGGTCGGCCGGTTGCCCGCGAAGACCTTGTGCGGAACGAGCGGCCCAATTTTCTCAGGCGTGAGCTTCTGCGCTTCCAGGTCGTCGCGCACTTCGGAGTCCGTCTTTCCCTTCATGAGCGCTTCGGTCTGGGCGAAGAAGTTCGCCAGAAGCACCATGTGGTGATCGTCTCCGTAGCCGCTGACGAGCGGATTGAACGTCTCCACCGCCGCCAGGAAGTCCGCCGGTAGAAGGCGCGTTCCCTGGTGAATCTCCTGGTAGAACGCGTGCTGACCGTTGGTGCCCGGCTCACCATAAATGACGGGGCCGGTTTCGTAATCGGTGATGAAGCGGCCCACGCGGTCGGTGCGCTTGCCGTTGCTCTCCATGTCCAGCTGCTGCATGTAGGCCGCGAAGCGGTCCATGTACTGGTCGTAGGGCAGCACGGCATGCGACGAGGTGCCGAAGAAGTTGATGTACCAGATGCCGAGCAGGGCCATCGTCGCCGGGATGTTCTTCTCCAGCGGCGCCGTACGAAAGTGCTCGTCCATCTCGTGCGCGCCGGCCAGCATCTCCTCGAACTGATCCATGCCGATGGCGCATGCGATGGGCAGACCAACCGCGCCCCACATCGAGTAGCGGCCGCCGACCCAATCCCAGAACTCGAACATGTTCTGGGTGTCGATCCCGAACTTGGCGACCTTCTCCTCGTTGGTCGACACCGCCACGAAGTGATACGGCACCGCCCGATCGCCGAGCTTTCCGACGAGCCACGCCTTGGCGGCGCGCGCGTTCATCATCGTCTCCTGGGTGGTGAACGTCTTGGAGGCGACGATGAAGAGCGTGGTCTCGGCGTCGAGGTTCTTCACCGTCTCGCTGAGGGCGGTGCCGTCGACGTTGGACACGAAGTGAAAGCGCAGGTCCTGCTGCCGGTAAGGGGCCAGCGCGTGGATGGCCATCACGGGGCCCAGGTCGGAGCCGCCGATACCGATGTTGACGATGTCGGTGATCCGCTTGTTGGTGTGCCCCTTCCAGGTGCCGTTGCGAATGCGCTCCGAGAACATGCGCATCTTGCCCAGGACCGAGTTGACCTCCGGCATCACGTCCTTGCCGTCCACCAGGATCGGCTTATTGGAGCGATTTCGAAGCGCCACGTGCAGGACCGGGCGTCCTTCGGTGTTGTTGATCTTCTCACCGGCGAACATCTTGTCGCGCCACTCCTCGACCTTTGTCGCGCGGGCCAGCGCGTAGAGGAGCTTCATGGTCTCGGCGGTGATGCGGTTCTTCGAATAATCGAGCAGCAAATCGCCGAGCTCGAGATGGAAGTTGTCGAAGCGGCGAAACTCGTCGGAGAAGAGCGTGCGCATCTGCACGTCCTTCACGGCCGCGTGATGTTGCGTCAAAGCCTTCCATTCGAGAGATTCGGTGAGGGCGCTCATGCGGCGGCAGACTAGCGGATTTTTCCTCTCTTCCGGGGAGGTGATTTCAACTCAGCGGATCGTGAATTCCAGGGTGAGCGGCTTTCCTGCGCGGTTGACCTCGGCGCGCACGTGATCGGCGCCGCGGAGGCGTGCATATGCTGCGAGGGCGCTTTCCGGATTGGCCACTTCGAAGCCGTTCAGCGTATCGAGGCGATCGCCGTCTTCGAAGCCCAGCGCCCCGAGCAACGCCCCGGGCTTGATCCCCAAGAGGCGAACGCCGACGACGCGCCCGGCGATGCTCTCCGGTTGAACGCGGGTTCGGCCGACCAAAGATTGTTGGTTCTCGAGGACCATCTCCAAAACGCCGCGGTCGAGGGCGAATTCGGTGGCGCTCAGACGAACGATCCCGCGCGCGATTTCGGGAGTCAGCGAAGGAGCGGGAGCCTCTTTTACCTTGGGATTGGCCAGCTGCGGAGGCTTGGGGTCCTCCCCCGATCGAAAGAGCTCGGATTGGCACAGCGCGCCGCTCTCGCTCAACCAAACGCGATCCCACCCCACGAAGTGCACGGTCTTGTTGCCGACGGTGCCGCCGCGACGCGTGAGCACCACCTGCGGGTCCTCACCAGCGGAGAGGCCTGCGAAAGACCATTCGGGATCGGTGGACGCGGTGATCACACGCACGTTGACCCCAGCGCACGCCGGCGCGTCTCGAGGGTCGAGCGCCTGCGCGCTGGTTTCGGCGCTCTTCTCTTCGGGCGGCGGCCTCAGGGACGTCGTGTGATCAAAGGGGTTTCGCGCCACGATCGCGGACGCATCCTGCACGTGGGACGGAGCCGGAGCGGGCGGCGCAGGTGGCAAGGGGGGCGAGGCCGCGAGCGCGTCCGCCTCTGGCGCCAAGCGCGCGAGGACCAAGCTGGAGATTGCGCGCACGTTGAGAAACGCCGCCAGCGCTGCCAGCGGGGCCAAGGCAACCCAGAAATGCCGGCGCACGATGTGATGGGGGAGCATGCGCACTCTGGATAGCGAGCTGCGTGCCACGCGGATCGAGCCAGATTTGCCGAAGATCGCGGGCAGGCAGGCGCGGCTTCCTCGCCAGCTTGGCGACGCGTCGAGCCTGAGCGACATCCTGACAACTTCGCGTAGACTCGCCGGATGCACGTGGGCCGGGTTCTCTTCATCGTGGGTTTGCTTGCAGGGTGTCAGGACAAGACGGCGCCGAGTGGGAGCCCAACGACCTCGGCGTCGACCTCGACCTCGACCTCGACCTGGACCTCGACCTCGTCCTCGTCCTCGAACTCGACCTCGACCTCGACGTCGGCCTCGGCCTCGACGCCGGCGCCGACTTCGACGGCGAGCGCTGGGCGGCCGGCGAAGATCGTTGCGCAGCACATTCTGGTCGCGTGGAAGGGTGCCAAGGGGGCGCCCAAGTCGGTTACGCGCTCCAAGGCCGACGCAAAAAAGCGTGCGGAGGAGGTGTTCGCGAAGGCGCGCGGGGGCGAAGACTTCACGGCGCTGGTAGCGCCCTATTCGGACGACCCGGGATCGGTCGATCGTCAGGGAAGCGTTGGGAAATTCGCTCCAGGAGACATGGCCCCGGCCTTCAGCGAGGCGGCCTTTGCCCTCAAGGTCGACGAGGTGAGCGCGCCCGTGGAGACCGCATTCGGCTTCCACGTCATCCGCCGCACCCAATAACGCAAGAAAAACAGGCTTCCTTGCGCTCGGGTCAAATCGCGCTAGTCTCGGCGCGCTCACGAACGTTACCGGCTACCGATACGACGCTCTCTCGGCTTTTCGTGTTTCATGAGATCGCGACGGGCACTGAATCTGGCGACGCCACGTGTGGACGCGGGACCTTTCCGCGACCCTCCCCTCCGATCCCGTACGGCTAATTGGATGGCAGGTACTTCGGCGCAGACTCACAAGAAGGCGCCTCTCCCGAGCCGTGACTGAGAAGAAGAGAAGCAAATGGGCAATCGTCTGTACGTGGGCAACCTTTCGTTCAACAGCACCTCCGAGTCGATCCGGGCTCTTTCCAGCACAGTGGGATCCGAAGCTTGGAATTCACGTGACTTGAAGTCGCGGCC